>Ga0163179_10003926_pt1 | contig 10033 bp, 9 predicted proteins | sample AtlANTMetagenome_FD_109643 | JGI IMG/M metagenome (GOLD analysis project Ga0163179, IMG submission 109643) | Marine eukaryotic phytoplankton communities from the Atlantic Ocean - Atlantic ANT 2 Metagenome | ecosystem: Environmental > Aquatic > Marine > Oceanic | place: North Atlantic Ocean... | reverse complement strand
TCATTAAATTCTATTGCTTGCATTCTTAATAGATCTTCAAATACAGGCATAAGAACAAATGATACTGCAGGTGAATAATCACCAAATCCAAATCCTTCTACAAAATTAGCAGTTCCATATCCAGTAGTAGCATAGGGATCAAAATATTTGTTAATTGCAGGTGGTGCTTCGTGATAAACTTTCTTTATTTCAATTGCACCATTTCCTGACTCTGAAACATTTGCGTATAGTGAATTTAAGTCATATTCTTGACTTCCACTTGTAACTGTAATACTTCCTTTTTTCCAGTCTACATATCCACCTACACCTGCTTCAGTTCCATATTGTTGACTTAAAAATACTGTTCTTCCTAAAGTAGGTGTAACTCTTTTTCCTGTCAATGATGATCCTGTTGCTTGACCTTGAAGGTGAAGTAAATTATCTCTAATATTAAATTGATTAACTTGTGCGCTATATTCTGATACTGCCTCTTCAAAACAAGCGTAAAAAGAGCCAGATTGCATTTCGACATCCACTATAGGATAGCCTAATCTCCTAGCAGACCAATCTGCGAATTTATCTGCTGATGACGTGAATTCATTATCGGCATCATAAAAACCGTACGGTGTTGCGCCAGATGAGAATGAACTACTGCCACTCCAAATTTCAACAGCCATTTATATTCTCCAATTAAGAAACGTTTCCTTTTATAAATATCACAAAACAAAACAATATCACAACAGAAATAAAAAAGGGGCCGCAAAGGACCCCTTTAATATGATAAATCTAGTCTAGCTTACACAAGATTAGATTTTGCAACGTTAACTAAGCCGTAGAATTCTGGTCTAACCATCTTCTTAGCATAGCGAGTCATCACGCCTCTACGAGGTGTGAAGTTGGTTGGATCGTAAACAACTGGTGTTAAGATCATAGGAACGTAAGGAGCATAAACAGCACCTGTTTCAAGGAACTGTGCACCTCTAAATCCACAAAGAATCTGATCATCTTGTAGATATGGGTTCTTATAAACATTAAACCTGTTATTTAGAGCACCAATCTTCTGGACGCCCATTGCGTATGATTTGGTAGCATCGCCATCAGAATCAGTAGCAAATCCAGGAATTGACTCAAGTATTGTAGCAACTTCAGGTGAAATCACGATGAAGTTAGCTCCACCACGTAGAGTCTTTTTATGGATTGCATTAGATACTGACTGTATCTTGTTACCAAGAGTTTGGAACCACTCACCTTTTGTGTAAGCAGCTACATTAGCGGAAGTTTGTGCAAAAGCAGAACCATTCCACTCGTATCCTAACTCTGCTGACCAAAACTCAGTCTTTGCAGATGCGTTTTGTTTTAACATGTCAACGATTTCCATATCAACTTCCATAGTAACATACTCAGAAAGCATTGCAGTCAACTCTGCTTCAGCATCGACAGCATGATAAGCGTTAAGATCCTGAGCAAGCTCTGGAGTCCATACAGCTTTTAACTTACGAGTTTTAGCAGTAATTGCGATTGAACGCATCTGGATGTCAACTTCAGGAATACCAGCATTTGATTCTTCAGGATTAGATCCTTCAGCAGCAAATGTAGTTTCGAAATCGCCACGTGTTGTGTCAGCTGGCTGTTTACCATAATTTACGTCGATAGTTCCAGGTACAATAGCACCAGCTGGATCAACGATAAATGAGATAACATCAACTGATTCATCATATGATGAAAATGCAGGGTAGAATGCTGTTAATTCAGCTGTACCAGAACCAGAGATTGCAAAGGATTTAACACCTTCGAGATCTGGGTTTGTAAGTGCAGCAGAACCTGACAACAATACTTTTACTAAGCTACCAGCAGCTTGAGAAGCTGATAAGTTAGCATCACCCCTGATGTCAGCAATTGATACAGATCCTGTAGCAAAAGTTACACCAGAAGTTTTGGTATCGTTAACAGAATAACCCCATTTTCCAGCACCGTAAAGGCCACCGGAGGGATCGCCAGAAGAGGATGTATTACCATAAAGATCGCTATCTTTAGCGTGCAATAATCCACTGTTTTGTGTTGAACCATACTTGAAGTCTAAGTAAAATATTAGACCAGACGGTAGGTTCATGGGTTGTACAGAAACAAATTCCTGTGCAGATAATTCAGCAAAAATTCTACGAACTAATGGTAGAGCAACACCGCTCCACTGTTCTTGATTTGCTGAAGTACCGACCTGAGAAGCCTCATCGATTAACTGCTTTGCTTGGTTTTCAAGCAATACAGCCATCCCGGCTACGTCAGATTCTTTCTCAATTCCTTCTAAAAGGCCAGTGGGTTCCCACTTTTTAACCAATTTACGAGAGGAATCAAGAAGCACATTATGAGGATTGTATCCGCCCATTACGTCTTTTAGTTCATTGTTAAATGACATTAGGTTTCTCCAATTAAATAATGTTAGCTAATTTCTTCATACGGCTTTTGAAGTCCGTACTTTCACCGATGATTGGCTTCTTTGACTGAGTAGAAGTTATTGGCTTCGAAGCTTGACTCTTTCTACGAGCTGATTCGTTAACAGGCTTACGATTCATTGACTCTGCAAATGTGCTATAAACAAGTTTAACTTCACGTACAGAAGTAGTTCTGTCAAACTGTTCAATAACTTTCATTTTTTGAGCTTCAGATACGTTTCTGCTTCTGAATAACTTGTTTGTATAAAGTAGTTTTGCATTAAGAAGATTAACTTCGGAAAGCTTATCTTTTAAATACACAACTGTTTTCTTATACTCTTCAAGTTGTTCTTCAACACTGTCTTCTTCATCATGAGCTTCTTCTTCCTTGACTTCTTCTTCGTCTTCTTCAGAAAGTGCCTTAATGATTTCATCAAGATCTACTTCTTCTTCGTCATGCATAGCTTCTTCCATGTCTTCGTCTTCCATTTCGTCGTGCATAGCTTCAGCAGGTACTTCGTCTTCTTCGTCGTGCATTGCTTCAGCTGGCTCTTCGTCTTCGTCAGACATTTCAGCTTCTAACTGTCTAAGAACTTCTTCTAGATCTTCATCTTCACTATTGGCATATTCTTCTTCCATGTCTTCGTCTTCCATTTCGTCAGCCATGTTTTCGTCCATAGGTTGATCAGGAGCTTTTTCCATTTCTTCATCTTCTGTGCCCATTTCTTGGTTTTCACCCATAGGCTGTTCGGTCTCTTCCATGTCTTCGTCTTCCATTCCAGCTTCAACTGGAGCGCCTTCGTCTTCAGGACCTTGAGCGTCTGCTTCAGCAGCATCAGCTTCAGGTTCTTTGTTGTCAGAAGCACCGATTTCAGATGAATCCATTTCTTCATCTAGCTCTTCATCTTCGCCATGATACCCTTCATCGTGTGATTCCTCATCTTCGCCTTCCATTTCAGCTTGCAGCTTTTTAGAAAGCATTGATTTCAGATGTGGAGTAAAGGCCTCCTCGAGGGCTATTTTAGCATTTGCTAATGCAGTTTCGCGCACGGCTTTTGCGTCAGCAATTGCTTCTTTTAATAAATTATCCATTAGGATTCTCCTCTAAGAGAGTTATATAGTTATTTTGAACTATAATCTGATTCGATTATTTCGGAACACCTAACGAATGTAGGTGCATTATATTTTTATATAAGTATGGTATAAAAAAATTAAAGTTCAGCTTTTTTTGAACGTACTTGAGCACGAAGCCTTGCTTTCGCGTTTTTATCACGTTTGATAGCTGAAGGTTTTTCATAAAACTGTCTTTGTTGTATCTCATGTAAGATACCTGATTCTTTGACTTTCTTTTTGAATTTCTTTAAAGCAAATTCGAACTTATTATTTTTAACCTTTACATAGATTGACATCTAGTCCTCTTTTTCTAATTTATCTGTTTTGTGTGGCTTGTTGATATGACTTTTTATCCATCATGATCTTTTTAACTTCTTCTGCAAAGTATATAATACCTAATACTTCATCCATCATATCTTTATCGCTGTTTTGATTTGCAGCTTTTGCTAACGCCTTAGCAGATTGATTAATACCTTTAACGTGCATTTTTACTTTCTTCAATGCATCTGGAGTTCTATCTTCATTAAGCTCTTTAATTTCAAAATAACGATTTAAAATATTACCCATATCTTCATATAGCGCAGACATCCTATCTTGTAATGCTTTTGCTTCTGTTGCTATTTTATTAAATTGGCCTGCATGAGATTTTAAGTCTTTCATATTTCTTTGAACTGTAACTTTATCAAACCAGTCAGCAGTCTCATCTACAACATGCTTTTGTGAAGCCTCTGCTATTTTTACAAATGTTTTTGCGATTTCTGCTATGTTGTGTTTTCCGTATATTGAGTTTCCATAAACTCCGTAATTGTTAACAGCAGAAGACAACTCTTCTTTTGTCATTAAGTTTTGCTGCTTTTTATTCATAAGCTTACTGACGATATTTGTAAGATCTTGATTTTTAGAAGTCATTTCTAAATTTTCGAAGGGATTGCGTGAAACAATTCCGCCTAGTTCTTCTTTTAATAAATCTTTTAATTTTGCCATTATTGTTCTCCTGTTAAAATATTTCTTATGGCTTTTTCAACACCTATCCACTTATTTAATTTTTGTGATCTGTTAACTGATTCGTTAACTGGTCTAAGAAAAGCGCCGTGTGTTGATGGGTTACTAACAAAATCAAAACCTATTAACTCAAAGTCATCTTGTACTTCGTCACCTTGTGATTCATTTTTAATAGAGCCTAACCCTCTAGAGCTAATACCTAATTTAATTCCACTTTTAAATAATTCTCTTAATATATTACCTGCTGGTGTTGAAAGTACTTCGACTGTTCCAACTAAATCATTTCCTTTCCAGCTCATTTCCAATATATTATGAGAAACGTTTTGTAAATTAACAACAGAAGAGTCTGGATGATCTAATTCGCCCATAGCTCTTCTTTCTTTTATAAATTCTAGAGCATATTTTTTAGCTTCACGAACCAATACTTCTTTTGGATAAACTCTTCCATTTTGATTTTTAGATTCTGCTCTTTGCAAAACACCACTCACAACTAGCCTTCCGCCATTGTTGCTTATGGACTCATTTATTTTTTGTCTAGACACATCAAAAGGAATAGTGTCAACTAATAAGGTTCTTTCCATTATATTAAATCCTTGATTTTTGTTGAAAGTCTAACTAATTTTTCTGAAATCTTGTTGAGCGCTTTTGTTGTATTTTTCCAATAATGATTAGACTCAAATTTCATTTCTTTCTTTAATTTAGAATGATACTTAACAAGCTTTTCTATCTCAGTCATTCTATTTCTTATCTCTCTCATGGAATGACCTAACTTTTGCTTTGTTGACATACTATCATCAGTTTTCCATTGATGATAATTTTCTGCAATTTTCATACCGTTAGAAAGCTTTAAGTCATCTTCATCTTTATCATTATCTTTTGGATTTCTAAATGCATAAGGTGTTTTTGGTGGGCCAGCACCTCCATCAATATTGCCTGTAACACTGGCTTCTGCTATTTCTTTTCTTATCAGCTCTTTAATAAACTCTGCTAGTGCTTTGTATTTATTTGACATTGGCTTTCTTTATCTCAGATAATAGTTGATGAAATCTCATTAATTTTAAAACATGTGAATTTGTAGGTGTAGCTATCTTTGTCTCGCTTAAGAGCTTGACACACTCTGTAATTTTAATCTTCATTATCTTATTATCAATATCATTATACGTCTTCTTAAGTTCAAGCAATACGCTTTTAAACTGAGACTGTAAATAATCTTTTAGCGCTGTCGTATTTGAAACACTGTTTATGTATTCTCTTAAAACATCTTTTTGTGCTTTAGTGAGAGATTTATACTTTTTATTAAATTTCTCTACTAATATTGTGTATGCTAAGGTTCTTAAATCTTTATTTTGCTTTTTCAATTCAGATAATACAGTGTCTTCTTTCTTTGTTGTCTTTGAAGAAATATGTTCTAAAACTGTATAATAACTCTTTGATGACTTTACTGGATTTGTGTAGTCTTCAGAGATGACATTATAAATAGATGCTAATAATTTATAGTTTGGAACTCTGGACTTAAAAAAATCAGAAATAACAAAACTTTCTTTTATAGACTTAATTAAATTAAATTTTTCTTTTCTTAAAGCTTTTTGATTAACTGTCTTATTATAAGACTTTACTGTTGTTTCAATTAAATGCTTTGCTTTATCTTGATTTAAAACTTTTGTTTGTTGCAGCATTGTAAAAATCTGCGCCTCTTTAAACAACTGTGAGCTTTTATTAAAATGTTTTTTAATTAGTGCTGTTGCTTTTGAATTTTCTCTGCTATTCAATGCATCTACAGTTATCTGTCTTGTGAGCAGTTCAAATAATAAACCGCTATTTTTGTATTTTGAATGTTTCATAATTACCCTTAGCTAAGCATATAATGAGTTCATAAATAAATATACAGAAACTAAGTTTTATTCTTAGTTCCGTTTATTGTGTCGTCTATATCTTCAATTTCTTTTAATATTTGTGCGTCTTTTTTAGTCAAGCCTTTTTTAAATGCGTCATAATGAGATAGTGCAAGTGGACTTTTTCTAAAATTATGTTTTATAGGATTGTCATCTCTTTTCATTGCGTGTTTATAATCGTGTTTGCCTAATGCATCTCTAACACCAAGAGTTTCTCTATCTTCTTTTGATGCTATTGATTGCTTTTCACCAAACATAGAACCTGCAGCTGTGTCATCACCTCCACCAGCATCTTCTTCACCTGCAGTCGCTAGATCATAAGGTGTACCAACTGTCTGTTTTGATTGAACAGGATCATTACCTTCCATCTCAATTTGTGAATATCTAAATTTTTGCTTATGGTCGTGAACGACTTCTTTTTCTATCTTTTTTGTATCAGCATCTGTAAAATTAAATATATTGTCGTATATCCATTGTTGTGATACTAAAGATTGCTCTTTCATATCTCTTGCTATTGAATTTTTCTTTTCCCAAAGGTCCAATCTTTCTTGTTCATATATCGTAGAAGGACTAGTCAATATCAAATCAAAATCAACTAGCGCTGAGTCTGTATATCCTTGTGAATATAAATGAACAACTGCAACTTTTGTTAGTTCACTTACAACTATTCTCTGTATTCTTTCAATTGTTCTTGCAAACCTTACATCTTCTGCTGCTAGTGTTGCTTTGCTTCCTACATTCTCTTCAAAACCTAAAAATGCTTTTGGTATTTTTAAAGCAGATAACATTTTATTTTTTAGATATTCAATATCTTCTGTTGCCTCGTATGTTAAACCGGGAAGTGACTCAATTGAAGTTCCGCTATCTCCACCTCTAACAGGCAAATAAAAATCTTCAGTTAGATTTTGCATATTATATTTTAAATTATAATCACCTGTCTTTTCATCTACAACAGGTGCTTTTTTAGATTTATCGATAATTCTCTTCATGTATGTATCGACTTCGTTAGGAGGCAAATTACCAATGTCTATTTTAAAAATTCTTTTTTCTGGTGCGCGCATAATTCTGTGGATTAACATAGCATCTTCCATAAGACTTAACTGTTTCCATACTCTTCTTCCACCCTCTACCATTGATTTACCGTAAGGTATGTAGTTAGAGTCTGATAGTAACCTAAAGTGCGCTACTTGGAAATTTTGTAATTCATTGCGGCTTGCGTTCTGTGGCATATTTCTTGGGTCTGTTGCATCCAATATAAATTTTACATCATAAGGATTATCAGGATCAAAGTCTTCAACTCTTGACACATCATATGTAGACAAAGGTTGCACATTTATAATTCCAAATTTTTCTTTTATATCTAAGTTTAAAAAGAAATCACCATACTTACACATATTTCTAATCCACGGCCATAGATTAAATTCAATGTTTAATATGTCATAAAAAAGATTATGAAGTATTTCATGTATTTGAGGATTATTTGCTTTTATCTCTAAAACGTTTCCGTACTCTGACTTCATAGTAGATTCATCTGCATACACATCTAATGCAGAAGATATGATAGGATCATCATCCATAGCTTCATAGTCTCTGAATAGTGCCATTCTTTGAGCCTTTGCTAGTTCACCGCTATAGCCATGATATGATCCATGTCCGTGCTGGCTAGAATGAAGCCTTTGGTATCTGTCCATCAAAGTTTTTGATCCAGCTTGTATTTCATCTGTATCAACTACTTTTAATTTTTTACCGCCAACGTTTCTTACTACGACTCCTGTTGAGAATAGTCTTCTTATTTTGTCATAAAATGTATCTTGTTCTGCCATATTACTTGCCTATTAACCAAGTTAGTGATTCTTTACCGTCTCTTACATGATGTTTCCATCCGTAATCATTTTCTTCTTCTACGGTATAAACACCAGAGCTTGACCCTATTTTTGTCATTGTTTCTCTTGACATCCTCATGTTTTCTTCATGAAGACGTAAACTAGTTTCTCTAATCCAAAGGCCTATAGCAAGACTCATGACTAAGTCATCATTATATCCTTTTAAAGCTTCCGCTCTCCCATTATTAAATATAAAAACATACAATTCATCGATAAGTCTAATTGAATTTATTTTTATTTCTTTTTCTCTTATAAATTTAGACAGCTTATCAATTATTAATGGTCTACTTTTCATACTAGTTGTAAATCCTGGAATTTGATTCTTTTCTTCTCTTCTGTACTTATTTGTATGTTGTGATTTTGCATCTATATACTTCATATCACGTTTTTGCCAGAATAGATTTCTATATTCTCTATCAAGCAGAACTTGTAATACTGCCCAACCTACATTATTGTTCTCAACAACTAGTATTGCATCATTATATTCTGTGCCAACAGACATTAGTATGTTTGCATAACGAGTTGTGTCAACTTTTGCCTTAAATTCAGCTACTTGTTCTAATTCTTCAATATCAATTACATGAAATGCAGAAAAGTCTGATCCGTCACCTCTTGCTACGTCTGCAGATATAATATATTTCTTATCTGGCTTTGGTTGTGACCACACCCACATTCCGTCTGAGTATCTTTTTTCTATTGGCTGTGTTGTTATTCTATCTTGGTACTCTTTTATAATATTTGCAGGTATAACTGATTGGCCAGAGCTTATAAAATCACAATCACATTCTTGCGCTGCCATTTCTGGCCCTAATAATTTATTTTGATCGTCTCTCCAAGCTTCACCTCTGTCAGGGTGTACTGTCCAGTGTAATTTTATAAAATTAAATTTATTTGTTCCTTCTTCTGCACCTGACCATGTCTTGTGAAACCAATTACCCATTCCAATTGGTGTTGATAGAAAAATATATTTACCACCAGTTGCAAGTGTTTGTTGTGATGCACCCCATATTTCGTCTATGTTAGCAATAAATGCTGCTTCGTCCATAACTAACAGTGACAACGCTTCAGAACGGCCTGCGTCACCTGTGGACGATATTGCTTTTACTTGTGAGCCGTTTTTATAGCGTAAAGACAATTTATTATCTTCAACACAGCCTTGCTTTAACCAGTCAGGCATCATTTTATGCATTACTCTAACTTTTGTAACAAGATTTTTTGCAACTTCTTGCTTTGTAGCAATAACAAGTATATTTTTATCTGCGTGAAAGTTCATCAACCATAAAGAGTAACCTGCAGTTAGTGTTGATATACCTAACTGTCTTGCTTTTAATATAATATTATAATCGTGGTCTTTAAAGTCTCTTAATGTTCTTTCTTGAAATTGATATAAGTCAAATTTCATCTTTCCCTGTACAGGATGCTGAATATAGCAGTACTCTCTCATAAAATACACGGGATCTAGCGCACATTTTACGTATTCTTCTCTAAGCTGGTCTTTTATTTGCTTACTTGTTGCCATTTTTTACATCTTCTAGTAATTCTTCAAATTCTTTTTTCTTAGTTTCAAGCATTTTTATAGCATTTTTTCCTTCTTCTAGCATCTCTTCAGTCTTTTCAAACTTTTCTACATGAACAAACCCTGTGTCGACGTTTACAGGTTCAACATATTCAGTCTTTTCTTCTTTTAACCACTCTTTTAGCTCATCTATGTTATTTGACAGTAAAGAAATCTTGT
>Ga0163179_10003925_pt1 | contig 10035 bp, 14 predicted proteins | sample AtlANTMetagenome_FD_109643 | JGI IMG/M metagenome (GOLD analysis project Ga0163179, IMG submission 109643) | Marine eukaryotic phytoplankton communities from the Atlantic Ocean - Atlantic ANT 2 Metagenome | ecosystem: Environmental > Aquatic > Marine > Oceanic | place: North Atlantic Ocean... | reverse complement strand
TTTTTCCTAGTAATTTTTACTTTTCTGCTTGGAGATTTTTTAGTTTTCTTTTTGGCTCCATCTCTCATATAGCCTTTTCCAGCTTTTGGCATTACTTCTTTCTCCTTGGGTCTTTTTCTAATAGTGACATTTCTTTTTCTGAAATAGCACCTTTACTTCTCTGTAATAAATTAGAAAAAGATTTTTGTCTTTGACTAAGTTTTGGGTTTATTGCAATACGGCTCATTTCTTTTTCTGAAATAGCTCCCTTACTTTTCTGTATTTGTTCTAGTGTTTTCTTTGGCACAGTTACTCCTTGTTGTCAGGTGCGTCACAAGGAATCAATTCCATAACTTTCATCTGTTGAATCAAGATCGGAGTCGCCTCATGAACAATTCCTGCTTTATTTTTTAAATATTTAATTTCGTTGCCACTCCAATCAGTATTAAGAGATGGCTCACTTTGTTTTAATTCTTCTATAGCTTCTTTTTCAACAGCCTCTATAGCTTCGTCGGCCGTTATATTTCTATCATCCAATTCTTTTTTGATCTCGTCCCTAATCTCATCAATTTTCTTTCTTTTATTGATGGTCCTGCGTAAGTTATCCTGAGCAAACTTTGCAAGTTCCTCTTTGTTCATTTCTTGTAAGTTCATAGTTTTTCCTTTTAATAATGAAAAGGGACGCTTTACACGTCCCTCTTCAGTTAGACAGTTGAGTAATAAACCCTGTCTAAGGGTTCTTTACGTAAGTTTCATCAAGCAAAGAGCGTCTTCTTTAACAACTTTGTAGCCAAAGACATTTAAGCCTCTAACTCCGTCGCCAAAAGTAGCTTCTCTTCTTACAGTTTCAACTTGTGAAATCTGACTTGCAAAAGCAATACCATGCTTGGTTCCAGCATAAGACATCTTTTGACCTGAGACTGTAGGTAGGTTGTTTGAGCTATAAACAGTAAATCTGTCGATAGTTCCAACCTTGCCATTTCTCAATGGAGATGTTCCATCACCAGTGATATTCACAGACTTAAGGTCTGATTGTTTCAACATGTTGATGTGCTTAGGAGCTAATACTAAGAAACGACCAGATTCTGGTACGTTTGCTTCGTCTAGCTTCTGACCTGCATCTAAAACATAGCCAAGCATTGTAGAGCTACTAGCCACAGCACCTGTGTCATCTACTCCAGCGGAAAGACCAGAATAGATAGCACCTAGTACAGTTGTGTCTACAGAAATTTTCATCTGTTCAGCAGCGTCTTGGGATGCTTGGTTAACCATGTCGATGTCACTTTGTTGTGCCAAAATGTCATCAGCGTTAAAAGCAAAGTATTTTGCTTGATCAATTAACAACTCAGTGTCGGTTGTGGTGACATCTGCGTAAGTGACTGATCCTGTGTAATCATTGATCGCTACCGTTGGTACTGATCTGATGTGGACTTTGTCACCCTGACCGCTGATTTCGCCTTGCCAATCTGTGTTGGAAATTTGAGGTAATACGCTAGCCGCATAAAATTTAGCTTGAAGCTTTTTAGAGAATACTTCAGGTATAAATTTTTGTTGGGCAGCGCTAAAAGTAGGGAATGCCATTATTATTCACCTTTTAGGGTTAAGTTAATCTATAGCAATCCTTCCGCCAGTATACGCTTTGTCGATTTCTTTCTCGTACTTCTCAAATTGTTTTGGAGTCATACGAGCTATTTCATCAACAGTAAAACTGGCTTTCTGATTGCCACTCGACGACTGTCTAGTTTTTGGCAGCTTAGGGTCTGCGACCTTTTTTGCAGCTTCTAACTTGGCAGCCTTTTTAGATGAACTGTCGACAATTGGTGCGTCATAACCGACCGCTTTTTTATATACATTAAGCAATTCAATTACATCTTCACTAGATCCTTCTTCTGCAATGCGTTGATAAAAATTACTTTGTCGTTGCATCCAGCCTTGGAAGTCATCGCTAGTGCGTACTTCATCAAGATCTGGGTGGGCCGCTTTAATCGCAGCTACATGCTCCGCCATTATTCTTTCCTCTTCACGTTGCTCTTGGTTCTGTGCAGTGTTATTGAGTTGGTTTTCTAAAGTATTAATTTTACTTATTAAGGGTTTTGCAATATCAGGATAATCTTCCATCAGTGATTTAAGATCTCCTTCTACTTCTGTATTTTCAACAGGTGTAGTTTTTGTTTGCAATTGCTCTCTAAAGTTTAATCTCTCTTCCATTTCAGATATCTTTTTACGAAGATCTGAAGCTTCTTGAGTTGCTTTAGTCATCCTTGCTTGTGCATTTTTATAGCGTTCTTCAAACACACTATCATCTGGACTTGATTCTTCAGAAGGTTCATCCTTGACTTCTTCAGTGTCCTGTACCTCTTCCGATGCCTCTAATATCTCAGTATCCTCTGGTACGTCAGGGTTGAGTTGCTCTGTTTCTTGTGATTCAGCTTCGACGGTTTCTTCTGTGTGTTCAACTTCCTCTGTAGCTGGTTCCTTTTCTACATTATCTGTCTCAGGTTCAGAAGGTGTATCTACTTCTTCACTCAACTTAGCCATAAGTTCATCGGCTTCTTTTTCGAGTTGCTCTGGGTCAACTTTTGCCATAATAACCTCTCTAGGGTCTAGCTTTCGCTAGGTATCCACGGTTGTTTAACAAATTGAATGGGGTGGTCTTACCGTTTCCCATTCTCCAATACGGCTTTCGCCGTTTCATCGATCGTTTGCATGTATCTCAGCTCTGCTGCTATACCTTGTTCGCGATAGAATTCTTCTTCATTTCTGCTTATCTCTAGCCTATCCCTGCATCTGGTCAATCTCTCCAGAAGGTGGTCCTGTAGGTGCTTCCATTCCTTGGTCTGGGTTAGCATTAGGATCGCCCTGCATTGAGGCTCTGATAGCTTGCTGTAATTCTTCATCTGTTACTATTACTTGTTCAGGATCAATATCCATAGACGCTGCGACATCCTCTAGCAATTGCTTGCGTTTTATCAACGGTGCGTCCATAGGGTTACTTGTTATCTCTAGGAACTGTAGTAAGCGCTGTGATTGCATTTCTTTAGCAATTAGCGCACTAGAGCCTCTAGCTACAACTTTTGAATCTCCCTTAACTGCATCATCTTCGTGCCACTCCATATTCCAGTAGTACAAGGATTCAATCAAAGGCTTAGTCAAATAATCATCTATATTTTTTATAGTGCTTTTTAGGGCCACGTTAGCGGCTCCCATCAACATGCTTATACCAGTAGCTGTTTTATTTAAACCACGGCTTTGCTCGCCGTGAGTGTAGCTTGGTAAGCTTGTTGTTTCATCAGCAAAGGTTCTAAACATTTCTATTATGTTTCCTAAACCTTGCGTAACATTGTTTGGTTGGTAAAAGCGCATCATAGGCACAGAAGCGTCGCCTCCTTCACGTATAAACACTCTCATAGGGTATATGTCTGTTGGATCTTCACCGGCTGCTAGAAGGTCTGAATTGACCTCTATCATAGGAGCAGAAGATATAGCTATGTTGTCTATATACATTCTGGTTGCAGCATTCATAGTTGCTTGTGAATCTCTCATCATTCTAGCTACACCGACTCCCCAAAACTGATGTGGTGTTTTTTCGTATGGAAATATCTGATAAGGAATCCTTTGAGTCATGATTGGATTCAACTGTGCTTTTAATACCTTGCCACTAGATATCCATACATTAGCTTGATATTGGTCTGACTCATCCTCTATATCTATGCCATAATTTTTTAGATCATGACCACTTACTAGGCCCCAATACTCTAATACTTCAAAACGATTTGATTCACCCAATCTATTTACATTAGCGATATCACGTCTTTCTTTTTCGTGTGATGCTTCCGTGTGATTGCCTTCTGCATACATTCTTAGACATTGATCAATTAGATCTTGATCAAATCCATCTGACTCACCCAGTCTTTTGAATTGTGATCTATTCAATATGTGTCTACGGAATAATCCATCAGCTTCATTCATTGTAGAAGCATAAGGATCTGGATATATGTCAAAGATAGATACTGCTTCTATATCAGGAGCAGGCTCTTCTTCATACATTAAAGTAAATTGTCCGTCTGTTGGATCTTGAAAAAATCTTTCTGTCTTTTTTATTTTGATAGTTGCGCTTTTGATGCAGCCGGATCCCATAATCACCATTTCCATCAAGGCTTGTTTTATTTTGATCTCTGCGTCTTCCTCTACTAACTGATCGTCAATTAGTGTTTGCATGTCATCAGAAGCTTGTTGCGCTCTTGCTTGCATTTCGTCTTGGAAATCTCCAGCCAACTCATCCATTCTTGCTCCTATCAATTCTCTTGAATCTATAGGATTTTCTCCAGTTAGCTGTGTAACTTCTTGTATAGCCTGTTGAGCTAGGTCTTGCTCTGCTTGTGGCCCTATGTCTGCTATAGGTGTAGGTTCTATATTCCAAAAACGATCACCGGCTTGAAACAGTAAATCAACTATACGACTGTATGCGGCGATACATTTAGTTCTGGTCAAGCCAACATAAACTTTTGATCTTTTGCCGTCTGATGCGTTAACTTTACCTAATACATCTGCATCGTATTGACTGTTAAATGCCCTTAGATCTTCAAGCCATCTATCTTCTATGTCAGTTCTAGCATTTTTGTACTCTTCCCACTTTTCAGTCATGCTAGAAGCAAGAGAGTGCATTTCAGACTCTTGTTCGTAATCCATACGTTGCTCTTTTTCTTCGAGCGCATCGTCGGTTAACATCATGTCAGGTTGATCGACAATATCTTCGTCGTATTTATAATTTTCTGCCATTAATATCCAATTGTTTTATCTAAAGGTTCAAATTTATCTCTAAGGACCACAGGCCTTTTCTTGGGTAGCGTTCTTAATCCAAATAAAGCCAAACAGTAAGCCATGACTCTGTCGTCATAACACCCTGCTGCTGAGTTAGTGGATCCGTTGTCATCTATCTGGTAGGTCCTTAGCTCTTTCACCAGCTCAAGATCTACAATGCCGGACTCTTCTAATCTCAGCATAGAAGCTAAATTGTCCACGATTAATGGTTTGGACTTAGCTGTGGTCGTAAAACCTATCTTAGGCGACTTACGGCCTTCGTAGCGTCTATCCCAAGTTTCTTCTTGGTACAAATTCTTATAATCCAGTTGTCTAAGACGATCACAAACCGATATGCCATGATTGTTTCTTTCAACGATAACGTATGCATAGTTCCAATGTCTGGCTAGATTTTGAATCTTGTCGCCAAACTCAAACGGATCTATGTATCCGTGCCATACCGCTACTTGCTCTCCTTCTTCATTTACCACTTGTGCACATGAATAGTCACCGCCTCTGCCTTCTGCAACGTCTACACCTATACAGTAATCAACTCCTTTGTCTACAACACCCCATTGTTTGTATGGGCCTTTCTTGTCAGATCTGGGAGTAAACTGACCCAACGGATCAAAGTCTCCAATCATGTCTGGTTGAAATACTTCTTCTTCAGCTGCGGTTATATAACGCTCTTCTACAAAAGGTCGTCCAGAGTAAATAAATGCTTCGTTTACATTTATTGGATACTCTTGTTTGAACTTGTCATCACCTAGCTCTAAGATCTTATTACGTCTCCAAGCTAACTGATCATTGTTTACTTTGTATTGTTCTACTAAGAATTGTTCTTCATCTGATAAAACAAAGTCTTCACCGGCTGGCTGCTGGTATTCTTCCATTACAGACCAAGGTACAAATATAACCTGCCACTCACTCTCATCTAACTCTGCTTGTTTAACTTGATCGTGAAACCAATTTAGTCCATTAGCAGTAGATTCAAATACAACCCAACTGTTTCTGCCAACTGCCTGTAACAGTCCGGCAGTAATGTCTTCAGCAAAGTCCCAATAAGCAGGCTCTGACGCATGAAGATTCTGTAGTGTCATTCCACGTCCAGTTGTTTTAGATCTGGCCGTACCGACTCTAAATGAGCTGTTAATTTCATCAAAATGCAATCCACTAGCACTTTGCATACCAATACTAGGTTTTACTGTTTCATGCGGTAAATTATCCAGAAAGGTTTTAGTCATCTTAAAGATTGACGATGTACTTTCTGCCAGATGAGAACAGATAAATGTGTTCATGTTCTGGTTCATTGTGGTCCTATGGAACATCATTCCCTCTATAAGAGTAGATATACCCATTTGTCTGGCCTTAACAATGATCGCTCTTACCTTGCCAGTTCTTTCGTACTGTTCTGTCAGAGCGTCATAAACTATTTCTTGAGCTTCGTTTAAAACAAACGGTGTTTTCTTACCGTCTTTAGTAACTATGTTTAAGCAATGCTTTGCATAGTATTTAAAATCGTCTCTAAGCGCTGATAACTTAATGTTCGACATGTTCGTTATCCGGTATTGGTAATGATTCCAACCAATCTTTATGACTCATATCAACTGATACTTTATCCGGTGCAAAGATACCTAATACTTTGCCTAAGTGAGCCAATGCTTGCACTCTAGCGCCGTGTGAAGATCTTTCTCCTTGCTCCATTGCTTCAGCCATTAAAGACTTGATAACAAAGTCAGCATCCAATTCGGTCCTTTGTTTCTTCTGTGTCATTGCATTTTGTATAGCTTTTGCAATGTCAGGTTTTGTGAGGTTTTCTGCTCCTATTGCTCTCGCTGTTTTTTCAGAATAACCAGATCGAATAGCTGCCTGTGTGGCATTAAAATCGACGAGGTATTCATCCACAAAGCGTTGTTGCTTGTCGGTGAGTTCCGCCATATTAACTCCATTGTTGTAATAATCCTTTTAACTGTTTATGTTCATTAATAGATTCAACCCAAAACATTAGATCTTCTTCGTTCATATCATGTTTAATCAGATTCACTCTGTGACAAACTAACTGTATGTTGTCTCGTTCGTAACCTATGCTTGGATCTATTCTGTCGACGGTGGCATTCATCCATTTTTTGCCTTTGCCGTCTTTTAAGTGTGTTAATTCAATTCCGCTTAAGGCGCAGATACCATCTTGTTTGTACCATTGGTCCACAAGATCTTGCTCTGATATTTCAAAGTCGTAGTGTTTATTAGTCAGGCCCTTGGTCCTGTTATGCTTTAAAGCTTTATAGGTTTGCTTTAAATAGCGTTCTGGTGTGCTGGAGATCCTTATGTTGTCTCTAGCATGTCGGCAAGATTTACATTCGTTGTAATAGTATTCTTTACCTGTTTTTTTATTTTGTTTTATTTTATAAAAACTATCATCCTGCAAGACCTCTTCACAGATCCTGCATTGTTTCATTTGGTTTAGACGATGAGTTGTTTTATCTCTAATTCAAATTCATCTATATTTGCCAGCTCTTCGTAAAGTTTATTCAGTGCTTTACGTGATGAAGATACAGCAACCTTATCGGCCATAAGATCAGTTCCTACGGCTATGCAACCTTGCAGTTCATGTGGAAAATTAGCTGCATGAATCAATATGTGTGTTCTGTTCGGTACATCGGTTACTTCAAACGTATTACCAAATCTAGGACTGTTAACTCTTTTACAGATATAAGTGCCTTGCGGTATGCAACTAATGTTAGGTGCATTGTCTAGCCAAGGTCGTTCAACAGTGTGCAGGAATCCACCCTGAAACCAATCATAGCGTCCAGTTGGATACCATAGTCTTCCTAGCGTTCCTCTTGGATCGTAAGAGTGTCTTGTAAGTTCTAATCTTTCTAAGCTCATATTTAGGGTTTTCTTATATAAAAAATTGTTAATGCAAGTAAGGATAGTGTTACCAATACAATTCCACATTCATTCATGTTTCCGAACAATACTGGTTCGTTCATTTATCCAGTAATAATGAATCTACCTTTGCGTCTAATCTGTTTATTGAATCTATTATTGAAGTTTGTTGTTGCAGTATGCGGTCAACGTCTTCTGCTAAATCTTTTTTTGTAACGTACATCTTTGCGGTTTCAATGCGAAAATCAGACAGAGTTATCCTTAACTCCGCGTTTTCTTTTTCGTTTTTGCGGATACCATATAAAAGCGGTGCTGCGACCAAAGTTATAAATGCATTCCAAACTATGAGTGGGTTTATTTCCATATATAAAAAAACCCCAAAGGGGAGATCTCTGGGGTTTGTTTGAAAAGTTCTAGGATACGTTTACTATGAGTTTAGGTGACAAATTATAAAAAAATTATATTGTTTGGAGAATTAAAATTCTACAAAAGATACAATTATCGTATCCTAGGAATCAAATATTAGTCTTTTTCACTATCCTTGTCTACTAAATAATCGGTTTTTTTAAAAGAAATATTTAACTTATTACTAAGCAATTCTAGCGATACTAAAGGCATCTTACGTCTGCCAGAGGACCAGCTCTTTGCGGTGTCCTCTGTAACATAAACTTCTTTGCCTGCTTGTTTTAATGTAAGGCCTTTTTCTTTTACTATCTGCCTAAACTTTTCGTTTGTCTCCACCGCCCACATTATAGACCTTCCTTGAGTGTTTCATAAACTGCTTTTCTGCATGCGTCTCCACAATATATTTTGGCTGTCTTATGTACTGTAATGTTGAATGGCAAGCCACAGTGCCTACAATCTTTTGTACCTATTATTTCGTTCATTCTCTTCCTTAAGTTCTGATGCGTTAGGATATTCGTTTCTTAGAATATCCATATACAATTCTTGTTTAATATTTTCTGACTCTTCTGGTGTTAGGTTGTCCAGTAAGATCAAATCCTTTTTCTTAGGCTTTCCGGTCTTATGATTCCAAGCTGCATGCTGATAATCTTCGGACCAATTCCACCTGACTGTTTTGCCTGATTCATCGTCGGCAAAATAAAACTCATTTTTTAACGGTGTATCTTTCATATTCTTCTTTAGTTATTAATTTTCTTCCTTTCAATCCTTGCAGGAATCTAATCCTTTCAGGTCTAACGTATTCAGTTTGTTTCTTTGCCATTGTTAATAACTTCTGCAAGTTTGTATTTGCCGCGCCAGTTCCTTCTATAGATCTCAACAGATCCGTCGTTCAGCCATTTCTCAACCTTGCCACCGTTAGCGTGTATTAGCTTCGGTGTTTTAAGCCAAGCTTGATGATTAAGTTGCTCTTGGATCTTACGTATCGCTTCGGTGTACTCAGTCATTGTGCACCTCGACTTCTTTATTTTCGTAAGCTTCTTTGTAGTCTTCAAAAGACTTCTCTAGATCTAAAGATTTAGAGTTTTCCGGCTTTCTTATTTTATCCATAATTTCTCCTATGTATATATTTAATTAGTTTCTGGAACGATTAATTGCAAATTTTTTTAGATAATGCTTTCTAGATCTACACGATCTGTAATTAAACTAAAGTCATATCCAGCTGCTTTCATTATTCCAAGTGCTTTATCCCAATCTGAGCTTTCCTGTATGGCAGAAAGAATTACGTCTACTTCTGTGTCGTCATATTCGGTATTCTCTTCTAAACAACACATTACATCTTGATGTAAAAAATCAATCATATCTTCTTCATCAGAGGTATCAATTTCGTAATTGCTAATTACATTTCTGTAAGTCATTTGTAATCTCATTTTTCTCTCCGTTGCGGAAGCGGCCTATGCCGCCTCCTTATTTTTTTACCAAGCTAATTTAGTTCCCTCTTCTTCTATCACCGACATATCAAACTTAAGACACTCATCTTGATATTTTGCATATGCTTGTGCATGACTTATAGATGGATGAATGAATATATATTCATCTAGATTGATGGTTTCCCATGGGTCCGGATAATCTCCGCAATTATGGTCTGAGCCATGTAAATTTCCGCCGCTTAAGTTAGTAGCCTTGCCGTTATCGTCTAATATAATTTCAGCATCTAAAACTACATGCCTACATCCACAAGAAGGATACACTTCCCAAATAATTGTTCCGTGTGCTGTTTCTAACCATTTACCTTGTATTTTCTTCATTTTTATCTCTCCGTTGCGGAAGTGGCTTATGCCACCTCCTGTTTTTTTAAATCTTTTTGTTTTGCTTCTTCCCATAATTCAGCAACATCTTCTGCTACATGAGCATTTTGAAGACCACCAATGAATTTATCAAACTCACCCTTTTTAATCCGTTCAGCTA
>Ga0163179_10003924_pt1 | contig 10035 bp, 11 predicted proteins | sample AtlANTMetagenome_FD_109643 | JGI IMG/M metagenome (GOLD analysis project Ga0163179, IMG submission 109643) | Marine eukaryotic phytoplankton communities from the Atlantic Ocean - Atlantic ANT 2 Metagenome | ecosystem: Environmental > Aquatic > Marine > Oceanic | place: North Atlantic Ocean... | reverse complement strand
CAATTACCGGGAAGAGGGCCTGATGTCCCGGGAAGCCGCCTTCGCGATCGATGAAAGCGCAGGAGGCAAGGATGGTGAGTATGCCGAGCAGGGCTAGCGGCCGGGTCCAGGCTGGCGGATTATTCCGGGGAGCTCTTCTCCAGTCCCAAGTGGCGAGGAGACAACCGGCCAGCAATTCCCACGTGCGGGTCGGCAGGAGGTAGAATGCGTAGGAGGGATTTGTGTTTGTGATCAGGATCCCGTGGGCGAGGCTGGCCAGCGCGCCCAGGGAGAGAAGTGGAATGATGCTCCGCTTTCCAAGTCGCAGGAGCAGCAGGAGCAGCAACGGGAAGAGGAGATAGAATTGTTCTTCAACGGCAAGCGACCATGTGTGCAGGAGGGGTGCGTCCTCGGCGGCCGGTCCCCAGTAGTTGCCCGTTTCGATATGCAGGTGGAGGTTGGCAATGAGGATGAGGACCGCGAAGAGCTGTGCGCCGAGGGAAGACCATTCCTGCTGGTAAAGGATCAAACTGCCTGCTGCCAGAGTGGCGAGAAGGACAACAGCGAGGGCGGGAAAGAGCCGCCGGGTGCGGCGCATCCAGAAGTTCTTCAAGGTGAAGGTGCGGTCCGCGCTTTCACGAAGGATGATGGAGGTGATCAGGAAGCCGGAGATCACAAAGAAGACATCAACTCCCACGAACCCTCCGGGCAGGAAGGTGGGGTCCAGGTGATAGAATACCACGGCAAGGACCGCCACGGCCCGCAGGCCGTCGATCTCGGAACGGTAAGTCAGGCTTGCCACGACGACGGGGGAGTTCAAAGCAGATCAAGAGAGTGCTGCCCTTCAATGTGGTGGAAGTCGACTCCGATGTTGTCAACGGCCATAACTGAATCTTGGTGACGAATTACCCTGGTGACACCGGTCACTTGCGAGCCACGGCCAGGAGAGTCTGGAAGCAGGGTGGTGCTTCTTCGCGGTCTGCAATTACGGTTTCCACTTCCCGGAATCCGGCTTCTTCAAGCAGATCCGCGATTTCCACTTCTGCAAACCCAAGATGGGTATCGGCATACAAATCACGGGCCTTTTCGAAGGAGTGCTTCAGGAGATCCAGAATCACAACCCTGCCATTTGGCCTGAGGATCCGGTGGACTTCCTGCAGGGCGAGCAGAGGGCTGGTGGCGTGGTGAAGGGCCTGGCTGAGGACGGCAAGATCGACTGACTTGTCCTCGATGGGAGGGGACTCGATATCACCCAGGCGGTATTCGAGATTGGGCAGGCCGTTGTCCCTGGCCAGTTTTTTGCCGAAGGTCACCATTTTCTGCGAGTGGTCGATTGCGATGACGTGTTCGGCCCGTTGGGCAAGAAGCTGGGAGAGCGTGCCCTCGCCAGCGCCCAGATCCGCAACGACCTTGAAATCGAGCACTTTCAACAAGCCTTCGGCCAGTGCCTTCCACGAACGACCCGGGACGTAGTGCCGACCGAACTTTCCCGCCAACTCGTCGAAATATGCCCGGGTACGGTCCTTGCGTTTGCGCAGGATGTGTCGCAGCGAATCGAGGTCCTTCTGCCGATCCTCAAGTTCGGCACCCGCCTTGCGGGCGATTTCCAGGAGTTCCTTCCCCGGTTGGGATGAATAGATGCTGTTCTTTCCGGAGCGCTGGACGGAGACGAGGGTGGCCTTCTTGAGCTGGGCGAGCTGGGTAGAGATCCGAGACTGCCCCATCCCGAGGATTTCTTGTAGCTCCGCGACGCTGAGCGCCTCCTCGGCGAGGAGAAGGACGAGGCGGAGCCGGGTGGGGTCAGCCAGTAATTTCAGCGAATTGAGAATTGACGGCATCGAGAAGCGTGTTTAGTTCGTATCAACAAATCAAGATTTGTAGATATATTCCAGCTGAAAAGTAAGAAACGCCATGGACCGCTCATTTATCTTCTCCTCTGAATCGGTGACCGAGGGTCATCCCGACAAGGTCTGTGATACTGTTTCCGATGCAGTGCTCGATGCCTGTTTTGAGCACGACACCGACAGCCGGGTAGCTTGCGAGACCTTCGTGAAGGACAACGTTGTGGGCCTTGCCGGGGAGATTACCACCAATGCCATCTTTGATTATGGCAAGGTGGTGGAAGAAACTCTCAAGGAAATTGGCTACGATGCGGACTACGCGGAGGACACGGATTATTCCTACACCTGCAAGTTTGAGAAGGGGGCCTTCCTAATGAACATGCTGGGGAAGCAGTCGCCTGATATCAAGCAGGGGGTTGATGCTGCTGCGGCTGAGGGGAAGGAAACCAATGAACAGGGAGCCGGCGACCAGGGGATCATGTTTGGCTATGCCACCAATGATACGCCCGAGTTCATGCCGGCCCCCATTCTCTACTCCCACAAGCTGGGGCAGGAGATGACCCGGCTACGCAAGGACCGGGTTCACACCTGGCTGCGGCCGGACTCCAAGACGCAGGTCAGTATTTAGTATGTCGACAACAGGCCCAACCGGATTACGGCGGTGGTTGTTTCCACCATGCACGCCAGGGAGATTGAGACGGATGATATCCGGAGCCTGCTTCAGGCGGACCTGATCGAGAAGATCCTGCCGGTGAACCTTCTGACGGAGGATACCGAGTATCTCATCAATCCAACCGGTCGCTTTGAGGTGGGAGGACCGGAGGGAGATGCCGGACTTACCGGGCGAAAAATCATTGTGGATACCTACGGGGGCATGGGGCGTCACGGCGGGGGCGCCTTTTCAGGAAAGGATCCCTCCAAGGTGGATCGATCCGCGGCCTACATGTGCCGCTGGGTAGCCAAGAATATCGTGGCGGCGGGTCTGGCCCGCGAGTGTGAATTGCAGGTGGCCTACGCAATCGGGCACCCCCGCCCGGTGAGCGTGAATGTGAATACCTTCGGCTCTAATGAGGTGGATGAAGGGCAGATCGAAAAGGCTGCCCAGGAAGTATTCTCCTTCAAGCCTGCCGACATTATCGCCCAGCTCGACCTGCTTCGTCCAATTTACCGCACTACCACCAACTACGGCCACTTTGGCCGGGAGGATGCCAACCTGCCCTGGGAGGAAACCAATCGGGTTTCTGAACTCAGGAACGCGGTCACTTCCCAGAGCGTCCCAGCTTGAATTTCAACCTAAGACTATCATGAGTATTATTGCAGAAGAACCACAGGTTCTGCCCCATAAGGTGGCCGATCTCGGCCTGGCTGAATTCGGGCGGAAGGAAATTGAGATCGCCGAGCACGAGATGCCCGGTCTAATGGCGGTGAGAGACAAATATGGCCCCCGCCATCCCTTGGACGGGGTTCGCATCATGGGTTCGCTGCACATGACGATCCAGACGGCGGTGCTCATCGAGTCCCTCCAGAATCTCGGGGCTGATGTGCGCTGGTGTTCCTGCAATATCTTCTCCACCCAGGATCACGCTGCCGCAGCCATTGCGGAGGGAGGCACGCCGGTGTTTGCCTGGAAAGGAGAAACCCTGGAAGAATACTGGTGGTGCACGTGGCAGGCTCTTCAGTTCCCGGAGGGTAAGGGGCCTGAACTCATCGTGGATGATGGGGGAGACGCCACCCTGCTCATTCACAAGGGTTATGAACTGGAGGAGGGGAGTGACTGGGTTGATACGCCTTCGGGGAATCATGAGGAACAGGTGATCAAGGACCTTCTCAAGCAGATTCATGCGGAGCGCCCCGGCGTCTTCCATGAGTGGGTGAAGGAACTGGTGGGAGTTTCGGAAGAGACCACCACGGGAGTTCATCGCCTCTACCAGATGCATCGGGATGGCAAGCTCCTCTTCCCCGCGATCAACGTGAACGACTCGGTAACCAAGTCGAAGTTCGATAACCTCTATGGTTGCCGGGAATCGCTGGTGGATGGAATCAAGCGGGCCACCGATGTCATGATTTCAGGAAAGGTTGCAGTGGTCTGTGGCTATGGTGATGTCGGCAAGGGGTGTGCCCAGGCCCTGCAGGGACAGGGTGCCCAGGTGGTTGTGACCGAGGTCGACCCCATCTGTGCGCTGCAGGCTGCGATGGAGGGATACCGGGTTCTCACGGTGGAGGACACCCTGGGGTGGGGTGATATTTATGTCACCACCACGGGGAATTTCCGCATCATCCGCATCGAGCATATGGAAAAGATGAAGGACCAGGCCATCGTCTGTAATATCGGGCACTTTGATAATGAGATCGAGGTGGAAAAGCTGAACGAATTCCCTGGCATCGAGAGATCCAACATCAAGCCCCAGGTGGACAAGTATACCTTCCCGGAGGGCAACACCCTCTACATGCTCGCGGAGGGACGTCTCGTGAACCTCGGCTGTGCTACCGGGCATCCGAGCTTCGTCATGTCTAACAGCTTTACCAACCAGTGCCTTGCCCAGATGGACCTGTGGGAACATCGAGGGAGTCGCCAGGTCGGAGTAGAAGTGCTTCCCAAGAAACTGGATGAGGAGGTTGCCCGTCTCCACCTTGGGAAGATTGGCAGCAAGCTGACGTCGTTGACGCAGGAGCAGGCTGATTATATCGACGTTCCGAGGGAAGGTCCTTACAAGGCAGAACATTATCGCTACTAGATGGGGTTCGTGGTTCTGCGATGTCCGGAGGACGGGCTGAAACCGTCTGCGTTTCGTTAATGAGTTCCGACCGTTACCTGTGCCCGACGTGCGGGGATGAGGTCTCGGTTGGCATGGCCTGTCCCGGCTGTGGTCCGGGCAGGAAATCACGTAAGCGGAAGAAAGATGTGCAGACCCGGGTCAGGCAGAGATCATGGGAGCAGGACGAGGCCTGCGATGGTCTGGATCTGCCCGACGAGGAGTTCGACTACGACGATTTTGTCGCTCGCGAGTTCGGACCCGGGACCATGTCCCGGGCGACCGGCGTAAAGTGGTATTGGTGGGTCACCGCGGTAGCGCTGACCGCCATCCTGGTGGTCCTGATAGCTGGAGGATTGTGGTAGGCAGGGAGCGGGATAACCGTGCCCGCAGGCGGATCAGGGTAGTTCCATGATGGCGAGATCCTTGAACTGGACCTTCATGTCCTGTCCGCCGTGCAACTGGAGGGCGATATGACCCTCCTTGAGGCATTTCTTGTCCCCCAGAAGTTCGGTCACCTTCACGCCATTCAGGGAGACTGTGATGTCGTCCCCGACCGCGGTGACCAGGAGATCGGTCCATTCACCCGGCTTTACTGTCCTGGCGATAAGCTTGGGATCCGGCTTGCTGACCCAGGCTCGCATGGAGGTCTCGTAAAGCCCGCCCACTTCCCGGGAGTTGTCCACCTCGGCCTGGAAGCCCCGGACGCTTACATGGGTATTGGTCTTTTCCACCCGGAAGTAGAATCCGCTGTCACCACTGGTGACCTTGAACTTGGCCCGGACCCTGAAGTTCTTGAAGCGCTTGTCGGTCATCAGGAGCCCATGCCGAGGCTCGCTGCGGGGTGAAGTTCCCAGGATGGTTCCATCAACCACTTCCCATTTCCCCCCGGGAACAGGGTGCCAGCCGTCGAGGTCCCTGCCATTGAAGAGGGGTTGCCATTTCGGTTCCGCCCCGGTGATGAGCAGGGAAGAGAGAAAGATAAGGAGTGGGAGGAGGGTTCTCATGTTAGCAGGAGTTACGAGCTGAAGGGGATTTCCGGGAGTTCTAGGGGGAGGAGGACGGGCGAACTAGCCGAAATGTTTGCGCAGGAGTTGAAGGGACTTCGGGATGGCGGCGAGGGGGTCGTCCTTTCCCTCGAATTCGAGGGAGACGTAGCCCTTGAAACCTGCTTTTTTCATGATTCCGGCAATGCGGGCGTAGTCGAGGTCCAGGGTATACCAGCGACCACCCCCAAAGTAGGTCTTGCACTGCATGAGAACGGTCCTGGGAGCCAGTTGGGCCAGCCTAGCGTAGGGATTCTCAAGAAAGTTTCCGGTGTCCAGCGTGACCTGGAGCCATTCCGAGTCGACCGCATTGACCACCTGCTTGATGCCCTCCGGGGTGACTCCCAAGCCCCAGTGATTCTCCAGTCCCATGATGACACCGCGTTTTGCGGCCTCGGGGACGAGTTTCTCATAGGCATCGATCACCCACTTGTAGGCGTCTTCTTCAGTGTAGCCCTTGAGTGGTTCCTCGATCCCCCGTTTGGCCATGAGATCGTCGAAGTTCCTGGAGGTGCCCCATGTGCCCGAGTTCACGCGCATGGTGGGGATGCCGAGTCGATAGGCCTGCTCGAGGCAGTCGATGGTGTGGTCGATGTTTTTCTGCCGTCGCTCCTTGTCAGGGGAGAGGAATCCCTGGTGGGTGGAATAGCCCATCAGGTCGAGGCCGAGGACAAAGGCGTGACGCTTTACCTTCTGGAGGGCGGCATTGTCGGTGGACTCGAATTGTCTCTGCAGGATCTCGAGTCCGTCAAAACCCATGCGGGCGGCGTGTTCGAGATTGGAGTGGAGGGAGCGCAATTCCTTGCGGCGGAATCCCCAGAAGGAATAAGAGGAAACACCGATGCGGTTTGGTCCGTCGTGCGGGCGTATTGCTTCGGGGTTCTTTCCTTCCCGGGGTTCTGGCGGTTCAACGGCAGAGAGGGTCCCGAGGGTAGCAGCCGCGCTGCCGGAGGCGGCAAGAAAGTGACGACGGTTCATGGGAAATCAGTTTCCGCGATCGGGGGAAAGATCCAAGCGGGAAAATGGAACTAATCCAGTTCCAGGCGGTAGCGCTGAATGGTGGGATCGATATCCCGGGCCCAGGCATCAATGCCGCCTGCGAGGGCAAGGGCGTTCTGCAGTCCGTGGCCGTGGAACCAGGCACAACGATCGAGAACGTCACGGCCACGGTGGTCGTAGAGGACGATAGTCTCTTGTGGAGGGTGCGCGAAAAGGTCGTTCTGGAGCTCCTGGCTGAGGAACTTGGAGCCCGGCAAACGGACCGCGTCGTGTTCTTCACGGCTACGGATATCAAGGAGGACCATAGTCTCTCCGTCCTCAAGTCGCTCCTGCAGGCCTCGGGGTTGAATCAGCAGGGCCTGGTCGCGTTCGTGGCTGGCAAGCAGGGCAGCAATGGCTTCTTCCAGGGGAATGTCGTTGCGGGCGCAGACTTCGCTGAGGGTTTCGTCGTCGCGGTAGGAGCAGGACTGGCAGCCCCCGACGTGATAGGCGGCGAAAAGTGTACGGCGAGCACCCGGGAGCAGGGCAAGGAGATCCTCCATACGCTGGTCGGCACGAATTTCGATATTCCCGGTCACGGGAGGAGCATGACGCAGCGAGACCCGATTTCCAGTGTTTGTCTTCAAAGAAATGTTCGTATAGTGAGGGAGCGATGGAGCGAGACAAGGAACCGAGGATCTATCTCCTGCCGAATCTGATGACGGCGGGGAATCTTTGCTGCGGTTTTTTTGCGGTCCTCACGATCTTCAAGGGAATGCAGATGCCCGAATTCGGGGATGCCAAGCATTACTATGAAACCTCGCTTCTCCTTATCTTCGGGGCCTGTCTTTTTGATCTGCTGGACGGCCGCCTCGCCCGGCTTGGGGGACAGGAATCTGATTTTGGGAGAGAGTTCGATTCTCTGGCTGATCTTGTTTCCTTCGGGATGGCCCCGGCTCTGCTCTGTTCCAAGGCGGTCCTCCTGAATCTTGAACTGCCGGAAGGATTACAGCGGGCTGAGCCCGGGGTTGGCTGGGCGATCGCCTTCATATACCTTCTCTGCGGGGCAATTCGCCTGGCTCGCTTCAACTGCCTGGCGATGCTGGGATCGGATGAGGAGCTCAAGACCTTCCGGGGCATTCCCATTCCCATGGCTGCAGGGTTCATCGCCTCGCTCACTTTTCTGATTATTTTTCTCCATGACAATGATCGGGAGCTAGGAGCCTGGAACTGGGTGCTTGCAGGGGCCATGCTTGGACTCTCGTTTCTGATGATCAGTGACATCCGTTATCCCAGTTTCAAGAAGATCGGATGGAGTACACGGGCGAGTATTCCCATCCTTGCCGTAGGGATTCTTTTTGTAGGGGCCACCATCATTTTTTACCAGGTGCTGCCGGCGGTATGGTTTTCTGCCTATCTCTTTTACGGCCTGATTCGCCCCATGCTCTCTGCGAAAAGACGTAAGGCAGTGGAGGAAGCACTGGGTTCAGAGGTTGATAAGGACGCATCTGAAATAGAGACAGAGTGAGTCAGAAGCTTAGTCTTTCTTTACTATTTGACTTCATAAAGGTTAAGGGCTAGGTTCGAAGCTGCTGTTTCCCCCATGTACCCCCAAAAACTCATGCGCCCCGTTGTGGTGGCGTCCCTGATGCTTCTCTGCTCAGGGAGCGTATTATACGGGAGTGTCCATACGATACAGAAAGGAGAGACGCTCTACGCGCTTTCGAGGAAGTATAAGACATCGGTAGCTAAGTTGATGTCTCATAACGGGATCAAGGATCACCGGAAGCTGCAGATCGGGCAGAGGGTGAGGATTCCAGGCACAAGTTCGAGTGGGTCCAGTAACGCAAGCAGCAGCAAGGCGAAGGCGCCTTCCCCCGGTTCCACCGTGGGGCGGGGAAAGACGGTGATCATCGATGCCGGTCATGGAGGTAAGGACTGGGGAGCTTATCGGGCAGGGGTTCGTGAGTCCTCCCTGAACATGAAGGTGGCCAGCAAACTGGAGTATTATCTGAAGCAGCACGGGTTTCGGGTGGTGATGACTCGCCGGAGTGACTCATTTCTTTCCCTGTCCCGACGGGCGTCCATTGCGAACCGCTACCGGAATGCAATTTTTGTTAGCATTCACTTCAATGCTACCCGGAATACCTGGGTGCGGGGGGCGGAAACCTTTTACGCGGGTGCGGCTGGGCGACAACTGGCATCTTCCATCCATCGGGAACTGGCCCACAAGTGCCGAATGAAGAATCGTGGAGTCCGCTTTGCCCGGTTTGCCGTCCTTGTGCAGACCAAGTGCCCTGCCGTCCTCGTGGAGTGTGGGTTCATCAGTAATGCCAGTGAACGTGCCAGGTGTGTCACGAGTTCCTTCCAGACCTCCGCCGCTCAGGCCATTGCGGATGGGATTCGGAAGTATCGCTGGCGCTGAGGTCGAGGGATGATCTTTTCCCGGGGCGTTTAACGGAGTGAGGTCGCGATTGCCTCCACGGCATCGATAAAGGAGCAGTAGGTTGGCTCCCATCCGCTACCCCGCAGTTTTTCGTTGCTGACGCGTTTGTGGGTCCAGGCCCTCTTGCGATGCTCTGGTCGTGGACCGGTGGGGGGTATGGGCTTCTGAAAAATTGCGGCGAGGGCCTGGTAGCAGTCACCCTGGTGGAGTGGAGAGGAATCGCAGACATTATAGATCTGGTCTCTTGATTCCGCGTGGGCGGTCAGATGGAGGAGGGCGGTGGCGGCGTCATCACGATGGATCTGGTTGAGAAACCGTCGGCCGTCTTCCTCGATGACCGCACTGCCTTCCAGCAGTCGGCGGAGGATGACGCTGCGCCCCGGGCCGTAGATTCCGGCCAGGCGGGCCACCGTTCCGGTCGCCTCAAGCACCTGCGACTCTGCTTCGAGGAGGATCTGCCCGGTTTCCCGGGTTGGCCTGGTGGGTGATTCTTCGGTGACCAGGGAACCATCGGCCTGATGATAGACGGAGGTGCTCGAGACAAAGAGAAGGTGCGCTTCCGGGAATGTTGAGAGCAGGTTCCGGGTTCCTTCCAGAAACACCGCCCGGTAGGCCTCTGTTCCGCCCCTGCCGGAGGAGGCGCTGAAGATGATGCAGGCAGGCCGGATTCTGGACTGCAGGACCTCAACCTGAGCTGGGTTGGAGAGGTCACAGGCGAGGGAGCCGGGTCCTCCTGACCTTGAGAGGGAGGTAACCTGCCAGCCCGCCCCGGAAGCTTGCCGGGAGATCTCCTGACCAAGATAGCCGTGGCCAGCGATGAGGAGGTGGGGGTTCATTGGTTCGATAGCGAACGCTATAGCGTAGATGAAGGGCTGAAAAGAGTGGACCTGGTGGAGGGGTGGTTTCTCTGTCTTACAGATCTTCTTCCGGGCGCGAGGAATAGTAATTGACCAGGCCCTTCACGACGGCGTCACGGTATTCCCGGTAGATTG
>Ga0163179_10003923_pt1 | contig 10036 bp, 7 predicted proteins | sample AtlANTMetagenome_FD_109643 | JGI IMG/M metagenome (GOLD analysis project Ga0163179, IMG submission 109643) | Marine eukaryotic phytoplankton communities from the Atlantic Ocean - Atlantic ANT 2 Metagenome | ecosystem: Environmental > Aquatic > Marine > Oceanic | place: North Atlantic Ocean... | reverse complement strand
CTGTTGTCCTGTTTGTAGTTCTGACATACTCATATTTATAGTCATTGCCTGTGCAATAAATATGTATGATATGCCAAGATTATCCATTTTTAAGCCTGAAAAGGGCAATGACTACAAGTTCTTCGATCGTAACATCAGAGAGATGTTTACAGTGGGAGGAACAGACCTGCACTTCCACAAATATGTAGGCCCATATGATCAAGGAGACACAAACAAAGACGGAGCGGCAAGTCCCACACAACCACAATATTCTGGTGACAGCCTAAACGAAAGAACTATACAAGATTTATTATTCCTAGAAAACAGGGATAGAAAATATGACGACGATGTTTACGTTGTAAGAGGAATTTATAATGTACAGGACGCTGACTTCAATTTGTCGCAGTTTGGAATGTTTTTACAGAACGATACATTATTCCTTACAGTACATTTAAACGACATAGTTGAAAGAATTGGTAGGAAGCCAATGTCGGGAGATGTTATAGAATTCCCGCATATGAAAGAAGATTACTCATTAGATGAGAGCATACCTATCGCACTTAAAAGATATTATGTCGTAGAAGATGTGAACAGAGCGGCAGAAGGATTTTCGGCATCATGGTGGCCACATCTACTTAGGTTAAAAATGAAAACACTAGTAGATTCACAAGAGTTCAGAGATATACTTGGCGATGCAACCACAACTGGATCTGTTGCCAGTTACATGAGTACCTACAACAGAGAAAAAACAATCAACGATCAGGTTGTTGCTCAGGCAGAAGCGGATGCTCCAAAGGCAGGATTCAATTACAAACAATACTATGTTGCACCTATAGATGAAAGGGGTAACATTAGGACAGAAAATATTAACACGGAAGACCAAAGAGCAAGTAGTGATAGGACAGTCAATGCAACTGTCGATACTCCCGCTTCTTCTCACTATGGATTCTATTTAGACGGAGACGGTGTTGCACCAAACGGTAACCCAGCAGGATTTGGGATATCTTTCCCAACATCGGGTGTTGACAAAGGTGACTATTTCTTAAGGACAGATTACTTGCCTAACAGATTATTCCGTTATGACGGAGCCAGATGGGTTAAAATTGAGGACTCTGTGAGAATAACTACAACTAACAATGATTCCAGAGGAAACTACAAAACAAGTTTTGTAAACAACACGACAGAATCAACCATAAACGGTTTAACAGTTACACAAAGACAGTCATTGGCAGACGCTCTGAAACCAAAGGCTGACAATTAAGAATGCTACACTTTTACGAAGGACAGGTTAGGAAATTTTTAACTCAATTTATTAGGATATTGAGTAACTTCTCTGTGGAAACAGGCAGAGGCAGTGATGGAGCAGTAAATCTGCGGGCGGTGCCTGTGGTGTACGGAGACCCAACAAGACAGGTTGCAAACATTATCAGAAACAATTCAGAGAATGCATTGAACTACGCTCCTAAAATTGCTTGTTATGTAAGAGAATTAAACTACGATAGGGAAAGAATGCAGAATCCTTATCATATAGAAAAACAACACCTCAAAGAAAGAGATGTTGATTCGGATGGCAACTATACAAACCAGTTGGGTGCAGGTTATACTATAGAAAAAGTTATGCCCTCACCTTTTAGGTTAGAAGTTACAGCAGATATTTTCTCATCAAACACAGACCAAAAACTACAGATCATGGAACAAATTTTGTATTTGTTTAATCCAGATTTTGAAATACAGAAAACAGACAACTACATTGACTGGACAAGTTTAAGTTATATTGAATTGACAGGAACCACATTCAGTTCGAGGACTATACCTGTTGGAGCAGATTCAGAAATAGATGTTTCATCAATGACTTTTTCAATGCCCATATGGTTATCACCGCCAGTGAAAGTTAAAAAATTAGGTGTAGTACAAAAAATCATAATGAGCATGTACGACGACGACGGCGGCATAGCAAAAGGACTGATAGACGGAGAACTTATTTCAAGAAGTTACATCACACCGAACAATTTTGGATTGTTGGTTACTGGTAATCAACTGAGATTATTGGGTTCAACAGGCACCAATGTAAAGTCAGGTGGCGATGGATTCTATTCAGGTGCAAATGCTCCTACTAATTTTGATCCTTTCGAGACGTTTGGCCCAGCAGTCAACTGGAAAGTGTTACTAGATCAATACGGCAAGGTCACAAACGGTACATCACAGATTAGGTTAACACAACCAAACGGTAATGAAATAATAGGAACCATAGCAACGACAACACTAGATGACACAATTTTATTGTATACAATAGACGATGATACAATACCAAGCAACACCCTGACCGCTGTCAAGAAGATCATAAATCCGGCAACCTTCGATCCAGGCACACCAGCAAATGGTGATAGATATTTGGTTATAAATGATGTAGGTGATTCAACAGCAAGTTTCCAAAGTGCCACATGGGGTACACTTGTGGCCAGTGTAGGTGATATCATAGAATACAACAGTAGTACATCGAAATGGAACGTGGCCTTTGATGCAAGTAATCCAGATTCAACACAACACTACATTACCAATCAAAACACAGGAATTCAATACAGATTCAATGGCACAGAATGGGTTAAATCTTATGAGGGTGTGTACACGCAAGGTAATTGGAGCATTGTGCTTGACGGTGGTGCAGACCCAGGATACAACTCAAGCCTTGACGCTACTACCCCATAATTGTTATAATGTAGCATGAATGATAATATAGTCTGTTCGGGTGCCCTGTTCTACGCAACAAGCACTAAACGTTTCCTGTTCCTGCAGAGGACTGACAAGAAAACACAAGGCATGTGGGGATTGGTTGGCGGTAAATCTAAATTTACCGAGTCTGCTTTTGAAGGACTGAAACGTGAGATAGAAGAAGAAACCGGCAGTTTGCCTAAATTTAAAAAAGTCATACCGTTAGAGATGTTCACTTCCAATGATCAAAAGTTTTTCTTTCACACATACCTCATCGCGATAGATTCTGAATTCATACCTAGACTTAACGAAGAACATTCAGGATACTGTTGGACTGCTTTTGAATGCTGGCCCAAGAACTTACACATGGGTCTCAAAAATACACTCAATAATAAAAGTATAAAAGGTAAGTTACAAACTATATTAGATTTAATTGTGTAAAAAAAAAGGCGACCCTAAAGCCGCCTTTTGATTATACTAAAAAGTATGAGTATTTACTAGTGACTAGTTCTCACTGCCGCTAATACTGAACCTTGTCCTGCTGTTGTTTTGCTAGTCAATGCTCTACCAATCACGTTGAATGCTGTGCATTCCGCTTTTGTAGCCGCCCTAGCGTATCCTGGAACTGATGCAGAAATAAGTCTGTCACCTTTGTTCACTGTACCGATAACTTTTACGTCAACCCTACCCGTCATTGCGATGTAAGGGTGAGTGTTGTCGTTACCTGCTCCGCCGTTCATTTTGAATGCCGCTTGTTCTAGGCTAGAAACAACACCAAACACTTCGTCTGATGCTTCTTCGTTTACCTGTGTGATCTCTTGAGCGCCACCTAATGCAACAACTGTTCCTGGCGTGTATGCTGAGTCAGATGCAAATCTTTCAGCGACGTCAGAATATTGAGCCGCGGTTGCTGTACCTTCTAGGTTCGCAACCAATGTTGATACTGATACTGATATACCACCGGATTTGTCAGCCGCTGTCGCAGTCGTCGTACCCATTGTGAATTTGTCTGCTGACTCATCCCAAATGATTGCCGCGTTGTTACCAGTTGAACCCCTCTCAATGATGATACCTGCATCGTTACTTGATGCTGATATACCAGTGTTAAGTTCAATGATGTTGTCTGCTATTGTTGTGTTTACTGAACTGACTGTTGATGTTGATCCGTTTACAGTCAAGTCACCTGTCAACACAAGGTTACCGCTTATTAAGGCGTTGTTAGTAATAACTGTGTTACCTGTTGCTGTAATAGTACACAGGCCTGTTGATGTTACAGTTAAATCAGTACCATCTGATTCAATCTTCTCACCACCTGCACCAAAGGCAATTCCTACGTCATTAGGAATATGTACGTCTGATGTTGCTGTAAGATTAATCTTAGCGCCTGAAGTTACTGTAAGGTCTGTGCTGTCGCCTTCGATCTTCTCACCAGTTCCGAATGTTATACCAACGTTTGCTGGTATTACTACATCTGTTGTCGCTGTAAGGTTGATTGCACCACCTGATGTTACTGTTAGGTCTGTACTGTCACCCTCAATTTTCTCACCTGTACCAAATGTTAAACCAACGTTTGCTGGTATCACAACGTCTGTCGTTGCAGTTAAATCAATAGCGTCACTTGATGCGATTGTTAACTTTGTACCATTACCTTCGATTTTCTCACCGTCGTTTCCAAAAGTCATTCCAATGTCTGAACCAATGTTGATATCTCCACCTGATCCAACTGTGATTGTTAGGTCAGTATCGTCTGATTCAATCTTTTCGTGTGTTCCAAATGTTACTCCCACGTTTACTGGCACTACTACATCTGAACCTGCAGTTAGGTTGATTGCACCTGTGGCAGTGATTGTTGTTGCCGCTACCGCGAAGTCTGCCACTTCTGTTGCGTCTGCTGTTATCTCAACTTTACCTGTTCCTGAGTCAGTTACAGTTACGTTTGAGTTCAATTGTGAAATAGCGTTACTTGAAAATGCCGCTACTGAATCGTCTACATATTTCTTGTTGGCAAATTGACCGTCTGCACTTGGTGCCGACGTTGTTCCGCCTGTTATTGTGTTTGCTGAGGCTGAAATAACGATATCACCTACTTCTAATCCGTTATTAACCCTAAAGTTTCTTGTTGTCATGGTTCCATTTCTCCCACATGATTGTTGTTATTATTGCTGTATTTATGGTAAAATTGCTATTATTCTGCTAGAGCGTTTATTCTGTACGCATTTACTACTGTTGACGCACCAGATGTGGATGATACACTTAACTGTAGGCTGTTGTCAGCGTCTGATTTGAATCCTGCTGTGAATTCTAACTGCGTAGTTCCTTTTGTTGACACATAAGTTCCTGGTGTTACTGACGCTTCTCCCGGCGCACCTGCACAGAAAACTTCATACACACTGTAGTGACCTTCTGAAGAGTTACCTCCTACAACATAGTACAATGCCGCCGTTGCATCGTCTAGATCGAAGTCGTCGAACGCTGTGGCACTGGAACTTATTGTGGTTGCACCTATTATCTTTTGGTTACCGTTTGACACGGCACTCATTGAATCTGATAACAACGTCTTGTGTATTTTGAGCGATAGATTTGGTTCAAGGCCTGCCGCTGACACTACAACATTGGTGCTGACTATCTGTGCTGTCAACGTGATCATGTCGTTGTTTCCTGTGTTCACCAACCCATACTGGGAAATATACGCTGTGGATCCATCATGCACCACAAGTGCTTCTATGATACCTGTTTCTGTTTTTGCATTGTTGTCTATTAGTATCGTGTATTTTGCCGCCCTGTATGTTCCGTGTGCGAATGAGTCTATGGTTTCAGATGCAGAATCAACATCTGTGTTAGAAGTCGTGACTGTGACACCTGCAGTTGCGTCGGAAGTGTTTGCTCTCGATATTGGAATCTTGTAATAACTTATTTTAGAATCATCACTTGGTGCTGTAATCTTCACCCTGACCTGGCTATTGGATATGTCTGCAGTGGTAGATGGCAATGAGTTGTTGGCGTCTGATGCACCACCCCTTGGACCACTTACAAATGCGTCTGAGTCATTGTGAGCCACAGTGAAACAAGATGCACTTGAACGGTCGTTTGTGAGATCGTTCAATGCCACAAAGTACCATGCCATGTCCGCACTTGACGACTGGAAGTAGTCTATGGTCCTAGCAGAAGTACTCACTGACTTGTTGTTCTTTATGACCACCCGTGTATCGTCTGAAGGAGTTGTGGTACTTGTACCAAATGACAGTGTACCGGATCCGTCTGTTTTTAAAAATTCACCTGCACTACCATCAGTGGTTGGCAAAGTAAACGCAACACCACCTGAAGTAATAATTACGCCACCTGTGCCGGCCGGTGTGATGTTGATACCTGCATTTGAACCATTGGATACAATGTCATTTGTTGTAACTGAAGTGGCAGTTATTGCTCCGCCAACTGTCACACTTGAATTGAATGTAGCGGCACCTGCCTCTGACATATCAAAAGATAATGCTGTAATTTGTGATCCACCATCATTACCTAAAATTCTAAAATCTTTATCTGATATATAACTTTTTATTTGAAAATCATTACTACCTGATTTTGAAATATGACCATAAATTGTACCATCATCTTGAATATATATATTACCATTACCCGCATCTAAAAATACATCATTTGCGACGTCTAATGTAAAATTGTTAGATGAAGATATTGTAAAATTAGTTCCATCACCCTCGATCTTCTCACCATCATCACCAAATGTTAATCCTATGTCTGCCGGTAAGTTGACATCAGCACCTGCTGTCAGGTTAATGTCACCCGTTCCTTGTGGTGCAATCGTGATGTCTGCGTTTGATCCATTTGAAGTGAAGTCATTTGCTGTGACCGAAGTGGCCGTCATTACACCTGTTACTGTTGGTGTTGAAATTGTTGGACTTGTTATAGTTTTATTTGTTAAAGTTTGTGAACCTGTCAATGTTGCCACGGTGCTATCTATGGCTGTGGTCACTGTGTTACCACTGACAGATGTGCTTATGCCGTTGCCACCTGCAAAGTGTAACGTTTCTGAATCTAGGTCAATCGATATCGCAGTTGAATCATCAGCCGTTACATCAAGATCTTCTGCTGTAATCTGTGTGTCAACATATGCCTTAATAGATTGCTGTGTAGCAAGAGCGGTAGCACTATTAGTGCTAAGATTATCTTCATCTAGCACAGTTGTTACTCTTGCACCTGAACCACCTAGTTGTAAACCTGTTGATGTAAAATCACCAATTGCAGATCCGTCTACGGTTACTGTAATTGTGCCCGAACCAGAATCTGAAACAGTGATGTTTGAATTGTTTTGTACAATAGATGTTGTAGAAATGTTTCCAATTTCTGTGTCCACATAGGCTTTGATAGATTGCTGTGTGGCAAGTGCTGTAGCACTGTTTGAAGACATGTTGTCTTCATCTTTAATGCCTGTGACTGTCGCTCCATCACCTGCTATGTTAATAGATGTGCCGGCAACCAATGCGCCTGTGATGTCAACTGCTTCTGCTAGTGTAATTTTTGTTGAGTCTGAACTGTCTAGTGTTGTTCCATTTACTCTTAATGCACTTAATAAAACATCACCTGTACCGCCGGGCTGTATTGATATGTCAGCGTTACTTGGACCACTGATAGTTTGACCTGAAAAGGTCAAATCACCTGTAGATGCCGCTGATATGAAACTTAATGTGCCAGAACCGTTTGTTGCTAGAACTTGGTTTGCTGAACCATCTGATGTTGGATATGCCAATCCGCCTGCAGTCAAAGTTCCTGTGACATCAACGCTTTCAGCGAATGTTATTTTTGTTGAATCTGCGGCACTGAAAGTTGTGCCTCTTACTGTTACTGCATCTAGGACTATGTTTCCTGTGCCTGATGTTGAAAATGTTAAATCTGCGTTTGAAGGTGCTACTATGTTAGTGATTGATATATCACCCTCGTCACTGAATTCTAATCCTGTACCTGCCCCATTTACTTTTAGGACTTGCCCTGCTGAACCAATTGCGTTAAGGCCTGTTCCACCGAACGCTGTGCCTACTGCGTCACCCGACTGGAATTCTGCCAATCCCGTGGCCACGCTAGATGCGTTAAAGACTACTCGTACCGGTGTTTTTTCTGCCATATCCTAGTTCTGTGCCCGGCCTTCTCGAACCCACCGGATGCATTTCCTTTTGTTTATGTTTATGTAGGTATTTATGGATTTTTTGGATTAAAACTGGAACAGAGTTGCACCAGCGGCGTTTGATGCCAACGTATTACCGTCGGTAAGTGTAAACGTCTGTTCAGCATCAGTGTATACAGGAACGTCTTCCACAGTGCCATTAAACTCTAACGTAAGATCCGCGGTGCCTGCCAAAAACTGTGAGTCTGTTTTGTTTGTGCTTCCATCACTCACAAATACTTTGACAAGTTGTACCGGCCTAGCACCTGTTTTACTGGTTTTTCCACCAAGCACGATGCTTTGGTCAACAACCTTTGATCCTGAAGGTAATGTTGCTCCTGTGGCTGAAATTGCCAATGATCCAGTTGAGTCAGAAGAAATAGTTGCTCCACCCAAGTCAATTGTTTCTGCCGCAACATATAAAGTTTGCCATCTTCTAGAACTAGATCCTAACTGATAAACGCCATCCTGACTTGGAATAAGGTTGCCTGCTATCTCTATTCCTGTACTTGAGTCCTCTGTAGATAGTGTAGTGCCTGCGACTCTTATACCCTCTATCACAACATTTCCGTTGCTTGAAACTAATGTTAGGTCTGCATTGCTGGGTGCAGTCAAAGTCGAACCAATTGCCGTTAAATCTCCTAAACTACTGCCACCACCGCTGTTACTATCAACATATGCTTTGATTGACTGCTGTGTTGCTAGTGCTGTTGCACTATTTGACCCCATTGCATCTTCGTCTAATATTGTTGTTACGCCAGCACCAGAACCAATTTTAAATGTATCATCAACAACAACACTACCAGAGCCTGAAGTTGTTAATGTCAAGTCTCCATTGCTCGGTGCAGAGATTGTTGAACCGGTGATTGTCATGTCACCTAGTGACTTTAATGTATCAGCGTATCCAAGGCTCGTCCATGCTGTTGATCCGTCACCAATTTTGAATCTATTAGTGTCCGATTCCCAACCGAACTCTCCTGCCGCCATTGTTGGGTTATTGGATGTCCAGTCTGCCGCGGTGTCTCTTCTTAATTGTATCTGTGTTGGCATTATTCTGCTGCGCCTCCGTCTATTGCTGTGATCCCACCGTATGTCGAAGCGGCCGTTCCGCCATCAAGACTACCGGATCCGCCACCAGAAGAATCTGCAAAAGATAAAACTCCTGAACCATTAGTTTGTAAAACTTGGTTTGCACTACCGTCTGAAGACGGAAGAGTGTATGCATTAGATATATTAATTTTGCCAGAACCGGCTGTTGTAAGTGTCAAATCTGCGTTGCTTGGTGCGGACAGTGTTGAACCTACTGCACTTAGATCACCCAGACTTGAACTTGAACCGCCACTGATAGTGATAGTTTTAGTTGTGCCTGTACCTGTGGCTGTAACACCCGAACCTACAAAGTTCAAAGTTGTGGCCGCAGTTGATAATGCCGATCCTTCTTCTTGAACAGTTAACGTACCACCACTTCCAGAAGTAATAATTGTTCCCCCTGCTGTAGAGCCGTCACCTATTCTTAAACTACCTGTGTCCACGTCAACTGCAAGGTATCCGTCTTCGATAATGTGTGTAGATAAATCGTAGTCTTTGTAAGATCCTACTAGTTTCCTGAATGCCATGTACGCTCCTTAATTTTGGCCAGATAATGTTTTTAGTCTTTGTATGAATTCACTTTCTGTCTTTGGTTCCTTGTTCTTCATTTCTTTTGGAACACCTGGTTGTTCTCCATTTGTGGTTTCAGGCGCTTTGACCAAAGGCTCATCTACTCTCGCTTCTTCGTCTGGTGCTCTTTCGTCTGCGTCCTGTTGTATGTTTGAGAACTGTCCAAGGTCCTTGCCTGCTTCTTGTTTTTTTAATTCTAATTCTTGTTGTTGTGGGAAAACTGTTGGTACTGTGTTTGGATCATCTGACGCAACCTTTCCCGGATTGTCGCTGTTGTCAGAGGCTGGTTGGTCAGCCTTATCGCCGTCTGTTACTGATACACCTTTGGCGCCCATCAGTTGATTTAACAGTGCTTCGTCTTCTTTGTCTGGAATTGCTTTAATGTTGATATCTATTTCTTTGTATCTCATCTGTTCTATGATGTTGCAACAGCACTGCCGTCGTCTACATAACTCCATCTAGTGTTTGTTGTTTCATAGAAGCACAATTTATTTTTTGTGGCACCCGCACCATCCG
>Ga0163179_10003921_pt1 | contig 10040 bp, 6 predicted proteins | sample AtlANTMetagenome_FD_109643 | JGI IMG/M metagenome (GOLD analysis project Ga0163179, IMG submission 109643) | Marine eukaryotic phytoplankton communities from the Atlantic Ocean - Atlantic ANT 2 Metagenome | ecosystem: Environmental > Aquatic > Marine > Oceanic | place: North Atlantic Ocean... | reverse complement strand
TTAAGGAAATATTATGACACAAGTAAATGTACAAGATATTATTAAAAAAAGTGGTGTATTAGAAATTATGAGTATGAAGTTTGCAAATAAGTTAGGAATACCAGAAGAAAAGCTTAAACTTTATTTAGAAAGAAAATTAGATGCAAGATTAAATGAAATAGGAGAAAAAATGTCAACCGGTGATATGTCACCAGAAGACTTTAACAAAGCACGACGTTTATCTAAGTTAGATATGAATGAAATCAATGATAAAACAATCAAGGATAAATAAAAATGGCAACGAAATACATTCTAGATCCTTCTGGCAATATAATAGATGCTGAATTCTCACTACTTAATCCTGATAATACTATATCTCCTCTTGTTCGGGAGCCTACAGATGTATCAGTAGATGTTCAACAAGGAACTTATGGATCTGTTGAAGCAATTCATCAGAATGTAGATGTATCTGTAGGTGACGACTTTGGCATGGGTAACCCAAAAGCAAAAGTAACAAACGTATTAACTAATGATCCTGCTTTTGGTTTTATAGAAGAGCAGACAGGTTCTAGAGATTCTTTTAAACCAATGTATCACTTTAGTGATCCTAATAATCGATACTTCGCAAAAGAATTTGAAATGCTTACAGGCTATACTGGTATTATAGTTGGTGATACAGATGAGGTACCTCAATTAGATATTATGTTTTATATTTTTGAGTATTTCATTGAAATGATTGTAATGTTAGGTGTTGTAGAAGGATTTACTGTTTTAAATGAATTATTAAGTCATTTTACGACAAATCATACTAATACAAATGAAAGGTTTGATTTAAGATTAGGAAAGTATTCAATAGTTGAATATGACATATTTACAAAATATATCTTTACAGTATTAAACTACCCTAAAGATCATTCGAACTTTTTAACTAGAATAACTTCATTGTTTGTAGGATTTGCAGCATGGTTAACACCTGATGAACCTTTCTTTGTTGAAAGAATAATAGAAGAAGCTACAAGAATAAAAGGATCCCAAAAGTTAGAAAATTTTTACGAGTTGATGGGAGTGAAAAATCAAAACGTTTTGTTTGGATTAGGAACTTCGTTAGCAAATATAGGGCTTGCAGCTGTTGAAATATTAGTAAATACTTTATTATCAGACGCATCTTATAAAAGATTAAATTTATTAACAAAAAAGTTTAGACAAGAAAAAGTTTGGAAAAACAGTCTTTATAGGCACAAGCCCGGTAATGAAGCAAAGTTTTTTGTTGAGTTAGATTATTACTATTTCAGATTTGCAATAGAAAGAATTCATGTAGGACTTAAATTATTAAATAGATATGCACATGAAAAGACTTATTTAAATCCTAAACACAGAGAAGGACCGCTAACAAGAGTATCTTCACATCGAACAACAAGGAAAGCAGGAAGTGTAGGTGGTATAGATCAAGAAATAAAAGCTATAAATGATCTACTCAAGCAAGGCTCTGCAATTGATTCTGCAATAAAAGCTGCTGATAAAAAACATCTGCAAATGGAAAGATACTTTTGGAAAGCAGAAGATAGTGATTCTCAAGGATATAAACCTGGGATGACAACTAGATTAAGAGCTTTGCCACAATTACTTAATCTTGGAAACTCTTTCTTAAAGTCTATAATATTAAACAAACCTGAAGGTGATAATAAACCTTTTAATCTAGATAAAAGTATATTACAAAATTTTTATAAACATAGTGAAAACTCTAGAAGAATACCAAAAGAATTGGTTGAGGAAATAGAAAATTATTTAGAATCTGAGTATGTTCCTTTTTATATGCATGATCTAAGAACTAATGAAATTTTAAGTTTTCATGCATTTATTGAAAGTATATCTGATGCATTTACACCTGACTACACTTCAGCATCTGGATTTGGTAGAATAGAAGATGTTAGATCATATGTTAAGACAACGAGAAACATTAATATGTCTTTTACATTGGCAGCAACTTCTGAAACTGATCATGATTTTATGTGGTATCAAATAAATAAGCTTGTTACCATGGTATACCCACAATGGTCTGAAGGATTTGCAACTAAAGACAAACAAGGAAGAACACACTTTTATCCTTTTACACAAGTTCCAACTGCTTCACCGCTTGTTAGAATAAGATTAGGTGACGTGATAAAAAACAATTATAGTAGATCTTCTCTATCAAGAATCTTCGGTACTGAATTAGATCCTGCTATAGCAGAACCTTCAGCAGATACTCCTCAAATTAAAGTAAAAAATACACCGGGCAAATTTGAGCAGTTGATGGAAAAAGATAATTTTGTTTATGAACTACTCCCTGGTCTTTACAAAACAGAACCCGATGACACAGCTGGTGGTGCATTCTTTCCTGGGCTTGAAACAGAAATGGAAAACAGAGCGTATTATGAAGTTAAAAATCCAATAAAGTTACAGAATCTTTTTGGCTCATTAGACTTAAATAAACCTTATGTTAAAGTTATGATATCAGCTGACGAAGGTGATTATAAAAACAAAGCAGGCAACCCAATATCTTTAAATGTTGATTCTTCTAGAGTTATACAACAGCAAGTAAAATTTAAAGCCACCCCGGGTACAGTAGGAGATTTTAAAGAACACCAAAAATTTAGTCAAGGTGTAATGAAACCATTTAGTGATTTACCAAATGGCAATTCTGGTTCAAACAACCCAATTACAAATGCTTATGAAAGTGGAATGAGTAGAGGTATTGCAGGTTTTATAACACAGTTAGATCTTAACTATAATGAATCTAATTGGGAAACTTCTAGAATAGGTTCTAAAGCGCCAATGTTAGTTAAGGTAACACTTAACTTTGCACCAATTCATGATATTCCTCCGGGAATTGATCACTATGGTATGATGAGAGCACCTATTTACAATGTAGGTAGAGTTAATAATCAATTTTTTGGTGATTCTCATGACGAAGAAGTTATTGGTAGTGGCATTCAAAAAGCAATTACAAAATATGGAACTATTAAAAGAAAAAGTGAGAATTTAGAATAATGTATATATCAAGATTTGACAGAAACGGTGTAAGTGTAGCAAACAAGCTATATCACCTTGTAAATTCAGGAGAAATAAGGCTGCAAGAAAAAATAACTGCAAATGGCGCTAGAAGATTAGATGAGTATGCACAAGAATTCTACGGTAGCGGATTAAACTGGTGGATAATTGCTTCTGCTAGTGGTTTAGGATGGTGGCTTAATTTAACAAAACTTGAAAACGATTCTAATGTAGTTAAGAGTGGTATTCAATTATATGTTCCAGTTCTTGAAGATGTAATTGCACTTAAAAATCGAGGTGTTTAATAAATGTCAATATCTAATCTTAGAAAATCTAATGTATCAAAATATCTTCCTATTGTTTCAAATGATCAAGTAATAAAAGAATTACTTTCTCCAGGGCCGAATGCTACTGAAAAAGATCTTACGTTTGCATTATTTAATGATGTTAATGCTAGAACTGCTCTTCAAAAAGTTGGATTTTTAGATAAAGTTACAGATGATAATGATGACAAGATTAGACACTTAAACAATGTAGTCTCTTCTATACTAGTTTCTGTCTTTCATTCTCTGAGTATTAATATTGCTGAAACTTCAAAAATACTTGATTTTATTTCTAATGAAACTTATAGAAGCTTACAAAGTGCATATGGAAACGTAGATCCTGATCTTTTTAATACAATAATGATACAAATAGGTGAATACGTTAAAATTGTTCATGAAGATTATAAAATAGACTGGCTTGGCAAGCCAAAAGATAAATTTTTACATGATACAAATTTTACTATAAAAAAAGCGATACCGATAGCATGCAATGATGATGGTTCATATATTGATGAATCAAATACTAAAGCAATTAATAAAGCAAAAATATTTCAACATTTTAATCAGTATGGAATTACTGCTTTTGATAGAGTAGCAAAAGGAAAAGGAAGGAGAAAAGCAGTTAGTTATTCTCTTAGTGGTGATATAAAAGGTTTAACATCAGATGGTAATTTTCCTCCTAATGGAAGAGATAGCATTTTTAATGCAAGAGAAATAGTTGATTATAAATTAAAGTCTGCAGAAGAAAGTTCAGATAAAACAGGTGACAATAAAGATCCAGTTGATCTTGAAGATTTTTTAAATCGTGTTGTAGACGGAGGCAAGTTAAAAATTGATGAAGATTCTTCTAGTTTGTCATTTATAATGTTGAATAATCCTAAGATGAGAGCCGGCACTAAAAATAGTTTAGAGTTGTCTACTTTTTTTAATTCCTTAAGCACTATTGAACTAAGTAAGTGTTTACCTTATTTAGATGTTAAGTTTATACTTCCTGGTGAAGTTACAACAAAAGGTGGGAATGTATTTCAAACAGCTTCTGTTGTACCATTTTTAGAAGGAACACCAATTTCTGATTTGTTAACAACAGATACTTACAAGACATTAGAAGCTAGTTTTGTAAGAGAAGCAGGCATAAAAGGAGGCGGAAATACTAGAGAACAGAATGCTGTAGAAACAAATCTTTCAGCATTTACAATGCCACAAACAATTAATAATTTTGATGAATTGTATGTAGGACATTTAGAATCTTACTCTAAAGAGTTATTTGGCAATACACAAAAGCATGAATTCTTTAAAAGAAACAATACAGTTCAAGATTATACAAAACCTTTTTTAACTGTAAAAAGTTTTAATATTGACGTTGCACCTACTCAAGGCTTAATGTCTTTTAAAACTGGAAAACTTTCTCTAATTTTACATGATAAAGCTAGAATGGCAGACATAGCACCTTTTATAAAGCCTGATCTTTTTGGTTCTTTTGGTGCAGAAATTGCTATTAAATATGGCTGGTCTCATATGGATGCTATAAATGAAAATATTGGAAAAGAAAGCAATAATCAAAGTAACTATTTTGCAAAGTTTTTAAATGACAACAAAGTTTATGAAAAATATATTATAACAAATTCTTCTTATTCTATGGACTCAAATGGTCAGGTTAATATTGATTTAGCTATTGCAATGAAAGGACCAGTAAGTATAAGAGCAATTAACTTTGAAACTGATAAACCTAAAAAAATATCTGCTACACTTTTAAAATATAGAAAAGGTAGAATATCTGATTATATTAAATCAAAGATATCATCTAATGCAGTAAAAGTTACTCAAAATCTTGAATTGCTAAGCTTTGGTACATCTAGTCTTAATAATAATATTGACTCTATAATTGATGAGTTCAAGTCTAATTTAGATGTAACTAGCAAAGATTCTTTAACTAAAATGAATGCAATGTTTAAAGCTTTCAATAATAAAAGAGGTCAAGTTAATTCTGCAAAATCAGATCAATTAAAATTAATTCAAAAAATTCAAGAATTTTGGGAGGAAATGGCTACAACAGGACAATCAGCTTCACCATTTATACATGTAAAAATAGGTCAAGCCAACGTTAAGCCTTCTGATATCAAACCTGAAGACTGGAAGCTTATACATATAGATAAAAGAACAGCTATCAAGTCTTTCTTGTGGCAAACATATTCAAGATTTATATCTCTTTTAAGATTAGCACATGGTCATATTGCAAAAAAACGAAGTGAACAATCAAAAACAATACAAAGTTTACTAGATAAAATAACTGATGGCTTATCATTAGAAGATCCATTTTTCGATGCAGAAAACTATTATGATATTCAAACAATAACAGATGATGAAATACTTCAACCAAAGAAGAAAAAAGGATTACCGGGTAGAAAAGGGAATGGATCTGGTTTACCGAAACCTGACAACTTTGGCATTTATAATTCTATAAGAGGTATTGATAATGCTGGTACAAAAGATTCTACTTTGACTTCTTTTGTTTCGTTAGGAAATATAATATTAGCAATTATTGGAACACACTTATCTTTTACTAGAGGTTATGATGAAGTTCAAATAGTAAGCTATACAGTAAATGATAATGCTGGAATGGCTTTAAATAAGAACATAGCATCTTTATTAGTAGATAAAGAAGAACTAAGTAGTTTTCTTGTAGATTTATTTCAAAATGGTGCACAATATACATTAGAAAGTTTATTAACACAAATAATTAAAAAGTTTTTTGTAACAAGATATTGTCCTAATTATGGGTTAAGAGATTTGTATAAAATCAATGAAAATGGTAATATAGAGCCAGATACAAATTCTAAAAACCCAGATGATTTTAAAAAAGTAGTTGATGAAAGATTACAATTAATACATAAAAAGCTACATTCTTCTAGCGGTGAGTATGGTTTAACTACGATAAAATTTGTAATGCCAAAAATAAAGTTATTATTTGATACAATGACAACAGATGAATCTGGAGGTATTGATACAATACTTAGAATATCAATATTTGATCAAAATGACAATCCTTTCACGTCAGTTACTTCTATTATGAATAAAGTATTTGAATCAACAGTTTCAGAAGCTATTCAAGATATAAATAGTAGAAGAATAGCTTTGAAATCACTACAGAAACAAAGTAAAAATTATAGTCGTGCAAAACAAGAATTCATAAAAGAAAACAAGAGAGTTTTAGATATATTAAAGCAACAAGGTTTTCTTAAAGAAGAGAACGGACAATATGTAATTACTGCTAGTGATAAATATGCATTTAGTTCTATCAAAGAAAGACTTAAAGGTTTTATGCCTTCTTTAACTTATGGTACTCATAATTCTGCAATAATAGATGCAAGTATATCAACTATAAATGAAGCTAAGTTAAATACTGTTTATTTGACTAGACCAGGGAGAAATGAGCCTTCTATTAAAACGAGAGTAAGATATAAGCAAGATCTTCCTCTAAGGGTATTACCTTCACAAGCAAACGTAACACTTTTCGGGTGTCCTTTTGTAAACTTTGCTCAATATTTATTTTTAGACTTTGAAACTAATACGACAGTTGATAATCAATACGCTGTAACTGGTATAAAACATGAAATAACACCGGGTAAATTTACTACTCAATTAACACTTTCATATGGTGATGCTTATGGTAAATATGAAAACATAGTTGATACTTTAACAAGATCTGTAAGAGAAATAGAATCAGGCACAACTGATCCAAATGAGCAATCAAATCAATCTGGAGCATCTAGTACAAAAAAGCCAAAAGAAAAACCTAGTATCATTATTGAAACTGATTTTACTACTGTAAAGAAAAACAAGAACTTGATAGAAATAAAAGATAAAAAAGCAAATCTAAAGTATATTACTTATACAGAAAAAGATTATACAAATACAAAAGAAAAACTAAGAATAAGTCAATCACCTAATGCTTTAGATATCGAATATAATATTGATAATATAAAAGTTATAGACTATAAAAATCTAGATCAAGTTTTCTATGTAATAGAAGTATTAAGCAACAAAAATGATATATCAATAAATTTCAAAGAATTGATTGTAGCATGCTCTAATGTAAATAAAACGATAAGAAAAGTTTTCTATATAGATATATTTAAAAAATGTTTGAAGTTTGATGTAAACACTGTAAAAGATTATATCAGCTATATGACTTATGAGTTAAGTTTTTCTCCTATTTTTGATACAAAAACTTCTAGAGACTTTGATGATAATCTTAAGTTTTATAAAAATTTAGTTACAAATCAAAAAGATCTTTTTGATTATTTAATAAAGTTATATTTACTTCCTCTATTTAGAATAAACATAAATAAAATTGATAAAAGCAAATCTTTTTCAAGTATTACATTTACAGGAAATACGAATAGTCCTTATGACATATCTATGGTAAAATTTGAAAATTTAACTGCTGAATTTAAGAAACAAATATTAAATGATGCTCAAAATAGTATTTTTTCTTTTCTAAATAGAGAACCTATGGAACTTGAATATAGAAGAAAAAAATATAAAGTCGAAATAATAGAGATTGAATTAGACAGAACTAACGAAATTAATTTAAAACTAGAAATAAATCAAACTAAATTTTTAGGATCTAAAGCTAAACAGAGAAAAGCTAAAAAGAAAGCTAAACCTATAATAAGAAGAATTCCTCTAAAAGACAGTATACTTGAATTTATTAAAAAAATGACAGGCAATGTGATTATTGATCCTACTTATGACATAAATGACGATGTTAATACAAAATCATCAAATTCTAGAAATAGAAAATTAGTAAAAAACTATGAAAGAATAATATCAGAAGGCTTTTTTGATTTAAGTAAAAAAGAAAAATTCAATGAAAAAATAAAAAAAGCATACATTGTTGACAAAACTATTCCTTAATATAAATTATCGTGTAAATTTTTATTTTACTTAATAATATACTAATATGGAAAATTTATTAAGTAAAATATTTGATATAGAAAAAATACAAGAATATGATAAGTATATTAAAATGTTTAGTAATCCTGATAATTTAGACATAAACAATATACTTCCTGACTCAATATTAGAAAATTATACAGAAGACTGTAAAACTCTAATGAATGAAATAGAAAGGTTAGATATCGATGACTATTGTAAACTTATATACAAGTATAAAGAATTTCTAGATTCTTTACAAGAAATAAAAATCAATGCTATAGCTTATAAAGCTTTTTGTGAAGTTGAAAGCAATGAAACAATTTTATCCACGCTAAGATCTTTCAAGCCTATCAAAGGTTTTACTAATAAAGTTGATTATAATTTAAACGGAACAATTACAGGTAGGTTAATTGTTAATAAAAATAGTCCTAAAGTATTAACATTACCTAGTAGATGTAGAAAAATATTTGAGTCTTCTTACGGTAACGAAGGAAAGTTATATAATATTGACTTTGTTTCATTAGAACCAAGAGTTGCAAGAAAAGTTTTAAATAAAAAATGTGAAAATGACATATATGAAGAAATAAAAAAAGATCTAGATATGATTATTGATAGATCTGTTATAAAGAAAGCTATAATTTCAGTTTTGTATGGAAAATACTCTGATATAGAAGGTATAAGTAAAGAAAAATCAAACATTATTTTAAAACGTGTAAATGAATATTTTTCTGTGTTAGAATTATATGAAATTGCAAAAACAACATATCATAACAAATTTAGAAAAAACTTTTATGGTCGGCCTATTTTAAATCTAAATGAAGAAAAAACAAACAAGATTATTAATAATTTTATACAATCAACTGCTGTTGATATATCTTTGATATATTTTAGTAATATTGCAAGTTTATTTAAAGATAAAATCAGACCTTTATTTGTTTTGCATGATGCTTTTGTAGTAGACGTGCATAATGATTATGCACAAGAATTTATTAGCGAAGTCAAAAAAGGCTTTATTTGCCAAAAACTTGGCTACTTTCCAGTTGAAATCAAAGAATATTAAGGAATAAAAAATTGAATTTAAAAGAAAGAGATTTAGAAAAACTTTGGAGTAATTATGAAAACCTTGCAAAGATGACAAAGTCAGAAAACTTTTTAAATCTTATTGAAGAGCAAGGCCAAAGAATTTTAGAATGTTCATATTCACAAAGAGTTTCTGAACCTTTTTGTGGTGTTGGAGGATTAGTAGAGTATTCTTTAGAATTATTAAAAACATGTAAAAATCTTAATAAAACCTTAGGATATGAAGTTAATCCAATATCAATGATAAAAGTATGCTTATTATCAGATATTGGTAGGATTGGTGATTTAGCACATGATAGATTTGTTATTTGTGAGTCTGAATGGCACAAAGAAAAGCTTGGACAATACTTTGACTGGAACGAATCTTGTACTAAGTTTAATATTCAAGATATGTCTTTATGGTTTACTCAAAATTACAATATTAAATTAACTTGGAATGAATGGCAAGCAATTTTATTATCTAAAGAATTTACTAGTGATGAAAACAAGTTTTATTCTTCTTATAGAGAAAGACTAGCTATTTTAGTTAACATGGCTAAACAAACTGTTTTAAAAAATGAAAGTGATAAAATAAAAGGAGTTTTTACAATTCCTTTCTGATTTAGACGCTTAAAATGATATTTACTTAATAATTAATGAGGTTTTTATGAATAATAAAATTTATGAATTAGTGATTAGTAAATTATTGAG
>Ga0163179_10003920_pt1 | contig 10042 bp, 7 predicted proteins | sample AtlANTMetagenome_FD_109643 | JGI IMG/M metagenome (GOLD analysis project Ga0163179, IMG submission 109643) | Marine eukaryotic phytoplankton communities from the Atlantic Ocean - Atlantic ANT 2 Metagenome | ecosystem: Environmental > Aquatic > Marine > Oceanic | place: North Atlantic Ocean... | reverse complement strand
TTTAAAAATCTTAGTACCTTACCACTTGTACCTGTGAAGTCGGAATCACCACCTGCAACTTTAGGATCTCTTATTAAGGCAACTTGTCGAAAATCTTGATTAGTTAAGAAGTTACTATCTTCAATTCCTGCAGGCTTAGTGTTAAACATTAGTGATGTTGACTTTAAGTCAACTCGAGGATCATTACCCATACCACTATCAGGACCTATTATAGTTCTCGCGGCTGCGCCTGTGCCTCCGCCTCCATTAAATGCTACACTGGCAAAATTATAACCTTGTCCCATAGCTATAGTACTATCTGTACTTGAATCTAATTCTATCTTAACAACTGCTCCACCACTTACAAATGCAGTTGCAGTGGCTCTAACTCCATCACCATTTATTGTCACTGTTGGTGCGCTTGTATAACCAGTACCACCGGCTGTTATCGCAACAGCGGTTATCTGCCCAGGCACAGACGCGTCTTGAACTAATAATTGTTCAGATTCAAGTAATGTATGCGCTCTTCCTAAAGTTGCTGAATCAAGTATTTGTTCAATTGGTATAAAGTTTGCAGATAAAAACTTACTTGATTTGGCTCCACCTAGAGTGTACATAAATTTCCATACGTAACCGTCACTGTTTTTAAATGGCCTTAGTGCTTCAGTCGCATCTGTAGGTTTAGTTGGTTTTACGGTCGAAGTATTAATTGATCCGGTATTGGACCTTCCTTGCTGTAAACATATAAAAACCTGATTATCTTCAGTAAAGACATAATAACTATTATTAGGTATCTCAGTAAAGTCATCATCATATGCTTGATATATTGCTCCTGATGTCCAATTATATCTTGGTATAACAAATGAAAGATCAGATGCGGTTTTTATTGATTGTAATCCTGCTCTTAAGTTTCTTACACTTCTAGGAGAGTTTGTTGGAGTCGGAACAGTTTCACTGCTATCCCATTGCTCAGACCTACCTATACCTATATAATACCTGTGAGTAGAAGAAGAGTCAGGAAAGAATAACTCTTGAAAAACTGTTTGAGCAAACTGTTGTTTAAATTTATCTGTAATAATTGCAGCCATGTTTTATTCCTTTATGCTACCGTTACTTCGCCTTGGTTACCAGTAATGTACCAAGCTGATCCTTCCCAAATTAATGTAACCGCATCATGTTGTGCTAAAGCAATAGTATTACTTGCTCCATCATGATTAAAGTTAGCAGGAGTGATTGTAGTAACGCCAGCTTCTTTATTAATAAAAATTTTATATTCTCCCGGTGTGGTCCCATCTGGTAAACTAACCGCTAATGCACTGTTTGAACCACAAACTATTACTGTTGCTCCAGAAGGAGCAGCACCTGCAGAACTTATAGTCGCAGTTGTTAATGCTAATTTTGCAACCTCGACTGAGCCTGTACCCTTACCTTCAAGTTTAAGATTAACATTAGTGTCACCACCTGTTGCAGATATAGTAGGTTTGTTGCCAGTAGAATTATTTGATACAGTAATTTCATTAACAGCACTTCCAACAGATGTAATCTTTATTACTTCAGATCCAGCAGTATCATTAATTGCAGTACCAATTTTTGGTGATGTTAATGTCTTATTGGTTAAAGTTTGAGTTGCTGAAATAAGTGTAATTGTATCACTATCACTTATGACAGGCAAATTAATATTATGATTTGAATCTAGCTCGCCAGGGACTAATGTATATGTATGATTTGAACTTGTATCATTTATTTTAGGTGTAGTTAAAACTGGTGATGTTAACGTCTTATTTGTTAAAGTATCAGTTGTATCTTTCAAGACAATTATTCCAGTAGCATCAGGTAATTGAACAGTTTTATCAACACTTGTTGGATTTGCTGCCATTAACTTTGTTTCAAAGGCATCAGTACTCGTACCTTCAAATATAATTGCTCCAGTTCCACCAGAATCTTTTATTATAGTTAAAGAGCTTAACGTGGTACTGTCACCACCAAACTGTGTATATAGCTCTCTAAAATTAGAATTGATCTTAGTTCCTGCAGACCTAAGTGTATCTCCAGTGCCATCATTTGCTGAAGAACCTATATTAATATCTTGTCTTGTCATGTTATTTCCTAATTAATAGTGTTATTTATACTAGAAAGCCGAATCAGTTATTTGTCTTGTAAATAAATCATTATCCATTGTCTCTAATATAATTGAGAAGTCTGGAGTTGCATTTTCATCGCTATCTCTTATGCTACTATCATCAAATGTAAATGAGTTTGGAGTAATAACTTGCCTAATAGTATGATAAGTTTTATTTAATTGATCAAGTGTAATCGTACCGTAATCAGAAACAAGCTCATTAAGATTAGATTGTCTTACCGTACCACCATCAGATTCAACTAAGCTCGTAGGTTGAGTAAATAATGTTAACATCGGATTAACTGCCTGCGAGATAACGGTGGTATCTGCACTATCAGCTATTGAAAGGGGTGCTGTTATTGGATTCAATGCTTCAGCATCTGATATCACTTGACCTGCATAGTAAAACCCCGCTGGATGTGCATACTTTTTATATAACTCATTCCAGTTATTTACTGATATTCCTGTCTTTATTAGTAAACCAAATGTTTGAAACAACTCATTATTTTGAATAAACTTTAAAGACTCAACTCCAATTTGACTTGCTGAATCTCCTATAGTAAATATCGATTCTTTACCATATTCAACTTCAGCTTTTTGTTGAAAGAATAATCTAAAAAATTCTTCCATGCCAAACCTACTACCTTTTAGCTTAGTTAGTTCAGCTAATCGAGTTGCTGCATATCTTGCATCAGAAAATATATCTCCTGATTTAAGACCACCACTTATTTCAGTTATTAAGTTGTCAAGACGATCTTGAGGTGTTTCTCTAATATCTTTTGTTGCAAAAATACTACGGTTATCATCTCCAAATGCGTGTGTTCCACCGGATGAGTCTAAAAAATCATAGTATTTTTCCAAAAATGTTACTAATGTTGGAAATTCAGAAGTATAATATTCTGGTAAAGCTTCTCTTACTTTTCTAACATTAAAATTTTTTAATCTTCTTTTACTGTGATAGTCAATTGTCATTTATATACTTACCGATGTATTTTGGTGATCCAGTATCGCTCGTGATGATGATAGTGATGTATCAATATCTATAACATAATTTCTTAATGGTCTTATTGTACTTTGATTTGCTGGAGTTACTGTAAGTGTTATGGCACTTCCCTCAATTGCCGTAGGTTTAAATCCTACTAAATCAACCGTTCCACCAGTATTACTATATGACCCAACATTATCTACTTCGATTGTACCATCAACCGATACAACTTGTAATTTTGAGCTACTAGCTTTATTTCTTATACTACATGTTTGAGAATTAAATGTAAATTGTGTAGATGAAACTGATAATATAATAGGATCAGGCTCTGCAATAGGTACAGGAAAATTAATTTTGTAAGATTGTGTGCTGTTTAAGAGAGGAACAAAGCTCTGTTTCATTTTAATGTCCATCTTTGAGTTTAGTATAGCAGAATCAATAGCATCTATAATAGTTAAAAGATTTGATCTTCTAAAAACTTTATCAAATTTACCTAAGTTAGCATTAAAATAATTATTAATTGTTGTTTGAACTAAGTTTTGAATTGCTTGTGCTGTGGCATTTGTTAAATCAGGATCTAAGTTAAACGTGGTTTGTACTTCTAATAAAGTTTCAATAGGATCAACAAATTCTGTTAGAATAGACATAACAGCCATGTTTTCTGTAAGTTCTGTTACAATGTCATCTTTAACAGTTTGCTGTACTGTTGTGTTAATATTATCTTTGAACTTTAATCCTACATATACTTGACCATAAATTGGTGGTACTGAATCTGCACCTCCATAAGCAGTTACATCATCTAAGTATGCTCCATAATTTGATAAAATTTGTCCTTTATAATCTTCGGCTGTTACAAGTCTTCTTTGTGATATAAAAGATATAGGAGCATTTTGTCTTATTGATTCTATATTTTCTTTATAAGCTCCGCCAGATGATGCAGTTGACGTAGTAGTGGCAATGTTATACTCAACACTATTTACAGTAAACGTAGCAGTAGGAGTAAATGTAGAAGCACCATTTGCTACTGTCCCAACAGTTGATAAGTAATCAATAACTATTTTATTTCCGGCGACCGGCGTTTTACCTGTAGCAATTCCATTTCCAAACAAAATTTCATAGTAACCATTTGGTACTTCTTTTATTTGATAAAAAGTACTGTCATCAGTAATTCTTATTGCTTTTTTAATGTTTGTATAAGTATCAAATAATGCTGAAGAAGCAGTGTTAAATACTCTAACTCTAATTGTATTAAGATCCATTGTAATATCAGGTATTACAAAAATTTGAGTATCAGTGGTGTCACCAACAAAGAACGTCTTTGTTTTTTCTGTTCCTTCAAAAACCGGAATATCATCGCCATCTGTGGTATTTAAAAATTGATAAAATCCTGTACCACTATCAACTGCAGTAAAGTTTTCTCTTGTTTGAAAAGTATAACTTACGCCGGCAACAGATGTTGTAAACTGAGTATTTCTCGGTAAAGTAAGCGTAGTTGGCCTATCACTTGCTGATATTTGAACAGATAAACTCAATTCAGCCTGCGATGATGTATAAGACTTAGGTGCATATCCTAAACCTTCAGCTAATGACACAACTGAGCTTCTTAATTGAGCGGTGTTTATAAAAGATTCATTTAACGCAAAGTTAGATGTAAGTCCGGTAAAGTGAGTATTGTATGCTAATACATCAAGTATATTACTTAGTCCTGAAGCTTCAAAGTCATAGTCAGCGAATTCAGATTGCTGTTTTAAATAATCTTTTAGTCTTGCCTTGATGGTGTCAAAATCAAGTTGAGTTGATTTAATGATTGTTGTCATCTATCTTAACCTTGTTAAATTAATGTTAGTAGTAACTACTTGGCTAGTGTTGAGCACTTTAAATGTTACACTAACTTTTATTTCGTGTGAGTCATCTCTTAAATTGCTTGTAATATTAAGTACTTCAGCTCTTGGCTCAAAAGTTTCTATTGACTCAATAATTTGTTCTTTTAACTCATCATCATCTACATCTGTGTTTAAGGCGAAAAGTAGTGAATTTAAATTTCCTCCAAATCTTGGCTGAAAAGGTTTCTCGCTAAAGTTAGTTAATAATAAATTTTTAACCGATTGCCTAACTGCGGCAGCATTCTCTTTCTTAAATACATCACCTGCAGCATTCTTAGTAAAAGTTAAGTCAATATCTTGATAAGACTTGTTTACACCTGATATAATAGTCTTACTTGCTATATTTCCATCTTCAATTGAAAAAGATCTAATTGGCATACTAATTTCCTTTAACTGTATTTATAACAGTTATGTGCTTTCATTCACATTTGTTGTAGGTAATACTTCTAATAGCTCACCGTTAAGTTGGTTTATATTGTTATATCGAGTTTCTATCTTATTATTGTAAGTAACTGACCATGGAGGTATTACTTCAGGCATTACTAATATTATCTGCGCATTTAAAGTATTATCAGGATTATAATTATCATAATCTAAAATCAACCTATCAAAGTTTAAGTTATCTTTCCAATAAATGGCTAAATTAAATGTTTTCTCTACAGCGATATTACCTTTAAAATCTATAAGTTCATATACCACTGCTCTACCTTTAGACATTAAATAATTTATTCCATCACTAACATCAAGATCTTCTGTACTTTCGGGTCTATATAATCCTTCTACAACTTGTAATCTAAAATCTTTGAACTCACTAGTAACTTCAACTCCATTAATAGTTTTCATTGCATTGGCTTGTAATGAATACTGCTTAGCTAAAATTAATTTTTCACTTTCTTCTAATATATGAGTTAGAGTAACAGGATCACCTATTCCACCTAAGAATGTACCAACAGTTATCCCTGGAGCTAGCTTAGTTTTATTAGTTATAAACTCTTGAAATACTGGATTATATTTTCCATCTATATAAAAATCTGTTTTAACTAAACTCATGTTATAACTCTACTAGGATTTGTTGATTTGCCAATAGGATCTGATCCTCTTCTTGGTGATTTTTTTTCACCTACTATTCTTCCGGTTGATAACGGCGAAAGCCGCATACCGAAAGCTGAGATTGTACCATCTTTTAATAATGCAGATATAAAGGTTTCATTATTTAAATTATTAGGATCTCTTAACTTCGATCTTGCCTGTCTTGTATTTAAATCAACTTTTGAAACTCCACCATAATGAACTAATCTATTTAATGCATTAAACATATTATTATACTCATCAATAAAAACTTTTGTAATTGCAACTCCTGACTTTGCAAGAGCATCATTTAATATATCAGTAGTTGGTCCACCTACAACTGTATCAGAGTCTGCCGCTACTGTAGTATTATTCACATTTGTACCGGGAGATCCGGCTGATCCTACAGGAGCTTGTCCTGCAGTTGTCGCAAAATCTGCTTGATTAGCATTATCAGCTTTACCAGTTAAATCACCATGAAATGTTGTTGCATACATTGCTGTAGCATGAACTGATGTTGAGTTAACTCTTGGTATATGTGCTGTGTGGCCATAAGAAACTATATTATTACCGCCTATGGTTCCACTATCTCCTAATACTGCAAGAGATGATGCTGAAATATTTGTGCTTAGCGCTGAAACTGTTACTTCATTTTCTGCTGTCATCTTTAAGCTATTACCTACCGCATAGTTATGATTTGATTTTACGTATTCTTCAAATGAGCCTTTAGTTAAATTTGTTCTATCACCATGAATTAAAGATGTTAACGCTCCACCGATCATTTCTTTTTTGTTACCTATTACTTGGTTTTCTACATCGCCGGCAACATCTTGTATAAATCCCCTTGTAACATTTTGCTCCATATCACCTTTAACTGTAACATTATAATCACCACCAACTTCGAGATCAAAATCACCAGCAACTTTCATCTTTAAGTTACCATTATATTGTAGTTCGCCATCACCATCAACAATTACTTTTTCATCACATGCTGTTACACGAAGTGTATTTTTAGTTGATCCATATATTACCGTACCATCTGCGCGCATCTCCACGCCTGATCCGGATGTATGTCTAATCATCACACGTTCTGCACCCGGTGTATCATCATACTCTACTATATGACCAGACGCTGTCTCTTTTACTTGATTATTAGGATATAATGAGACAGGTTCATCGCCTAAGTCAAAGTCTATATCAGCAACTGAACCACCTAGCTCAACATTTACTCGTTTAGTTCCTCGAGCAATTTCATTTACTGAAGATCTTCTTTCATATTCGGTTTTAGGAAATATACCATTAGGATCAGAAAATCCATCTCTTTTATCTTTTAAAGACTCAGCTTTTCCCGGTGGTAAACTAAAATTTGGGCCAAACGGCATACTTATCTCCTAAAATATATTCTTTAATTTTTCTAATGCAACTTTTGAATTCGGCACTTTAAAATCTTTTAAGTTTTTATCTACTAGTGAAATACTTTTATTTAAGCCACCTTGTAATTCTGTTATTTTACTATCACCTTTAATTTTTAATCCTGATCCTTTTGCTTTCGTAAATGCTGCATTTATTTCTTCTGAGATACCTTTCTTATTAATGGATATTTCTTCTATAGCTGCATTTATTGATTTTTCGCTTTCTTCAAAATTTACAGGCTCTATTTTTCCTGTTTCAACATTTATTCTTTCAAAGTCAGTTACCAATTTTGTAGTACTTATTCTTTTACTAAGTGTTGAAGCTGAGGTGGTGCTCTTAGCTAAATTCTTTGGTACTATATAAGCAAGTTTCTTTCTATTCAATCCAACTCCACCATCTTCAAAATTATCTATACTGTTTGTTTTTCCAAACTTATCTCGTAGTGCTTTAATGTCAATTCCGGGGCCGGTGTTTCCGTCTTTAAGTTCACTTTCTGCTTCAACATTCAATCCTGACATTTTACTATAAGCATGCTTTAGTAAAGTATTCAAGCTTTCAACTTGCTTTGTATTAGGTGGATTTTCCTCATTTGCAACTATTGTAACTTCAATTCCTGTTAGGTCATATGTACAAGTTTCAAAATTTCTAACTTCATCAATTGGTCTTCCTCTTTGAATGCGGCCGTCAGTAAGTATAATATAATGAGGTTGTATGCCATATAGCTTTGTGTTTTGTGCACTTGTAAGATGAGCTAAGGCATCTTTTGAATTACCTTTTATTTTAAGTTGAGTTTCTATATCACTCAACTTAGTAAGTGTGTGTATCTCTTCTGCATTAACTTTTTCAGATGGACCATAAAACTTATTTGTCCATCCTATTACAATAACAAGAACGGAATTTAATTCATTTTCAGCTTTAATTCTAGAACTATTTGCAAATTCGTTTTCTAACTCATCAACTGATTCAAGAAATTCAAACTTATAAGTTCCAATAGTCGAGTAACCATTAAATAACGAGTTTGCTTTACTCAAATTTAATACTCCAGAAATACCTACTTCAGGTGTTTTAGAACCTTTACTAATAAATTTCTCAGTATTAGTGTTAAAATCTATCTTACCAGTTAATTTATCAAGTCCCGGAAGAATAGGTGGTAAATTTACTCCTTTAGGTAATGACGTTCCTTGTGGCACATTTGGTATAGTTACAGGAATAGGGCCACCAGTTTTTACCTTTATATTTTTAACTGCAGCACAAACATTTGCAAACACATTCGCAAATGATCTTCCACCTTGAGGTACTAAACCATCAAGATTAACTGATATTGCAGCTTCTTGTACATCTTTCTGCTTACTTTTTATTTCTGCTCGAGTTTCTTTAATTACTTTACTATCAAGTGTAACACCATTATCGGCATCATCAAGTGATGTATCAGCCTGCTCTAAAACTTTAGCTGACAGATCTGGAGGAAGTACTCCTTTACAGGCGGCTTTAATTTTATCACTAGAAGCTCCTGTATGAACTTTAAATAAATTTAAAATTGAATTAGCACTAGGTTGATCAAACACTTTTTTATTAAGTATCGGACTTGACGTAATAGTACTTGATTTATAAAGAGAAGAAAGTTCTGTAGTCTTAGTTGAAGTTACATCGGCTGATCCATCTACCGCACCTTGTTGCAACTCTCCTATCATAGGTCTTTTGGTAAAATCTTTTGTAGGCTTAGCAGAGCTAGTAAGAGATTTAATTCCTCCACTAATTTGACCTACACTACTTAATGAAGAAAAGTTTCCAATTAAGTTTTGAAGTTTTGATGTTTCAACTGTACCATTAAACTTATTAGTTAGATTTCCTATAATTTTTTGTCTGGCTTTTACTTCATGTTCAGGTGCTCTAGCTAAGTACTCTGCTTCAGTTTCAACTCTTTTTTCATAAGTTACTTTTATTAAGGTACGCTTCGTATCTAAAGTAATTACTCCTCCATGATCTGTATACTCATTTTTAGAAAGCTTAACTCCAGCATTAGGTGAAGTTTCCCAAAGCCTTTCTTGCCTTTGCCCTTTAGCAACTCTTACCTCTGTAATACGAGTAAATAATACGTCAGGGCCCATAGTAAAAACAAAACCATCAAAAGTACTGCCTCCATTGCGCTTATTCGGTGTTTGTGGTGTTCTACTTGCTTTTAATTTTATATAATCCGTTGCCATATTTTACTAAACCTCTATTGAGCCGGGTCCATATTTTGAATACATTTCTCTAGCAAAGCTTATCCTATCATCAGTAGTTCCTGCAGCTGGCCTTTCAAATCTTTCTTCAAACTCTTTTGACGCCTCTTCCACTGAAATTGCTTTTCTTACTGAATTTAATCCAAGATATGAATAATTTTCAAGTTCATATACTATATATTTAAGTTGTGGATATAACAATGTCCAATTCAATCCTTGGCTTGTCGCCCACTGTTGAAACTTTTGAAGCCTGTTACCAGCAGCATCTGCTGGATTCCATTGAGCTATTCCTCTTGAACCTTCTGGTATGTTAAAAGCCGAAGGATCGATAATACCACCTTTATTAGATTCTTTTAATAAGTTTCCGACTATG
>Ga0163179_10003918_pt1 | contig 10045 bp, 14 predicted proteins | sample AtlANTMetagenome_FD_109643 | JGI IMG/M metagenome (GOLD analysis project Ga0163179, IMG submission 109643) | Marine eukaryotic phytoplankton communities from the Atlantic Ocean - Atlantic ANT 2 Metagenome | ecosystem: Environmental > Aquatic > Marine > Oceanic | place: North Atlantic Ocean... | reverse complement strand
GCCATTTTTAATCCTAAAGTTATTGTACAACATTTACGAACAATTTCATAGAAAATTTTTTCCTTTTGTAATTACCATGTCATTATCAAATTCATAATAGTTTTCTGTCAAGTCAGACGTTTGTTTTACTAAAAAATTTGACAATGTTTTCGCTTTTTGAGAGGCATTACTTTCATCCAATGCACCTGGATTGAATCCAATACATTTTAATATGTTTAATTTGTTAATGTAATTTACCATTTCGTGATTGACATATTTTTGTATCTTATACTCCAAACTTACGTTACCAGAAATGTTTATTGCGTCGCTCAGAAGCCACACTGCCTTAGCATTAGTATTGAATCGTTTTTTTAAGTACAAAGAATTGCATACCTGTAATGGCAATTCGCAGTTAACAAACTGCCCTTGCTTCCAGTGTTTCATATTTTTCATCATCTGTATCTTGTCTAAAGCAATATTTTCTAATCCATTGATCTGTGAATAATTTTGATTAAAAATTACGATATCAACATTTGAAAACTCTTTAGAAAGTTTTTCTGTTTTGGCACTATCTAGATTTAACCAGTCTACTTTATGTACTTCAAAATTTTTATGTTTGACATCTGTGGATGTTACAATTTGTATTTTACTGTCTAAGTCGGTAAATGCTTTCGATAACGCTATTCCAAATTTAGATCCTCCACCAAATATCAGTACATTAGTCATTATATCTCCAATTTTGTTACAGCCGTATTCCTATCCTTTAGACTGGCATTACATTTTGTTTGGCAAAGTATGGATGCCTTTGCTGGGTTGTCTTCGATATTTTTAGCCCATGGCAGTACCACGTTTTCCCACATTTCGTCTAACGTTGTGTCCTTAATCATCCATTTTTCTCTATTTTTCCATAATTCACTTTTATACAGTACCTGTGGTGCACAAAACCAACCACAAGGAAAAAACATATTGTAGTAGGACACGGAAGGATAATTGTACTCATCAATTCGCTTACACCTAGGAACAATCTTGTTTACGGTCCTATCTGGTTTGTAAGTCCAATCTTCATCTACAAAATTTTCAGTGGGTCGCAACGATTCATCACCAAACCTGTGTGTGATTTCGTGGGAAAATTCTGCTCCTAAATCTTCGGCGGTTTTCTTCATCTCTGGTAATATGTTTTGATTGAACTTGAATACTCTGGTCTTCCAAACCATTCGTGCCTTACTGTTTTTAATAATTCGTAAGGCCAGCATCAGTGACTTCCAGTCACTGTTTCTTCTGTACAAGTGATTGGTATCTTCTAGTCCGTCTATGCTGAATTCAACTACATCACCTTCCACAAGGATCGCGGACAGCCTGTTCCAAAACTTTTCTGTTTGCCAGGCTCCGTTTGTACAAATGGTGAAGTTTTTCTCTTTTCGGAACTTATCAATGAAATCAAATAATTTTGGGTAATAGATACAATCACCCCAATCACCTCTTAGGTCAAGCATTTTTATCTCCCTTCCCTTTTCACAATCTAAAAATTTGTATAGCATTTCAATATCTATATCGCTTATAGGGATCCTTTTCTTTAAAGTTTGGTTCCACCATGTTCTAGAACAAGCAGGGCACTTTAATGTGCATCGAGATGTTGTTTCTATCTGCAGAGTCTTCATTGGCACGTTAGCCATACATTTTTCTTTTTAAGTCTATCTTCAACTTGCTGGATTCTGCTGTTTTCAAGATCGACTGTAGAACGAATAACCTTCCGTATTTTGCCACAGCATCGGCGATATCATTGACACCATCTTCCCATTCCGGGAAAGCAACACTCCATCCAAAATCTTTCGCTTGTCCTATCAATTTTTCTCCTGGAGCGTCTCTGTCTGGCACTACGATAACTTGCCTGCCCAGACTGTCAATCAACTCTCTTTGTGTATCATTTATCTCCGATCCCAGTATGCTCACCCCAGAAATGGTAATTGCGTCGAACGGTCCTTCTGTGACTATCACGAACTTTCTCGTCCAATCCTGTGCGTCCATGTTGAACACATATCCGGGCTGTACATCAGTGAAGTATTTTACTTTGTCGGACTGTTCAAATATTCTACCAGTAAATCCTACTATGTCTCCACGCCAGTAAAATGGAATTAATAACCTTTTATCCACGTCCCAATGCTTGTCAGATGAATACATGAAGTCATACCAATCCGCTCCGATACCTCGACCGGCCAAGTAGTTTAATAAGTTATCAATTTTATTTTGTTGTTCCGTTGGCATTGTGCCAACTGTATATGCTTCTAACCATTCACCTAGAGGCTTTGTTAGTTTTGGCAATTCTTTTTTCTTGAATGTAACAAATTTCTTTTTTTCGTATTTTACATCTCCCTCTTCTTCACGCATGGCCTCTATGGCCAGTTTACGTATTGTGTCGTCTGGTATTCCTATGTAACCCATGAACTGCCTCATCTTGTAAGTCAGTTTACGTCCTATCACATAACTGGCTTTGAAACCACAGTTGAAACAGTGATAACTCACAGTGCCGTCAGCACTGGTCATTATGCCGCCACGTTTTTTCTTGTCTGCTGTCTCGCCGTTGTGTACACAACAGGGTGCGTTGAAACTAATCCATCCGCTTGGAGTCTTTTTCCTACCCGCAGGTAGACTAGTCAGAACTGTATTCTGTATAACATTCATAGTCTATACTATTTTACTGTCTATATAGGATTTTGTCAATCACACCAGTGTTACCAGTGTCGTTGCCCCAACTGAATCTCACACTGTGGTAAACACCTGTGAAGTTGAAGTTGGTGACTGTGGTTGAGCTTGTGAAAGAGTTTGCAGTAGATCCTGCTCCTTCCATGGTGATATCAAAGTAATCTGTGTTGCTTGGGGAAGCACTCATTGTGCCCTGTACTCTCAACGCACCTGAGAAGTTTTTAGTGTATACTGCAATAGTATGTAAGGCCTTGTTGTTGTTTATGCCTGGTCTAGCATCTATTGAACCTGACGTGTATGCTAGTGGTCCACCGGATGCTGTGAAACTAGACACACTGGTGCTTGAAACAAATTCTGGATATGCCCCGTCTAACAACTCAATTGTGCCAGCGGCCGCGTATCCTGTGTCGGCGTAGGTGATTTCTCTGCTACCGTCTGACTTCACTTCTCGTACCGAGAAGTTGTAGAACTTGGCATCAAGTGGCAGTAAGTCGCCCTCTGTTATTGTGCAACTAGCATCACCCTTGGTGCTCACTGTAGATCCGTCATCTAATACAGTCAGCGTCTTTGTAAGCACTGCTTTTTTGCTCTCAGAATCAATCATGTTGAATTCATAAGTCTTAGATGTGATGTCCTGTGCCTTCTGATCCTCGTTTTTAAACGTGAATGACACCGGGTTTGATACCCCTCTGTGTAGTGTTAAGCGTCTATCGTACACTTTTGAACCCCTTCCGTGATAACCACTTACGTAGGCTATTACCAATTGATTTATTAAATACCTTTGTACTGTTTGCATAATACATATTTAACAGTATTTATAGATAGAATATGAACGAGATTTTTAACACGCTGAGAGACAAATTCCCATTCTTAAGCCTTATAAGAAAGGGAGATATGGAGTTTGTGGGGATAGTCCAGAACGAGGACAACAACGTGATCAGTTTCTATGACTATGGCAGACTTATGATGCCCCAGGATAAAATGAGGTTTTTAAAGTGCGGCGAAACTTGGTGGCACGAATCCAACAGAAAACTGCCAATTAATATTTTCCTCAAAGGCGACTTCCGTTATTTCCGTTCAACACTGGTAACATTGAACTCTAAGGATATTGATATTGTGCATGGGCCGACCGTAAAACTATCTGAAATTTCGAAGAAACGGGTGAAGAGAAGAACTATCCAATTGGTTAGACGTCCTACTTAATTTTTACTGTACTCAAAAAAAAAGACCGCTGTCTGCGATCCCATCTAATTTTTATTCCACGTTTTATCCAAATGTCTTGCCAGTGAGGCAGTTCTTGTGTGATGAAACGTTTATCCAGTTGTCCCTCTTTGTTTAACACCTTCCAAATTTTTTTCTTTTTATTTTTCCAAAATTTTGTTAGATGATCTGACAATGAAACAACAGTGAATGCTCCATCATTGGATAGGTCTACTATGTGTGGTTTGGATTTTTTTGAGAGCTTCTTAGTTTTTTGATTCTGCATCAAAACTATATTTAGCTCTGCTGATCAAATTCATCTGTACAACGATTGCTTGGGCATATGCCACAGCGTGTGATTTTTTAAAGAAATAACTGCCATCGGTTGGTTTGACCCAAACTTCTTTGATTATGTCTGTCCAGTCCTTGTACATCAACCCTCTTTTGGCAGGCCTTATTATTGCCAACACAGCCGCAAGTTGTTCTATTGTTTTTGGTTCCAACTTGGATACTATGTTGAAATGGCCATTTAGGTGGAACAGGTTCTCTACAACTTTTGAATCTTTAAGCATATTCCAATCTGGTTCCTGAATCATCAGTTCTACCAGTTCTTGTTCTGACTTCACATCTTTGTATATGTTTACATTCAAACAGTCTATCTTAAAATATCCTCTGTCCTCAGCACTTTTATAATCCAGTGAAGCATGTCCTGTGACAGGATGTTCTGGCACTGCATGGAAGTACACTCCGGTCTTGTGCTTTTCAGTTTTGCCTTCTTTGATTATTGATGCGGGTGTGTGTTTAAATAATTTTAAAGTTCCGTCCCTATCAAAAAAATCTATGTCTACATCAGGCATTATATTGTGCCTTGTAGATAGTTTAAAAGCAATGCTAGTAGATATATAAATCCACCAATACTTGCAATGCCAAACAAAGTCTTTTTGTTTAAAAGTTGTCTTAGATAATACATTAGTGTATGCTTCCTTTCGTTTTCATGGTGTACTTTATAAATTTCTCTTTTGATCCTGGTTGTAATATATCAACCACGTCTAACAATTTCCTATAACCTTCTGTTTCCAAAATTTCTTTGTCCATTTTTGGCATTATTACTCTTCCTATAGATCCATCTTGTTTTATAATGACTGCTATATCGCCATCTTCAAATTCAAGGCTGTCAGCAACTTCTAAATCTATTTTAGACAATCTTGGCCTCCTTCGCTGTGTCCTGTACCAGCATAAGATCAGCAGGATAGCTCTTTAACTTGCTTGGCCAGAAACTTGTGTTTATAAATTTTTCAATCATTTGTAATTGTTCGTCGTTCAACGATTTTAACATCTTTTTGCCTGCACTGCAACCTAGCAACAGCCACGGACTTATTTTCCCTTGCTGTATGTGTTGGACCGCTCTGTTTGTGTTGACTAGTCGGAAGTAGTCTGACCACTGTGCATTCTGTTCGTTAGCCCAATCCATCATTGTTGTTATACTTCTTTGTAGGGCCGCCTCCACGGGCTCTGTTTTTATTGCTTCTATCAAATATGTTTCGTAGAGATCATCCCTTGCCCAGTGATCGAGTTTTATTTTAGACTTCAAAACAAAATCTATATATTTGTCAGGATACAACGGGTTGATGTGCATAATAAATCTTCCAAACTTGACAAATGCGTTGTAGTAAGAACTTTTTACAAAATCATCATATGTTTTAGGTTTAGAATTGTGTTGGTGTATTTGATAGAATCTTTGAAAAACCATGAATGCGTTCACTACCCATTTTTCGTCTCGCTGTAGGTATCTTCTTTTTGGTTCACACATATGAACTTGCAATGTTCTTTCCTTGGTGAACTCCTTACCACAATAGGTACATCTATATTTTGATGCCATGTGCTTCTAGTAACTCCTCTAGTTCTTTATCTGATATAAGTTTGTCTAATGTTTCCAAGTCGGATTCCTTCCAAGTTGGGTAAATCTGTTGCAGTTGTTTTAAACTTTTGTTTGGTACTCTTTTCATTGGTTTGATCCATGGGTGGAATTGCTGTTGTAATGATCCACACATAGCAGTCAATATCCAAAGAAGTTTTTTGTGTTTGCCTAAAGTAAAGCAGTGTTTGTTCACACATTCATTGACCATCTCCACATAGTGCTCAACGTAAAACTTGTCCTTGGTTGAAGTGCTGGATACATATCTCATCAGCATGTATGGACTATACAGTGATTTCTCTTTGTCATCGATCCTGTCGAAGTAGTCCTTGTTTCGGAAGTCAACGGCTTTCAGCCCGTTTCTCAAATCAAAAAATTTTCTATTTTTTCCTGCTGGCATATTTTAATCCAAACATTGTGCATTCTTTTGGTGTCACGAATGTTAATTTTAGTTTTCTTTGTTTGTGTTGTAAAGCGGAAAGTTTAATTTTATTGTGTTTCAAAAAGTCAAAAAAATCATGCATCCAGGTTTCATCCATCCAAACAGCAATTTTATTACTTGTAATCATAACGGGTGCTTCAATTGTCACAGACCTTCTACCAGACGGAGCCATAGTCAACCTGTTCGCATTGTCTTGAAATGTCTTTGACGAAGTAAGCACACATAGGTTTCGGCCCATTGCTCAAAGGCACGGCCAACATCTGTCCTGATTTGATCTTTGGGAAGTACCATTTTACTTCTGTGTATATGTCCACAACTTCTATAGGATAAAATTCAGGTTTAGTGCTAGATAAAGGATTGAATGCGAAAGCATCAAATCCCCGGTCATTCAAACTTGTTATTGGTAGCACATGCATTTCCTGTTGTCCAGATTCACCTATAAGCATCTTCCAGTCCAATGGCATCTTAATCTTGTGAGGCCCTATTTCTAAAACAGCCGCCGGAGCATTGAAGCTCTCCAGGAAAATTAACGGTATGTAAAAGAAGTCCGGATTGTCGGGATCTGAATTGTCCAATACCGCAAATCTAAGATTCTCATCAACCCACTCGGGTATCTTCTCTAGTTTATATGTCCTGTTATCAAGTGTTAGGATTTTCATATTTAATAATCTATCTTTTCTATATTATACGGGTAATTGGCCTCTTTGTAAAACTTTTTCCTTGCACCCAGGTGCCTTTTTGCAAACTTACAAGAGCTGGTAATGTCCCAAATCTGTACATTGTCTTTGTCTTCCGCCTTACGAATCCCTCGTCCTATGCTCTGAATTACTCTTACGAAAGATTTACCAGGTTCAATAAGAACAAGATTGAATATCCTAGGAATATTAATTCCAACGGATGCGACCCCATAAGTTGCGATAATAATTTTATTCTGTGTTGTAGACACTTCATCGTAGTGTTCTTTCCTTTCTAAGTTTTTTGTCGACCCTGATATGAACACAGAGTCCTTTAACTTCTTGTTGAGTATTTCACCCGCGGATATTCTGTCTACTAAAATTAACGTGTTTCCCGATGTTGAAATATCTTTTATTGTATTAGCCACCCAGCCCATTCTGGTACTATCCGTAGTTAGCCATTTCAGTTCTTCTGCATAGGTTTTAAACTGTGGGTGATCCTGTGTCTGTAAAACATTCACATGACAGTTTGCAAGTACACCTTTGTCTTGCAATTCACTTGCTTGAATTCTGTTTGCAACTTCTCCTATACTACATTTCAGACCCATAAACTCAAAGTCCGCTTTAGGAACAGTGCCTGTGAGTCCCCAACGTATGCCACAGTGTGCAAATGGTCCTGTTAATAATCTTTTCAGTACATCTGCTTTCGCCATGTGTACTTCGTCTATAATGATTGTATTGATACCTTTTATAGCCTCTAGGAAGTCAGTAGTATGCTCGTCCTTGCTTTTCTTTTCTAACACGTTCAATGACTGCCATGTTGCTATTGTGTTGAACCTTCCTAGTTCTTTACGATCTCCGTAGTATACGCCTGTGTCTAAGTTACAAGCAAGGAAATCCTCTTCTGTCTGTGTTACTAGACTTTTGTTTGGCACTATTGTTAGTGTACGTCCGTAAGGTTCGACCAATTGGCATAACGCCGCTGTGATGATTGTTTTACCTGCACCAGTGGCAATCTCTTGTATGCATTGTGGATTTTCTATAAATTTGTTTATTGTCTCTACTTGATAGTCCCTTAACTCTATAGGCTGTCCGGCACACGGGTGTGCTTCTGGCCAAGTTATGTGTGAAAGATAATTTTTATCGACTGCTTTAAATTCAAAATTATGTTGAGTCCTTTGGTCCTCGAAGTCAACATATACACCGCCCTCTTCTAGTATCGGTAGTATTTGATCCACAAGATTTAGATATGTTGTGCCACCCAAACCAAAGAAGGATATTTTGCCATCCCATCTACCTAGTTTTACTGCTGGGAGATGTCTTGCATATGGTATCTCGTATTTGAATTTGTTTGATAATCTCTTACGCCATTCGAGAGATAGATTCTCAAACTTCACATTTACTTCGTCTTTTATTACTAATTTACAACTGCTCATTTTAAAGTTTTACTATAACACGATCATGCCAATCCCAACTACTTGGCTGATAGTCACTATAATACAACTTTTTTGGAAGATTTTCAAGAAGTCTTTTAAGATTGTCTGTACCCCCGGCATAATGGCCGCCACCTATTGCAATCAAAGATGCTTTTGGTTTTACCTTACTTTTGATCAGTGCTCTTGGTATTCTATTACGTACAAAAATAACTTTCGTATTATCAGATATTAATTTAAACTGTTTGCTCATTTGGTGCAATTCGTATAGATTTTGAAAGAACTCCTGAGGTTGGTGGTTGGATACCAACCAATGTCTTTCGTTTGTAAATTTATCCATGTCTTTTTTGTATACCGGCTCCTTGACGTCAAAACCCCAAGAGCAATCGTTTAGAATATCTATGTTGTGAGACTTGAAGACATTTAGCCATTCCCAACAATTTCTTACATCTTCTTCCATGTGTATGTCTCCACTTACAGGCATGATCAAAGGAAAACAATCTAACTCTAAAAGACCTTTGATAACTTCGTGTTTTGCAAAAGTTTTTGAATCTATCCACAACATATGATTATTGTTGTGTGCTATCTTTTTACCTATCATTGTTTCTGCCGGAACATCGATACCGTTTGATTTTATGTCGAGGTTTTTCAAAGAATCCAATTGATGCAACACCGGTTTACTTTTCAAATTATCATTCCAGTAGTCTTGCAACGACTCCGCCGCATTGTCTAATACAATCTCTCCACCCATTAGTCTTGCTGTTGGTTTCCTATATCCTACTATCTCTTTCTTAATTTCTTCGTAGTCATTTAGTAAACTATCATCACTGAATTTAAAATCATATCTCACAGCAATCAGTGTTAGGTAGTATGCTGTCACGTCGCTGTGTAGGAAAGTCCATTTCTTTGCTTCACCATCATACTGACTGTATCCTGCAGGCATACCACGTCTGTCCTTGACACATCTAATCAATTGTATAACTTTCTTATGGTATGGGAATCGCATCTCTATCTTGGTAACATTGTCCTCATCTATATACTTTTCGATACTCTTGTCAAAACTGATTACACGAAAATCGTCATCATATTTTGGATTGTCTAGCAGATCTTTGATGTCCATTCCGTGTGCCTGGAATTTGGTCAGGTACCTTTTGAGAATCACTAAGGCTAGTCTGCCCTGTTTTTCAGTCCAAGCATACTGTGATTCTGCCAGTGATGTCACTGTTGCTAGGTCCTTTGGGTGTGGCTTCACTTGAGCTTTTTGGGTATCTCGCCAAAAATAATCATTATATGCTAGTATTTTAAGTGCTTCGTTTATTGTTTTTGGTAAATCTGTGTGCATTTTATCCTGACGTTTTTTGATAATTACTAGTATATTATAGCACAACTGGTAATATAGTCAACCATATGAAAAAGAAAACAGTACTAAAAGGCAAAGCAAAAACTCTAAAAAGTCAGTTCAAACGAACTTTGACGGTAAAAGAAGATGTGATTGGATACAAACCAACACCTTTAGTTGCCGCACACTGGTTTAGAAAACTTAATACAATTTTATTTGGTAATAGATTAAGTGGTTGTGAGATAAGAATTAACAAGTTACATCACGACTGGGGAAGATGTGTTGCTGATTGGGATAACAGACATTGTCGAAAAGGCACGTTTAATCAAAGGGTAATACCGTATCACAAGACAGAAGTTTTTT
>Ga0163179_10003917_pt1 | contig 10047 bp, 9 predicted proteins | sample AtlANTMetagenome_FD_109643 | JGI IMG/M metagenome (GOLD analysis project Ga0163179, IMG submission 109643) | Marine eukaryotic phytoplankton communities from the Atlantic Ocean - Atlantic ANT 2 Metagenome | ecosystem: Environmental > Aquatic > Marine > Oceanic | place: North Atlantic Ocean... | reverse complement strand
TATCCGGAGGAGAAATGGCCTGTGCCAACCGGATATCGCGGCGCGCCTTATTTGGTAAAGGACGTCGACAACAGTACGAAGTGTGTCTCTTGTCAGCTATGCGAATTTGTCTGTCCTCCTAAGGCGATTCGAATTACGCCGCCTGGAAGAGACGGTGATGTTGATCGAGAGGGGGCGGAGAAAATGCCCGAAGCATTTGATATCAATATGCTTCGTTGCATTTATTGTGGTTTTTGCCAAGAAGTTTGTCCAGAGGAGGCAATTTTTTTACTCAAGGATTATGTTATCACTGGGGAGAATCGTGAGGAGTTAATTTACGACAAGGAGAAATTACTCTCGCTAGGTGGATTGGATCAACGTGCCTACGATCACCATGTTCAGGAGGGTGTTGATGAGGGCATCAAAAAGTGGGAAAAGAAAACTCAGGACGCTAAAAACCAAGCTGAGTTTCATTAGAGAAAAATGGAATCCATTTTGTTCAACATCTTCGCTGTGCTGGCCGTGCTGAGCGCGCTCTTAGTTGTGGTGAACCCTTTGAGCAGAAGCCCGGTGACGAGCGCGATGTTTCTCGTTACTACGATGATCTCTATTTCCGGACTATTTGTGCTGCTGAATGCGTATTTCCTCGCTGCTGTGCAGATCCTAGTCTACGCCGGGGCGGTGATGGTTCTGTTCCTGTTTGTCATCATGCTGCTGGACGTTCAGGAAACAGCTCGACGGAAGCTACAGATCGTTAGCCTCGTGATGGGCTTTACTGCTGTGGGGGCTTTGTTTGGAGTGTATAAGAGCTCGGTCGAGGCTACCTATGAAGATGTCAAAGCCGTTAATAAAGTAGTTGTTGGTAGTACGGAAGCGCTTGCCCGAGGGCTATTCAGTAAAGATAACGGATTTATACTGCCGTTCGAGATTGTCTCGATCTTGTTGTTAGTTGCAATGATCGGGGCAATTTTGTTGAGTAAAAAGGAGCTGCGATGATGGAACCCACCTTGAGTCATTACCTGTTGGTGAGTGGGGCTTTGTTCTCGATCGGCCTGTTGGGTGTGATCGTGAGGCGCAACCTGTTGATCATCTACATGTCGCTCGAGTTGATGCTCAACGCCGCAAACGTGGCGCTGGTCGCCATGTCGCGCTTCAACGGAAATCTGGACGGGCAGGTCATGGTGTTTTTCATCATCACCGTGGCGGCTGCCGAGGTGGCGGTTGGCCTGGCGCTGATCGTGGCCTTGTACCGAAAACGCCGAACCGCCGAGGTAGAGGATTTGGCGACGATGAAACTTTAAGATGGAATTCGCTGCTTGGCTCATCCTGTTGCTGCCGTTGATTTCAGCGGTGACGATCGGCATTGGTGCGTTTCGCTCCAAACCGATCAGCGCAGGGATTTCCATCGCAGCAGTCGTGGGGTCGTTCATTTTGACAATCGTCATGGTGGCAACCGGGGATGCTAACATACATTCCAAGGTCAGTTGGTTGGCGATCGAAGGGCTGAGTGTGGACATCGGTTTGCAGATCGACAATCTGAGCAAACTGATGCTCTGCGTCGTGACTGGTGTGGGGAGTTTGATTCACATTTTCTCGCTCGGCTACATGAAGGAAGATCGTGATTTTTCCCGCTACTTCGCCTTTCTGAGCCTGTTCATCTTTTCGATGCTCGGCATCGTGCTGGCCGACAACTTTGTAATGATGTTTATCTTTTGGGAGTTGGTCGGTGTTTCGAGCTATCTGTTGATTGGTTTCTGGTTCGAGAAACCAAGCGCAGCCGATGCGGCGAAAAAGGCGTTCATGACGAACCGCGTCGGGGATTTCGGTTTTCTACTGGGTATCCTCATGGTGTGGGCAGCGTTCGGTTCGGTCAGTTTTGACGTTCTTGAAAAGGAGGAGGCGACGGCACTTTGTGGCCTGGCTGGATTCCTGATTTTCTGTGGTGCGATGGGCAAATCGGCGCAGGCACCGTTACATGTTTGGCTGCCGGACGCGATGGAAGGCCCGACCCCGGTCAGCGCACTTATTCACGCGGCGACGATGGTCGCGGCTGGCGTGTATATGTTGTGCCGTGTGTTTTTCCTGATCGAGGGCACATGGGCGATGGAGGCAATCGCCTGGATTGGGGGAGTCACCGCGTTGTTGGCAGCCCTCATGGCGGTGCAGCAGGACGACATTAAGCGAATCCTCGCCTACTCAACACTTTCGCAACTGGGCTACATGGTGATGGTGGTGGGGTTGGGCGGGGAGACTAATAACGATTATTATAAAATCACCAATGTCGCTGGAACGGATGCAGCAATGTTTCACCTGACGACCCACGCCTTTTTCAAGGCGATGCTCTTCCTTGGAGCCGGCTCGGTGATTTACGCCTGTCACCACGAACAGAACATTTGGAAAATGGGCGGTCTGCGCAACCGAATGCCGAAGACTTACTGGACATTTTTGATCGGGACATTGGCGCTCTGTGGTGTGCCTCTATTCAGTGGGTTTTTCAGTAAGGAAGCGATTCTCACAGTAGCGTACAAGGAGAGCATGCCGTTGTTTTTGGTCGCGGTTGCGGTGGCCGTGCTGACGACGTTTTACATGACTCGATTGTTCCTCGTTGCATTTTGTGGCGATCCGCGCTCTGAACATGCGGAGCACGCGAAGGAAAGTCCGGTTGTGATGACCGTTCCGCTGTTGATCCTCGCTGTGCCGTCGGTGATCGCCGGGTATTTCAATATGCACGCGCCGGATCCGTTGATCCTGTTCGCCTCCGTGATCGCGGTTGTTTTTGGCGGCCTGATGGCGAGTGGTCTGTATCGAAATGCTACCGAGGATCCGTTGCCGGCCAAACTTGGCTTTGTGGCCAAGGCGATGAAGAGCCGTTTTTGGTTCGACGAAGTTTACCAATGGTTCATCGATAAAGTGCAGGAGAACTTGGCCAAGGTGGCTGATATAATTGATCGTTGGATTATCGCCGGTTTGTTGGTGCGTGGCGCGCACGGCTCGACCGAGTTGGCTGGGCGTGTGTTGCGCCTGGCCCAGACGGGCAACCTGCAGACGTATGCCTTCTGGTTTGCCACCGGCTTGGCCGCGGTACTGGTGTTTGCGTTGAGTTAGAATGGACTACCTGTTTTTCATAGTGATGCTGCCGCTGTTTGCGGGTTTGGTGGTTGGGGTTATTCCCGGTGACCGAACCAGTGCCATCCGTGGGGTCACGCTCGGCGCATCCGGGTTGGCGGCCCTGCTGGCACTGGTCGCTTTTTGTTCGTTCGATCCAGATGGCGGTTTGCAGTTTGAAACTGAATGGACCTGGGTCGAAAGCCTTGGTTTGAAATTTTACCTCGCGGCGGATGGCATCAACATCGGGATCATTTTCATGGGAGCCGTGGTGGCATTTGCGGCTGTCTGTTGTGCCGGTGATGTCACGCACCGGATCAAGGAATTTTACTTTCTGCTCAATCTCATGATTTGCGGCATCCTCGGAGCGTTTGCCTCGATGGATTTGTTTTTCTTTTACTTTTTCCACGAGCTGGCTCTGGTGCCGACCTTCATCATGATCGGCGTGTGGGGCAGGGGGCAGAACCGGAATTATGCCACCTACAAAATCACGCTTTACTTGAGTTTCGGGGCGCTGCTCGCGTTGATCGGCTTGATTGGCGTCTACGTGCAAACCGGTGCAGAATCATTCAGCATTCCGGATTTGATGAAAGCGGTGGAGGAGAAACCGATCATGGAATCCGCGCAACAGTGGATTTTTCCGCTGCTGATGTTCGGTTTTGGAATCCTTGTTTCGCTTTGGCCATTCCACACATGGGCACCGCTAGGTTACGGTGCCGCACCCACTGCCACCGCCATGCTGCACGCCGGGGTGCTGAAAAAATTCGGTTTGTACGGACTCATCCGCGTGGCGATCCCGATGGCGCCGGCTGGGGCGCAAACCTGGCTCGAGGTGCTGGCGTGGTTGGCCTTGGCCAACCTGTTGTTCTGTGGTCTGGTCGCTGTGCGACAGAAGGATTTGAATCAACTAATCGGTAACTCGAGTGTGGCGCACATGGGCTTCATCTTTTTGGGTATAGCTAGCCTGAACGTCATCGGTTTGACCGGCGCGGTGCTGGTGATGATCGCTCACGGCTTGCTTGCGGCACTTGCGTTTGGCTTGAGCGGCCACCTTTATCAGCAACACGGATCACTCGATATGACACGGATGGGCGGTCTGTTGCGCAAGATGCCCTTGGCCGGGACGGCGTTGCTGATGGCGATGATGGCCGGATGCGGTCTGCCGGGTTTTGCCAACTTTGCCGGAGAGATCACCATCTTTTTTGCAGCGTGGTCGGCTGGTTTTCAGATCATCACCGTGATCGCCGCGTGGAGTGCGCTGGTCATTGGCGGCCTCTACATGCTGCGGGCTATCCGAAATATTTTACACGGTTCACAGGGCGAGGATTGGGACAACGCGTCCGATGCAAAGCCCTTGGTGGCAACCGCATTTGGCCTGCTTTTGGCGATGTTGCTGGTTTTCGGTTTTGCACCGAACCTGTTAACCAAGCGCATCAATAGCGAGGTGGAAAAAATCGTGCGCTTGGCCAAGCCGGAAGGCGCTGCACCGGAAAAAGTGGAGGTTGTGAGGAGATAGCGGCATGGGCGATCAACTAAAATTTGTCCAACTGGAAATGATGGTGGTGGCGCTTGGCCTGCTGGTACTGATCGCTGACCTCGCCATGGCGCCGTCGCGTCGACGCCTGTTGGGTTACCTGTCCGCGGTCGGCTTGTTCGTGGTGTTCCTACTCAGTTTCCGTGATGGATACACGGCGCTCGTCAACGAAAGTACCGAGGCGTTTTTCAATTCGCGCTACAAGGTCGACGGCCTGGCGCTGTTTTTTAAACGCTTCTTTTTGATCGCGGGAATTTTCGTGCTCGTGTTCGCCGTCGATTTTTCCGAGCGATTGCGCTCCGGCATGGCCGAGTATTATTCGTTCATCGTTTTCGCCCTGTCGGGAATGATGTTCGCCGCGTCGGCCAATGATTTCAGCATGCTTTTCGTGTCGATCGAGTTGATCACGATCACGTTTTATATCCTTGTTAGTTTTCAGCGGCACCGACTCCACTCACTTGAAGCAGGGGTGAAGTACCTGATTCTCGGAGCGGTCTCGTCGGCGTTCATGATTTACGGAATCGCGCTGGTGTTCGGCGTGGCGGGCAGCCTGCAGTTCGACGATTTGCACGCGCAGCAGTCCGAGTTGATCCAGAGCAAGGTGTTTCTTTTCGGCATGCTGTTCCTGTTTGCCGGGTTGGCGTTCAAGATATCCGCCTTTCCGTTTCAGGTCTGGGCGCCGGACGTGTATCAGGGTGCCCCGACCCCAACCACGGCCTTCCTTGCCGTGGGTTCCAAGGCTGCCGGTTTTGTTTTGTTGATTCGGCTTTTGGTTGCTGCGGTTCCGGAAGTGACGGCGGAATGGACGAGCGTATTGCTGGTCATCTCTGCCCTGACAATTCTTTACGGAAATCTCTGCGCCCTGCCGCAGCGCAACCTCAAGCGCCTCCTCGCCTACTCCGGAATTGCGAACGCCGGTTATCTGCTCATGGGCATTGTGGCGCAGTCGGAGGAGGGCACCGTGGCAATCCTCTACTATCTTGCCGGTTACCTGTTCACGGTGATGGCTGCCTTCATGATCATCAACCTGCTGACGAAAGAGGGTGAGGGCGAAGACATCTCCTGCCTCTCCGGTCTGAGCAAGCGCTCCCCGTTCCTTGCGTTCGCGATGACGCTGGCTGCGGTGTCGCTGGCCGGCATCCCGCCGTTGGCCGGATTTTTCGGTAAATTCCTGCTGGTCAAGTCCGTCGCCACCGAGGCGTTCGGTAACACCTGCTTTTTTGTACTGCTGGCCGTGGCTGTTTTTGGCGTGGTCGTTTCCATCTATTATTACTTTGGGATCGTCCGGACGATTTTCTGGGGAAGGAGAAAAGCGGATGAACCGACTCCACCGCCGGTGACCATTGGGCTGCCGGTTCGCATCGTGCTCGGGTGCTGTGTGGCGGCGATGCTTTACCTTGGCCTGCTCCCGAACAAGCCTGTCAAGTGGGCTGAAACCGCCGCCAAGGTGGAGGTAACCAGCAAGTAACCCACGGGCTTACCGACGGGCGAATAGCTTGCCGGGCAACTGCTTGGCCAGGCGCTTCATTTCCAATCCCAACAACGCCACAGAGACGCTCGACACCGGGAGGCCGGTCCTGTCAATGAGCGTATCGATTGGCTGCTCGGTTGCGTCCAATACGTCGAGGATCTTTTGCTCCGTCTCGGTGAGGTTAGCCAGGGGCAGGTTGGGTGGGTCGTCCGCTTGGCCAAGCGCCAGATTTTCGAACTCCGCGAGAATGTCATCCGCATTTTCGCAGAGGACTGCGCCCTCGCGGATCAAGTTGTGGCAGCCGCGGCTCTGCGGCGAGTCCACCCGACCGGGCACGGCGAACACCTGCCGGTTGTTGTCCGCTGCCATATTGGCGGTGATCAGCGAGCCGCTTTTCAGGTCGGCCTCCACCACCACGGTGCCAAGCGTCATCCCGGCGACGATGCGGTTGCGGATTGGGAAGCTCTGCTTGTCGCCCTTCCGGTTGAAGGGGAACTGGGTAAGCACGGCGCCGTTCTCCGAGATGCGTTCGTACAGCTCCGCGTTTTCCGCCGGGTAAACAATGTTGATGCCGGTGCCGAGCACGGCGAGGGTTCGGCCCTTGGCCGAGAGGGCGCCCTGATGCGAGGCGGAGTCGATGCCGCGCGCGCCGCCGCTGACCACCGTGATGCCTGCGCCGGCAAGTTGGTACGCGAGTTTGCGGGCGGTGTCCTGGCCGTAGTGGGTCGTCCGGCGCGCGCCGACCATCGAGATGCTGTTGCGATCCTCCGGCAACAGCCGGCCTTTCACGTAAAGCACGATTGGAGGATCGTAGATTTCCCGTAGCAACTCGGGATACTCGTCGTCCTCTTGAAAAATGAGCCGCGCCCCGAATTCCTCGACTCGTTTCAGTTCACCGGCCAGGTCGGTTGTGGTTTCCCACTGTCGGATGGTTGAGGCCAGATCATCCCCGATTCCCTTCACACGCCTGAGCGCAGCGAGCGGTGCCTCGAGTACCTTGGTTGCCACCCCGAAAAACTCGAGCAGTTGGCGGGTCCGAATCGGCCCGATTCCCTCGAGTAAATTCAAAACCACCAAAGCCTCACGTGGAGTCATGGCTGGAAACTAAAAACGGATGGAAGAAAAACCAATAAAAAAGACGGCCGTTCGGCCGCCTTTTGGAAAGATGTTGGGCGTTGTCAGACTTCTGAGGTGCAGGCGTCGTAGAATTCGAGGAATTGGTTTTTTTCCTCGGTGTCGCGGACGCGCATCGCGGCTCGTGGGTGCTGGTTCAGAATGCCGGTGACGACGTAGGGGATGAGGGCGCCCCACTCCTTGGTTCGCCGGAGCGGCATGAGGTGATCCTGCAACAGCTTGAAAATGGGGCGCAGGTTGAACTTGGGGTTTTTCAGGAAGCCAAGTAGCAGTTCCATCGGGCAGTTGCCAGCGCCCCGGCCAAGGCCGAGCATAGTGGCGTCGATCCGGTTGGCGCCTTGGATGATCGCCTCGATGGTGTTGGCGAAGGCGAGCTGCATGTTGTTGTGCGTGTGAATGCCGACCTCCTTACCGGTGGCGTTGGCCATGGCGACATACTTCTTCACCAGTGCGCGGATTTGCTCGTGGTAAAGCGCGCCGTAACTGTCCACAACCACCACGGTCTCGACCGGTGTCTCGGCAAGAGTCTCGAGGGCCTTGTCGATCTCGGAGTCGGCCACGGTGCTGATCGCCATGATGTTGCAGCAGGTCTCGTAACCCTTGTCGTGTGCGTCCTTGATCATTTCCACCGCGGTGGGAATCTGGTGTGCGTAGGTGGCCACACGGATGCAGTCGAGCACGCTCTCGTCGGACGGGAGGATGTCGGTTTTGTAGTCGGTTTTTCCGGCGTCGGCCATTGCGGTGAGTTTGAGGGGTGTGTCGTTTTCACCGACGATGCGGCGAATGTCGTCCTCGTCGCAAAATTTCCAGTCGCCAAAATCGGCCCGGGCAAATTGATCCTTGGAGGCCTTGTAGCCGAGTTCCATGTAGTCGATGCCAGACTCGATGCAGGTGTCGTAGACGGCCTTGACGAAATTGTCCTCGAACTTGTGGGCGTTGATCAGGCCACCGTCACGGACGGTGCAGTCGAGCACCTTTATTTCCGGGCGGAATGTCACCCAAGGCGCGTTTTCTTTCGGTTCACTCATGATATTCTACTGGCCAAATGAGTGCATCGTGCAATGAAAGTTTGCCGCGACGTTCACACTCCTTGGCGAAAAAGGGCGGCAAATCTCGTAAAAACTGGGCTAAAAGAAAAGCGTTAAAAGGGCCAAAACCGATTTTTCTTTTCCGCTTAGCCAAGCGCTATTTCGCGTAGATGGCGTTGATTGGGTGGATGTCGAGGATGTTCGGGTGGATGCCGCCAATGCGATCCGGATGATAAATGTTGATGCCGACATAAAAGAAAAGTGGGAAGATTGGCAGTTCGTCGTTGATCAACTTGGTCTCCGCCTGTCGGAACAATTCGTGACGCTTGGTTGGATCGGTGGTGGCATTGGCCAAGCGGATGGTTTGGTCGTATTGCTCATTGCTCCAGCCGGTGCGGTTGTTGCCGTTCTGGCTCATGAACATGTCGAGAAAGGTGTTGGGGTCGTTGTAGTCGCCGATCCAACTGCTGCGCGAGACATGGTAGTCCAGCGCGCTTTGCGCGGAGAGATAGACCTTGTTTTCCGCCTGTCGCAGCTTGATCTGGATGCCAAGCGTCTCCTTCCACATCCGCTGCAGCTCGACGGCGATGTTGCGGTTGAGTTCGCTTGAGTTGAACAGGTACTCAAAGTCGGTGGGGAAACCGTTGCCGTCAGGGTAACCTGCCTCAGCCAGGAGCCGCTTGGCCAAGCGGACGTCGTGCGACAGCCCCTCCGGCGAGGTGTAGTTACCGGTTCCGGGCGGGACAAAGTGCCGGGCCAAGCGCTCGCCGCCCTTGGTGTATTTCTCGACGATCCTCGCCTTGTCGACTGCCAGCGCCATCGCCTTGCGCACGCGGGGATCATCGAGCGTTTTTTTGGTTGTGTTGAACCGCACGAAGTAACTGCCGAGATAATCGAATTTGTGAAAACTGGGGCAGGTGCTGAGCGCGTCGAGCAACTCGGTGGGCACGAGGCTCTTGTCCCAAATCACATCCGCTTGGCCGGCCTCGAACAGGTTGATCGCAGTAGCCGGGGAATCGACCGGGAGAAAATCGACGATGTTGTTTTTCGTGTTGGTGGCATCCCAGTACTGTTCGTTTTTCCGCAGCCGAACCCGGTCGCGCACGTGCCAAAAGTCGAGCGTGTGCGAGCCACTGACCGGGAGGGGCTTGCTTAGGCACCATTGGTCGCCGTGTTGCTCGATGGTTTTTTGCGGCACAACAGCGAGCGTCCAGAACGCGCACAACTCGAGGAAAAACGGGGTGGGGCCGGTCAGTTCGACTCGGACGGTCTGTGGGTCGACGGACTTGGCACCGAGTTGGGTGAGGTCGGAGATTTTGCCACTGTTAATCGCCTCGGCGTTTTTGACGTAAAAAAGCATGCCGGCATAGTCGCTGGCAGTGAGCGGGTTCACGGCGCGTTGCCACGAGTATACAATATCGGCGGCCGTGATCGGCTCACCGGTGGACCAGCGGAGATTCTCCCGAAGGTGAAAAGTATAGACCGTCCCGTCGTCCGAGATTTCCCAGCGCTTGGCCAAGGCCGGCTCAGCCTGGGCGGTGACGGCGTTGAACCGGGTGAGGCCCTCGAACATCGCGGAGACGATCCGGCCATCCGCCTGGCTGGTGATGATCGCGGGGTCAAGCGCCTCGGGGTCGGGGCCATTGATGACAGTGAAGTCGGCCCGGTCATGCCGCTGAAAGCAGCCCGCTTGGCCAAGCAGCAACAGGCACAAAAAAAGCGTTCCCGCCAATCGCACAGGAACGCTTTTGAAAGTCATGGGCGACCTCCGGTTACTTCTCTTCCTCGCCTTCGGC
>Ga0163179_10003915_pt1 | contig 10048 bp, 6 predicted proteins | sample AtlANTMetagenome_FD_109643 | JGI IMG/M metagenome (GOLD analysis project Ga0163179, IMG submission 109643) | Marine eukaryotic phytoplankton communities from the Atlantic Ocean - Atlantic ANT 2 Metagenome | ecosystem: Environmental > Aquatic > Marine > Oceanic | place: North Atlantic Ocean... | reverse complement strand
TTCTAATATAGGCATATTTTCAATCACCGCACCATAGTAGTTTGAACCATTAGTGTGTGTTGTGTCCCATAAATTATAATCAATCTCATCATCTGCTAATGCAAATTTTGTGATTTTAAATTCATTCTGCCCTCTTGCCAAAAGTTCACGACCTTTTTTTGTCAAAATTGCGTCTACTGTTATACTCGTGTTGTCTAAAAATCCCATTTTTTATTTGCTCCTGTGGAAATTATATAACTATTCTTATTCATTAATAAATATAAGAAAAGTAAATTTTCCATATGTTTTATTCTGTTCTTAGTTTACTTTGTTCTGAGTCTTGTGTTACTAATGTAGTTGGTGCTACAATCGTTACTTCAACCGGGTCTTTCCCATCAATTGTGTTATTTCTCGTTAGTGTTGTTCCTTGATAAAATGCTCTAAATAATCTCGTATCGTGTGCCATACTTTGAACTCTTGAAGCAGAGTATTGATAACTACCACTTAACCTTAACGCATTACCATCACTTGTGTAAAAATAATTTCTTTCTTCATTATGTTCTGCTACCCTTGAGTGTGATACATTAGTTTGTAATGCTTGTGTAAAGTGGTCATTTATACCACCAATCTCAACACTAGCTGTTGCATACAAGGTTCCAAATTCTTGTTTTGGATTTAATTTATTCAAATGAACTAATGAAGGAACTCCCAATACACCCAACGCATCTGAACCTGATGAGAAATCATTTAGATTAACTCCACCATTGTAAGTATCATAACTACCAAATGTTTGAACTATATTATCTGGCGAACCACTAATAAATCTTGTTACTTGAATTCCGTCTTCAAATATGTTTGCGTTTTCATAATAACGATTATCAACTTCTGGTCTGTCTCCAATAATTTGTTTGGAGCGTTCTAATATATTTGGTTCAATTAAAATACCTGTTTGAGAATCTACTCTTGCAGGAAGTAATGACTTTACTTGTTTGAATATACTTGAATCATAGTAAGACAATATTTTCATATAGTCCCAAAAATTATTTGAATTGGTATATCGTTTGAAATATTCATTTCTTAAATCTCTTAAATCTTTGTATTGAACTTTAAATTCATCTCTTGGGTCACCAATGTAATCATCAAAGTTAAAATCTGCTATACTATAAACAATATCTTCATTTACCACATCAACTGGTGAAAAGTAAACACCAACTTTATTACTGTCGATTGGCGCAAAGTCTTGTGATGATTTTTCTTTTCTGTTGTCTGGCAACAATGGTTGTGTAATAGTGGTATCTTCTATTCTAATCTTGGTTGCATTTCTACGATTAGGACCAACATTTGGCACCCTTAATTGTTCTTTATCAACTAATGTTCTTGAAAAATTACCTGTAAATCCATTGATACTTGCTCCAATTGAACCTGTTTCATATGTTTGAATATGTGCTACATTGGATAATGTAGGAAATGCTTGTAAGCTTTTATTATCATTTAATTCATAACGAACAAATAATTTGTCATATGATGATGAATAACTATTTCCGTTATATGCTTTAGGTGTTCTGACGTGATTATCAAATACACTTGAACTCAATGGTTCTGACCATAAACGATACTCCATCAATGAACCACTAAATTGTGTTCCAAATCTACTACCACTACCACCCAAGAATACAAAACCACTTGAAGTAAATGCTGCGTTTAATTGACTACCAGATATATTGTTTGGGTCTGCTACTGCACTTGCGGTGTGTGATGTTAGACTTTGACTATCTTGAAATAATATTGTATTTCTTGTCGCGTCATATTGTTTTGTTGTCAATTCATAAACACTTTGACTTTTTGCCGTATCACTTGGAAGTTGTCCACCAAGAGTTGCTCCGTCCGTTCTATTAGCTCCAGCTTTTCTTGTTAACATTACTGACCACATTTCATCATTGTAAAATGGTTGTAGTGATGAAGTAATATATTGTGTTCCTTTGGAACCACTAATGGTAAACTTTAAGTGTCCGTAGTCATCTGTTGAACCATTGTCTTGTAAAGAAATCCCCCACTCACTTCCTTTTTGTAATATTGCCATTGAGCCAGATGTTCCAACACTATGTGGACTTCTAAATCTAAACTCTACGGTTTCAGGATATCTTGATGTTCCTGCTGTTGTTTTCCAATTTGATTTTATGTATTGTCCTGCCTTAAAGTCTGTGGCTCTTGTAAATTTTCTTTTTATTTCATAACTTACTCTTGTTCCTTTATCTGGTCCACCATATTCACGAACTCTTAGTATTGAACTTGGTATTCCGTAACAACTTAATAATCCTTTAACCGCTCTTTCTGTTCCTTTTGTTTTTACAAAGAAAGGTAAGTTTGCTAATATTCTTTTCCAAATTTCTTCGGTTACTTGTTCTTGTGGTGATTCATATACTGATGTCCCACTTGAATCATTACCTAACAAATACTCTGGTAGATTTAGTAAATTATTACCAGAATAAAAGTCTAATCCAAGTGATTTTGCATATTCTCTAGCTACATCTTTTGATATACCCTCTGATAAATTTTCTACTCGTTTATTGATATCAGTTATAGACTTTACATATGTCCACACCTCATCAAATTGTTGTCCTGTCATATCCATAAATTCTAAAAATACATTATTACTATCATCATTAGAAACGTGTCCTGGTAATGAATTTCTTAATGAATTCATATTATTCTGGTCGTAGGTTGAAGCGCTCTTAATCATATTACTATACCAAGATGTCGCTTGTGAACTCGTTATAGAATACAATGTGTATGGCGATGTTGTAGTGGACTTTGGCCAAGATGTATCGTGAAATTGTCCAGCTGATGAACTAACATAAGATGAACTTTCGTAATACATATAATGTTCAAACGGGTCAAAAGAATTTTTTACTCTTTGTCTTTTCTTTTCTAAAAATTGTATTTGTGAAGTAGAACTTGTTACCGTCAATAGTGATGCGCTTGCTGCACTATGACTTTCAATTAATTTTAGTTTTTCTCTAAAATTACTAACTCTTCTTTCTGCATTTGAGAAGTTTACAAAGTTTCCAAAACCTGTATCATCTACTTCATCAAATTCTGTTGTTCTTTTTTGATAATCAATATTCGGTTGAACATCTAACAAACTTTGTGATAATATTTTTTGCTCAATTCTATTTGTATCATCTGTTACACTACTAACTAAGTTGTCACGATTTTTGTAATTAGTTCCTTGAAATTCAAGCGTTGGATTGTATTGTAAATCCGACTCAAATTTAGGTAATCTCATATAGATTCCTTCTTTTTCTTGTTCAACAAAAGGTTCTAATCTAATGGTGTCAATGTAATCCGGCAACCTTTTTTCTACAAAATAAAGTCTATCAAGTAGACTAACATTATCACGAAGTGGTTGTTTTGTTTTTACAATTCTTGATTTTCCATCAACACCCAATACATCATTTGTAACTAAACAATATTGGTCATCTTTAACCATATATGTTTTAAATCTTTCTAAATTATTCTTTCTATAAACTACTTTCCAATTTGGAAACTTTTTAGATATACCATCTTCCCCAACGTGTTTTACTAAATTAACTCCGTCATTATATGACAATGAAACTCTAATACGATTACTATCTAATACTTCTGTAATGGTTGCTTTATAGTCTCTTGCTTTCAGTTTTACTGCTACTTCAGCTGCTGTTGTTACTTTCTCTCTTGCTGTTGTAGATGAACCAACACCACTTTCAGTTTCAATCTCTTGGGTGGTTGTATTGACTGCAATTAATTTTTCTAAACCATCCTTTTCTAATAGTTTATTTGTTTCCTCACTTGATTGGAAACCGAGTGAAGTATCAAATGTAGAATCTTCATCTTGTCCACTTTCAACATATTGACTAAATTCTTCTCTCAATGCTTTTACGCCGTCTGGTGGGTCTAATGGGTCAAATCCAGCGTCTTTGGTTGGGTCATTAATAAACTTTCCGTCAGGACCAATTTCTTCTAATACTACACCTTTTGGTCCAACAATAGTAGCTACTTGACTTTCTTCCCTTGTATCTTGAATAGCGATACCTAATGGTAGTGGTTCAACTGGATATTTTACTACCTGACTTTCAATTGGTTTAGAATATGTTCCAATTTTAATTACATCAAGAGCTTCCTCTCGTAATTCTTCTATTATAATTTCATCTGGAGACTTGAATTTTTTAATTTCAATTGATTCTTTTATCTGTGCTAAAGCACCACCTTGTTCGTCTAATGGACTTTTCTTAATATCTACCTTTAATTCTCGGTCTCTCAATTCTGGTCGATTATCGAACCTAACAAACTTTGATAAGTCAGAAGTGGTTATTCCAGCAAATTCTTGCTCTACACCGGTATCTGGCAATTCAACCTGTATACTTAAATCTGGTGATATATCAACAATTTCTGTTCTCACATCCTCAACATCACCTAATATTTCAGGTGGCGATTCTAATTGAGTGTTGGGTTGTGTTTGTTCGGTTTTTGTTGTTGCTTGAATTATAGGTGCTGGTTGTTCTACCACTTGTTGAGAAATCTGCTCAATCGTTTCAGCTACTGAATTTTTAGTTTGTCCCTTAACCTTAGTTTTGGTCCCACCTACATTTCGAATCTGTTGTGGTTCTATTCCTATAAATTTTCTTTCGTCTGCCATTAGTATTGCTCGTTTGCTCGTTCTTGTAATGCTCCGTCTGCTAATGCTCTTTCATTTGGGTCAGGGTCATTTAGTAGTATTTCAATTAATTCTGCCTCTGTGTAATCTAAGAAATCTGTTGCGGCTCCAGCGTTAAGTTGTTGTTGTAAAGTTCCACCAAATTCTTCTTCAAATGTATCTACAATGTCTTCATTGTCTGTGTCTTCATTACCTGTGATTTTATACATATTTGGAATTATTATTTCTGCTCCAACCATATTTTGAGTAAACCCTCTATCCTTTTCATCTATATCAAATTCTAAAAGATATTGGTCTTGTTGATGAAATTTTATCGCTCCTGCATTATTTATAGTAAGTGGTTTATATTCTATCAATTGATTAATTTCTTTAAAGTCGGTTCTGTATTCTTGATTTGAAACTTTTTCATCTATTTCAATTTTCATTTCCGTTCTGTCAGGAGAAGTTTCTGTTAAAATGTATTTTAAATCTCTTGGGAAAAGTTCAACTTCTTGAACTTTATCTGTGCCTGATGTTTTATCACCTGACATTTTGGTATAGTATCTTTTTACAGTATCAATAATTTTTACTTTATAATCGCCTGTCCAAACTTGTCCATTTCCGTCTACGAGTATCGTTCTTTCTCTACCAGCCAATCTTCTTAAAAATTTGTAAACTACCTTATACTCTCCCTCAACCAATCCCATATCTCTAAGGTGTTGACCAACATTAACATCTATAAAGTTACCACCATTTTCAAGCTCTACTTCGCCTAATGATAAAATTTTTGTTCCCAATAAATTAGCATTATCTGCTGATGTAGAGTCTGGTGAATAAACGTGAAGAACAATAAAGTCATTTAAAGTATCTCTACCGAAACTACTATACACTCTTTGTTGGTCAAAGTATGTGTTTCTTTCTGCCTGTGTAAATCCGTATTCTCTCATTACTCGTTTGTGTCTTTCTTAGTTTTGTTAACTGACATATGGAAATCCAAGTTCTAACCATATTTCTTGTCCACGTCTGGTATGGTATAATTGTCTATTAATTACATCATTATAGGCGAACCCATTTATATTTTTTTTTAAAGAACGATAGTTGTGTCTTTTACGACGACCCCCAAAAAGCTTTTTCCTTTTTCCTTTTTTTGTAAACTTTTTAACATCAAGTTTTTTAAGTCTAAACGCTTTCCAACCATCAGCGTTTTTTCCACCTTCTGTTCCTTCAAGTTTAAAGAAGTCCAATATTTTACTATGTAGTAACTCAACTGACATAAGTGGTGTATAGTTGTTATCAAAATATACATTTACAACTTGTATCAAGTAATCTCTATTGTTTGCTTGAAACTGAACTTCATCTTCTGTTCCCTCATCAGTTTCACTATCATCAGTATCACCGGTATCAGTGCTATCATCTTGTTCTGGTTGAAAATAATATGTAAACGAATTGTCTAATTCGCCTGTAAAAAATTGTTGTTCATTTGGTATTCTGACATTTTCAAAATCTGTTTCTGCTGAAGATGATACATTTGTAGTGCTTTGAAAAGAAAGTAATTTTCCGTCTTCACCTCGTAGTGGTTTATTGGCATCAGCTGAACCTGATATTTGTTGTTTGGCTTTTAAATCTCTGATTCTATTTTCAAATTCTATTAAATCACTATCAAGTTGATTTCTATAAAAGTCAGATTTAAGTTTTGCTTCTTCAAGTGAATATGGCATTTTACTACCTCACTACTCTAAATTCATATTCATCATCATAGTAGTTTTCTTGCTCATCTGTTGTTCCACTACCACTAACTACTTTAACACAAAGACGATAATTTCTTTCTGCTTGTAATCCATTCATCCATAAATTAAAGTAATTACTTGTTGAATCACAACTAATTTTAGAACCTGTTCCAAACGGAATTATAGTTTCTTCCGTTTCTGCGTCTTTAACTGAATAGAAAGCAGAAGCACTTGGTAAATACTTAATTGTTAGCTCGGCTGGTGTCGCAGCAAAAGTAGTTGTTGGATATAATTCTCTACCAACCACTCTTAATTTAACTTTGCTACCCTCTTTATATTCTGTTCTTAGATTTTGGAAATAAACTTTTAATCTTTCTAAATCTGTTGATACTAATGGTGATAAACTTCCTGTTGACCAAGAACTATCGTCCCACATAACTTCCAACTTAGGTGGATAGATTGTATGTGTTTCTCTTGAAAAGTATTGTAAGTTACCCAAACGAGTTGTGCTACTTTCATCTTTTGTTGTATCACTATTAGGATTAAATGAAAAGTCTCTTGAACCTGTGTATAACGATTCTCTCTTAACTAAAAAACCTCTGTTTGGAAATGCAGAACTTGAATAAAGATGATTTTTAACTAAGTCAGTTACATCAATTCTTAAATCCTTTTTGTCGAAAGTTAGTTGATAAGATGAACTAACTTTATATTGTCCACCTTGACTACCTGTCCACCAAGAACCACCGTCAGTTAATGTTGAAGTGGATACCCAAGGTGTTTTGTTTTCGTGGTCTCTGTATTGATAACTTACCCCATTTTGAGTTACTGGATTATGGTCAAGTTTCCCTGAACCTTGTTTCCAATCACTACCACTAACCATATAGGCAAATATGTTTTGTTCTGCTTCAACTTCTTCTGATGTTGCGTCAAATAAATTCAAATAATATTTTGCCGTAGAAGGTATTCTATTGTTTTGTATTGATTCTGAAATATAACTATAATCAAAATCAATCAATACTCTTGATACATTTGCAATTGTTCCGTCATCATTAACTACTTTGTTAATTTCTAATACTTCGTCTTGACCAGTATTGATAGAACTTGTTGTTCCACCTGAATAAATTGTTGCGTCTCTTTTTCCAAATTCAAAATAATGCATTACATATCTCCTACTACTCTACCCTCAATGTCTGTATTGGGGAATTTAATTTCAAATATCGCTGGGTCCATTGATGGATATATAACTCCGTTTTTTGTAGCTGCTTGTAAATCATAAACATTACCACTATAACCACCTGAAACTAAGTGTTTATTTTCAATAACGATTAAATCATTGTTTGGGTTATTATCTTGTGGTGGGACCACCGATACTACTCCGTCCACTAATGAAATCTGATATGCCAAATCACTCAATATAATTGGTTGGTTAATTTGCCACTTCTCAACTCTAAAAAATTCTCTAACTCTTGCTATTGCTTGTCTTAATACAACATTTGCATTCGCTCCTCGCTTAGTGGTGATTGCAAACCTTACTCCAACATTAATAACATATCCGTCTTTAATATTGATAGCATCTGTTAATATTCTATATTGTGAAAGGTATGTTTTTAAATTTCTTTTGACTGCTGTATTTAATGCTACAAGTTTTCTATTAGTATCGTATCCTAAACAATATAAGTTTAACGCTAATGGATTTGGTATTACATTATCATTTTTAACTTGTCTTATTTTTCCGTCAATAACTTCTAATTGTCCTGGCTCTAATTGTTCATCTTGAACAATATACGCCTTTGCTATATTACCAAACTTCTGTGGTAAATTATAACATCTTGTAATGTAGTCTTGTCTTGTCACTGCCCTATTTTGTGCATTAAAATAAGCTCCTGCATTTTGTTTTATTTCTATAATGTTTTCCCCACTTGAACCACCAGAAGACGGTAAGTCATTAAATACTCTTAAACTTTGTTCTGATGTTGTAGCATTAGCTTGATTTAAATTAGTTTTGTCTAATGTATAGGTTAATCTATTGAATCTTGTGATGTCATTTGAAGGAACATTGTGCTCAATCGCACCACCATAAGTGTATTCGACAGTAAGTGTAGTATTGTTTGGTGCTAATCCAAATGTTTGTGTTTTTAAGAAATTACTTGGGTCAAAACTTTCGTCTAATCTTGATACACCAAACCCTAAAGCAGAACCTACATTATCTGGATTTGGAATTAAATCTTCATCTGCATTATCACTAACACCTGCTCCAAATCGTAATTCCATTTTGTCATTTTCCGTAACATAAGTTGTAAATCTTCTGGCAGTCTTAATTAATTTTAATAAATAAGGTGTATCGTTTTGATATGTTGATAAACTTGGGTCATTTAAAGAAGTATTTTCAACACTATCAAACACTGTGTCTTGTGCTAAAAATGGAACTTCATAATATTTGTTGTTATTACTATCGGTTACTGAAACAACTTCCGTTGGTTTTGCGTTTTTCAAAACTATTTTATCAAACTTTTTAGCACTTGTAAATGCAAATGTTTCAACTGCTCTTTTACCAGATTGTGCTAATACTCTTTTTCTTAATCTAAAATTAGTAGGTGGACCGGCAGCAGCTGGTTGTAAAGTTTCTACCTCCATTGGGTCTAATGAACTCGACACTTTAAAGTTTACTGCGTCTAATAAATTAAATTCTACTCCGTTTCCTGCTAATACACTACTATTTGCTTCTAAGACACCTGCAAAAGTCAAATCTGGTTTTGAAACTGCGGAAGCTCCTGTGCCAGTTGTGGTTGCAGGAACATCAACTTCAATGGTTAATTCTACGGTTGAAGGTGTTGCTAATTTTGGTTTATATCCATATGACTGAGCGATAGACAATATGTTCTTTTTTTCTTCTGCGTGTTGTAACATTGTTTCTCTGAACTGATTATCTACATAATAGTTCAATACATCTCCAACATACGCTGCCATTTCAATAAACATCATACCTGGTGATGCTTCATTAAAATCATTATATGAATTAGGAAAGTAAGTTTTAGCAAACTCAATAAGATTTTGTCTTATATCAGAAAAATCTCTACCAAGATAACTAACTTCTTTACTAACTATTTTTTTACTTGTTCCGTAATCTATTTCTTTTGCCATTTATGCTCTCCGATTCCTAATACTGGGCGCCCATATTAAATTGTAATAATAATGAGTCAAATGTATCAGGTTGTAATGATACTGAAAATTCTATTTGAATATTCAATTGATTTGAATCATCAACTGCACTACCTACAAATATATTGTTTATTATAATGTAAGATAATTGTTCACTAACCGCTTCTCTAATAATCCCATCTACTCTATCTGATATTTCAGTTATATTTTGGTCAAACAAAACATCAATGAGATTACAACCAAATTCAGGTTGCATTTTTCGTTCACCTTTGGTAGTGAGTAGTAGATTTCGTAGATTGGATTTTGCTTGTTCCAATACAGTCTTTGTCTGATTGAACATTCTTCCGTCAACATTAAATCCAAGTGGAAATCCAATTCCAACATATCTATCGTCATCATTATTTATTGCTTTTACAGCGTTTGTGTATGCGTCTCTATTCATTTATTATGGTCTAAAGGTTTCTTTCTTTTTGTTTATTGCTTTCATCAATCCAGAATAATCACGAGTTAG
>Ga0163179_10003914_pt1 | contig 10051 bp, 6 predicted proteins | sample AtlANTMetagenome_FD_109643 | JGI IMG/M metagenome (GOLD analysis project Ga0163179, IMG submission 109643) | Marine eukaryotic phytoplankton communities from the Atlantic Ocean - Atlantic ANT 2 Metagenome | ecosystem: Environmental > Aquatic > Marine > Oceanic | place: North Atlantic Ocean... | reverse complement strand
GTCGAAGGACCACATTGGGCAATCCTCAACTTTGCCCGAGAAGTCTTCCCTGACCATAGTTTTGCTTCTCATATTCTGTGTCGGTTCGTATCCATCTAGCCATATATACTCTAATTTTGACTTCGTTGCCATGCCTCTTCTGCGAGGAGAGGTAGTTTATAGTCTGAACGTTTGTACATTATGTAGTTAAAATAATGGTTATTTTAACTATAAATTACTATAGAAATATACATTTGTTTAATATTTTTAAAAAAATATTTACATTTGACTAATTTTATCAATAAGGAATGGATTTTTTCATTCAATTGAACACAGCGATAATGTTCATTTTTCTCTCGTCAAGAACGTGTGACATTGAATAGGGTGATTCGAGAAAGACGCCTCATGGGTATGGCAGAAGCGTGGAGGATATCTGATTTCAGGAGGCTGGTCATAGGAAACGGAATCAACATGCTTGGGACTGCGATTTTCTTCATTGGGATGGGATGGACTGTAGCACAAATCGGAGGTCCAAAGGAATACGGTTTGATTTTCACATCGTATTTTCTAGGTCACCTACCTCTGCTATTGTATGGCGGGATGGTAGTCGATAGGATGCCCAGAAGAACGGTTGCACTGGTGGCTGATATCGCCCAGGCAGTATTGGTAACAATAGCTGTGATAGCTCTAGTACTGGGTTTTGGAGAAATCGAGACTCTTCTTGTTGTCGCTTTCTTCACAGGGGGTGCGGGGGCATTCTCAATCCCAGCCATTGGAGCCCTGGTTCCAGACCTTGTCGAGGAGGATTTGCTGCCTCAAGCCAATGCCATAAGAGGCGTGGCAATGACTGGTGCATGGATGCTAGGGCCCTTGATTGGGGGATTCTCAGTTGCTACGTGGGGGATCGAGGTATGTCTTATTCTGGATGTCGTAACTTTCGCTTTCAGTGCATTGGTACTCTGGACCATTCCTGGGATCCCAGTCAACAGAGAAGAGGGCGGTAATCTTCGCGAAGAGGTCACGGAGGCGTGGTCGTTCGTGAAGACCCAGCCATGGCTTTTCGCAGGAATAGCGATGTTCATGATTTGGCACATCGGCGACTCCGCTATAGAAATTGGAGTCCCCTTCATCATCGAGAACAATGGCCTTGGTGCCAAGGAGTTCGGAGTCTTTGGGGCAGTGGGAGCGGGTGGTGCGATGGTCGGGTCCGTCATCGGCGGGATAAGGCCAGTTCCCAAGGAAATTAGAGGCTTGGTTTTCTATGTACTAATTGGGGGGATAGCATGGTGCATGCTGATGTGGGCAATGCCAATCCCTTTCCTGTTGATTCTTGTTTTCGTACTTCTGGAAGGTGTGCTTGGCGGTACTCTTGGGGTAATATGGCGGACCACGATGTCCGATAGCGTCGACCAGCACCTAAGGGGACGAGTTAACTCCCTTGATGCGATAGGTTCCCTGATTTTCATCCCCCTAGCCCCGCTCATGGGTGGTTGGATGATTGAGGAGACTAACGTCCTCACGACATTCTCGGTTGCAGTCTCTTTCATGGTACTAACAACAATGGCCGGATTGGTCGTCCCCTCATTCAGGAGATTCGAGAGGGTTGATTCTGATCTTTTCCCTATCGGGACCGATCGAAGTCAATCTGACTAATGTCTGTCGCGAATCGATTGTCGTATATTTGCCTCTGAATTCTGATTGCTGCCCATAGTACAATCAGAAATAGCATCCAAGAGAAAGCGGTCTTACCCATCCTTACGGGAATTTCTGTGAGGATGAGCCCGTCGAACAAAATGCATACAGAGATGTAGGCAACCCTCCCGAAGGTGGCTAGAAGGCTTTCCTCCTCCTGGGCCAAGACCGACTTAACACGGTCCTCCCGTGAGGAGTCGGAGGCCTTCTTCAGTCGCCAGAAGGAAGACTCTGCCTCTTCCCTACGGTCGTAGAATGGGGGGGACTTGGGGCCATCATCGGGACTGTCGGTGCTACTCGGCATTCATTCCCCTCTTACCCACTCGGGGGCATCCGTGGAATCATTCCCACCATCGGCAGCCCCCTGCTCAGAGGAGTTCCCCCGATCCTCGTCATATTCATCCGTGCAGCAGGGACAAGGCTGCACCCAATGGCCTGGGGAAACCTCCCTCAAGGACAGGTCCATCTTCGTACTCTTCTCCCAGTCAGGGTGCTGGAGGCGGTGGCCGAAGGCACAGCCAGGAGGAGGATCTACTGGCGAGGGGACGTCTCCTTCGACGGGTGGCTGGTCGCTCCTCGCATCTGGGTCAGGACTGGGGATTGCGGAGATCAGGGCCTTCGTATATGCGTGGAGGGGGTTGCGGTAGATCTCATCAGAATCGGCTAATTCTACGACCTTACCCAGGTACATCACAGCGATGCGATCAGAGATGTGCCTGACTACTGCGAGGTCGTGGGAGATGAAGACGAATGTTAGTCCCCGCTCTTTCTGAATCTTCTCAAGCAGGTTGAGAACCTGGGCTTGGACCGAGACGTCGAGGGCGCTGGTGGGTTCGTCCAGAAGGATGAACTCGGGATCGAGGGAGAGCGCCCTTGCAAGAGCAATCCTCTGCTTTTGGCCACCAGAGAACTCGTGGGGGAATCGAGTCATGTGTTCGGGCTTCAGACCCACGGATTCTAGGAGCTCCTCGACCTTTCGAGTCAGTTCCACTCCTTCGCATATCCCATTGACCTGCAGGGGCTCACCAACAATAGATCGAACTGATATCCTTGGGTTCATCGAACCTCCTGGATCCTGGAAAACTATCTGCATCTTTCTCCTTATCTCCTTGTTTGGGATCTCACGGATGTCTGATCCGGAATAGATCACGGATCCCTCGGTGATTGGTATGAGGCCCATCAGGACTCGGCCCAATGTGGTCTTGCCGCAGCCTGATTCTCCTACCACTCCGAGAGTCTCTCCCCGATTTATTTCCAGATCAACCCCGTCTACTGCCCGGACGTAGCTTCTTACGGATGATAGCATTCCTTCCTTTATCGGGAACCACTTCCTCATCCCTCTTATTTCGATTAGTGGCTTCTCAGACATATCACACCCACCTGTCCTGTGACTCGTCTAGGCAAATGGGACAGTTCTCGACCCAGTGCCCATCGCTTACTTCCATGAATTCGGGGCGAGTGATCAGAGTCTCCCCCTCCCTATCCATTCTCTGGCAGAAACGGCAACCGGGAACGAAATCCGAGGGATTCGCCACCTGTCCCGGTATTGCTGGAAGGACTGACCCCCTTTCCGACTCGAGGCTGGGTGTACAGGCTATTAGACCTCTAGTGTAAGCATGTAATGGGTTGGAGAAAATCTCCCTTACAGAGGCCCTCTCAACTACTCTTCCTGCGTACATCACCGTTACGTCATCGCACATCTCTGCAATCACCCCGAGATCATGAGTAATCAGTAGGATTGCAGTGCCCTTCTCATCTCGGAGTGCCTTCATTAGGTTGAGTATCTGAGCCTGAATCGTCACGTCAAGAGCAGTGGTGGGTTCGTCGGCAATCAGTAGCTTGGGCTCGCATGCCATCATCATCCCAATCATAACCCTCTGCCTCATACCTCCTGAGAGTTCGTGCGGATACATATTGGCGACGGACTTGGGGTCGGGTATCCTGACATCATCCAGGATACCCTCGACCTGTCTAATGTGTGCGGGATCCAGCCTGAGGAAGTCGGACCATATGATGAACGGGAGAGCGAGAAGTGCGCATATCACCAGAATCGCAGATAGTCCGGATAGCGGCATCCAAATCATCAGGAAGACTGCCAAGTAAGTAGCTATCACATGAGGTATGTACAATGATATGTCGGAGAATGGAGAGTCCTCTGAGACCTTTCCATATCCGTAAATTGCGCCCATTCCGCCGACAATGAAGATGTGTTCCATGAACAATATTGCCAGAGCGAGTGTCAAACTGATGGCGTCACCAAACAGGCTGGTCAATTCGAAACCGGCTAACGCGGTCCCGAAGGCCAAGAGCCAGCTTGACAGGTCTGCGAAGAGATAGATCGGAGCCGAGAATACGTCGAGAATCTGGTCCTTCGAACCAGATAGCTGTGCTGCGAAGATGAACAAGAGTGATGCCAATACTACTGACGACTGACGCGGTTTTGCGGAGAAGGCTCCGCTAACCATTGAGAATGGGCTGAGTAAGGCACTCCCAATTCTCTCGATTCTGGGGGTTTCCGCTTCCACTAGGCGATCGTGCTCCCTCATAACTTCAGAAATCTGCTTCGACACCTTGTATAGGGGATTTAGGGCAGACATTGGCTCTTGGAATATCATGCTTATCTCATTCCCTCGGACCCACCGCATGTACCTCTGGTGCTTGCGTGATTCTACCTTTGCCGAGAATCCCACTAGCCATGAAGTACTCGTGATGGCTAAGAAAAACAAGAACAGGGAGCTGAAGAAATTGGGCTCCACTAGGATAGTTGCGAAGAATGAAAATATAGCGGCCATGACTCCAAATGCTGTTATTTTCTCCGAAATTTTTTGGATCTTTATTTTTGATGAAGTGTCTCTGAAGAGGAGTTCTTCGCCTTGGTATCTGACACTCCCTTCGTCTACCTCGCAGGTTGCGAGTCCTATGGACACCAGTGAGGTGACTGTCTTTCCACACCCAGACTCGCCGACTAGACCCATTATCTGCCCTTCATCGACCTTCAGATCGACTGAGTTTAGGGCCTCAACAGGGCCGTCTAGAGTGTCGAAGTGGACCCTTAGTCCCTCGATTTCAAGTACTTCTCTAGCCATCCAATCACCTCCTGTTCTTCGGGTCAACCACGTCCCTAATGCCGTCACCGAGTAGATTGAATCCAAGCACCGTGACGGCTATCGCTAAGCCCGGATATAGCATCATGTGAGGGGCTCGTTGGAATGCGACTCGGCTCTCGGATATCATCAGCCCCCACTCTGCTGTATACGGTGCTGCCCCCAAGCCCAGGAAGGATAGTCCGGATGCAGACAGGATGGTCCCGCCAATATCCAGGGTGAAGGCAACCAGAAGCGGTGCCCAAGCATTGGGTAGAATATGTCTGAACATGATTCTGCTTGGGGGTGCCCCTACACTCTTGGCTGCCTCGACGAAAGCCATCTCCTTGACGTATAGTACCTGTCCGCGAATCAGCCTAGCGTAACCGGGCCAGCCAGTGAAAATCAGAGCGAACTGCACCTGCCAAAGTTTGTCGAAGTCCTTGATGAGGATGATTTCGGAGCCCTCGTTTCCGGATAGTTTGAACAGTATGGCCATGGATAGGAAGACGGTGACGGTCCTGAAGTTTAGGTACCTCCATGGATTGGTCAAGTCGAATGATGATCCTAGCCTCCCTAGAGCCCCCTCCATGCTATTTTTCTGCACGAACTTCCTATCTGCTAGAATTATTGAAGCTAGAATAACGACTACAACCAAGGAGGAAGTTAGGCGCCAGACCCTGCTTTGAGAGACTCCGAAGAAGTCGGGCCAGGCGATTGCAGGTAGCCATCCAACGAAGAAAAAGAAGGCCAATAAGGTAACCAGAAGGGACCTATTCTTCATCAGCATCCCCATAGCTTGGTCGCTGTACTTATCGTTCCCAGTCAGAACAGTGGTGGAGAGGTGGGCATTAAGGAAGTAGGCCAACATTAGGACTGGGAGGAGGGCTCCCAGCCAAACGGGCAAGGTCAGGCTTGAGACCGATCTCATTGCAGCCACGAAAGCCATCGCTAGGATTAGTCCTGGGATTGCGAAGAAGACATCGCATATCCTCATTATAACCTCGTCGACCCTACCTCCGTAGTAGCCGCTGATGCTCCCGACGATGGTACCGATGGTGACAGTTAGAGTGGCCACAGTAATGCCGATGGTTAGGGATACTCGGGCCCCATATACCACCTTGCTGAATACGTCATGACCCTCTTTGTTAGTTCCGAAGATGCACGTGTCATATCCTTCCGGCATCCACCAGTGTCCCATCTCATCGTTATCGTACAGGTATGTGATCCAAACGCCTGCGTAGTACGAGGAGTTCCCGTACAGTTCTGGTGATAGGACGAAGATGGAGGAGTTATTCGGATCGACAGTGATTAGTGATATGTCTTGGTCGTAGCCAGGGGGTGAGATGCTCTCGATTTTGATGATCTCAGTCACGCTAAGTACGTCGGTGTAGTATCCTAATGCGATCGAGTCCCTTACCTTGTTTCCTGACTCTGCTACGACGGTCTCAGAGAATAGCGGGGAGTTCGGGTTTGTAGTGATCTTCTGAGCACGCAGGGAGCACTCCTCGGAGAACGGAGGCGCTTCTTGTTGGTCGGGGTTATTCGACCATTTGTCCTCGGTATCAGTCAGATTCCTGTATGGGTGCTGGACTGCTATCTCATCGGCGAAGATGGCAACCAGAGAGACTGACAAAACCATCACTAGACCGAGTATGGCCAGTAGTGAGCGACGATAGATCTTCCACCCTCGACCGAGGTTTCCAATGGACATGGACAACGATTCCAAGAGTCGCTTCCGACTCTCTTCCCGGTCTTTTCGTCCTTCTTCCCAGTCTCTCATTCTAGCCTCACCCTTGGATCTACAATTGCATATGCGATGTCCACTATCAGATTAGACAGCAGGAAAATCACAGAAGTAAGCAAGGTTACCCCCATTACGATTTGATATTCCAGTTGCAGTATTCCCAAGACTGCAACTGTCCCCATCCCGTGGATACCGAAAACTGACTCGGTCAGAACCGCCCCTCCAATCGCACCCCCTATGGAGAATCCTAGGATGGTTACTATGGGCACCATGGCATTCCTGCATGCGTGTACCACTACGACTCGGAACTCCGAGAGCCCCTTTGCCCTAGCAGTCCTGACGTAATCCTCGTGGAGCACCTCCAGTAGGCTGGCACGCATGTACCTGAGCAGCGAGCCTGATGATGCGATTCCCAGAGCAGCACAGGGCAGTACCAGATGAGTCAGTGTATCCATGAACAACTCGCGATTGGTATCGTACTCCGAGGGCAATTCTTGTAGCTTAGAATCAGTCACGAACCAGCTATCGAGCAGGTGGAATCCAGTGCCTGATTCTGGGTAGAACCAGTGATATCCGTCAACGGGGTATGTGTAGCTCTGATCATGCCTGTCGAAAATAGGGAAGCATCCTCCTTCGGTACCGAATATCGGGTCGCATATCCCTCCGACTTCAGGTCCTGTTGCGAAGTAGAGCTGCAGGAGCATGGCGAACCAGAATATGGGGAGGCTGACGAATGCGATTGCGAAGAAGCGAGAGACGTGGTCGAACATCCTGTCCTGCCTCACGGCGCTGATTATACCCAGGAAGATACCCAGTGGATATGCTATCATAAGCGAGAAGAAGGCCATCTCGAGAGTTACCGGTGCGGAGGTCTTGATTATGTCAAGGACGGGTCGGCCGTTTTTCTGCGACTCTCCCCAATCCCCGTTGACTAGGTCGGTAATGTATCTCTCGAACTGCAGGCTGACTGGATCATCCAACCTCAGCCTCTCGCGGTTAGCTTGGTGTGCCGTGATTGGATCCCCTTCCTCGGTGTAACCGACAATGAGTCCGCATTTGTCCCCGCATTGGAGGGCGGCTGGGTCGCCAGGGATAATCTGCGCAACTGCGAAGGTGAAAACCGCAACCCCAATCATAACGGGGATGAGAAGCAAGAGCCGGCGGACGACGAACTCGTGTAGTTTCATGGTAGTCCCCACAGCCGGTCCCGTTGCAGACCTATGACAGTTACCGAATGACTAGTTGTCAACTGAATTTAGATTGTGATATTTTCGGCTCGACGGCAGGCCCCACTGGAGGGCCTGCCGCCGGCCTTACGTTATTCCTGCAGGTTCTCTAGCAGGTTCCGACTAGTGCGCCATCAACTTCTGGCAGCTTGTCGTAGTCGAACCAGTGAGCGGACCCGATGGCCACCCAGTCAGGAGAGCAGATGTCGTCGTGCTTGACGCCTATTCCGTTGTACTGACCGATGATGATCATGTTGGGGTCCTGAGCCCATGCCGCGAAGGCATCGACGTACGCCTGCTCGCGCGTGGCGTCGTCCTGGGACGTCCTGCCGGTTAGCAGGTGCGTATCCACGACGTCGTTGTGGTATCCCGTACCATATGCGTCACCGCCGATGTCGTGGCTACCTGCGAATGGCGACCAGTAGTTGTCTGGGTCCAAGTAGTCCGGAGCCCAACCGCTGAAGCGGATGTCCCAGGTCTGGGTGTAGTACATTGTAAGGTACTCTGGCCATGACTTGGCATCACCGGATGTTGCTACTCCGATGGTTCCTAGGGCTTCCTCTAGTTGTCCGGCCATGGCAATTCGGTAGTCGTTGCCCTCGTTTGCCATTACGCGGAGGACGTTTGGTAGGCGGCACTCGGTGCCGTCTCTGTCCGCCACTGCGACCACTGTGGGTGCTCCGCCGTGAGACAGCGAAGAGCAATCGTACTGGCGGATGAATCCGGCGTTCTCCAGGATTGCCTCGGCGTTAGCCAAGTCATATGTGAAGACCTCGTACTGGGTTCCTGCGTACAGGAAACCGGTTGGGATTGGCCCGTACTGGGGTGCCAGAGAGTTGTCGTAGGTGACCCTGCGGTGCGTGTCGTAGTCGAACGCGTAGGAGATTGCCTCCCTCAGAGCGGCCGTGGCCATTACGTTGCAGTCGTTCTCGGCCACACCGTCATCGCTGCAGTCGTGGTTCAACACCAGGGACGAGTTTGCGTCCGTGTTGGAGGTATCTTCACCTGCGTCCAGAACCTTGGGGAGGAGGTTGAATGCCGACAGGGTTGTTGTGAATGTCTCCCTGTAGGTGCAGATGTGTCCAGCCTTGCTAGCCACGTTTGGCTTGTCGTCAAGGGCGTCGTCCTCTCCTGAGTCCATTGCTCCGTTGCCGTTCTCGTCGATGTAGCAGAAGTTGGTCAGATCCTCGATGTTGATGCTTCCGAAGTCTACCTCTCCGTCGGTGTATGCAAGTAGCCTGGTTGATGCCTCGGTAACGATGGTCATGGTGTGTCTGTTGATGTTGTAGTCTCCAGACTCCCAGTACATCCAGTTAGGTGTTAGGACAATCCTGTCCTCACGGACCCATGACTGTACCAGGTATGCGTTGGTTCCGGCCCCGAATGGGCCCTCGTCCAACCATGCGTGGCAGTAGTCGTCGGATGTGACGTTGCCATCAGCATCGAGCTCTACTACCCTGTTGGCCTCGCATAGCTCAGCGTTAATCACAGCGCCCACTGTGTAGGCGATCGTGGATATGAACGCAGATGATGGGGCCTTCAGAGTTACGCTGAACGTATTGGCGGCATCATCGTGGGTGAAGTTTTCGCCACCCCAGTCATGATGGTTGCCGTCTGCATCGTTGCAGTTGAAGGACTGGTCAAGTATCCAGTTGACGTGGCTTGCTGGTCCTGCGTATCCAATGACCCTGCACCACGAGTAAACGACGTCGCTTGCGTTCATCTTGTCACCGTTGCTGAAGTACACATCGTCACGTAGAGTGAAGGTGTACGTCAGTCCGTCTGAGCTGACGGAATAGCCAGTAGCGAGCCTTGGCTCGATAATCGCGTTCCCGCTGCCGTCACCGGCGTACCTGTACAGAGTGTCGTAGACCTGCTCGATAACGTCTCCAGATGCGGAGTCGTATGCGTCGCCTGGGTCGATTGTCGAAGCGTCCCCAATGGACATCTCGACGATCTCGCATGGGTTGTTCGAACCCTGCTCACGGCACTTCCTCGAAACCTCAAGCTCGTACAGAGCCTGAGAGAAGTCGATTGTGCCAGCCGCGTAATCAGCCATTATGTCGGCCTGTGCGCGTCCATAGTCGCAGGAGCCATCATCCAGTTCCGCTGCGGAGTCGTGGTTGTTCGCGGCTGAATCTGTGCAGCCCCTTACCAGTGTCTCCACAACAGTCTCGGTGACAGTCTCTGTCACGGTCTCAGTCACGGTTTCGGTTGTGACGCATGCGTTGTTGCCGCTGTCTAGCGTGTAACCGTCTCCGATTGCGTCGCAGTCAGCTTGTGTCAGCGTCCTTTCCACATCCTCCCCAGCGCATCCCGCCAGG
>Ga0163179_10003913_pt1 | contig 10053 bp, 10 predicted proteins | sample AtlANTMetagenome_FD_109643 | JGI IMG/M metagenome (GOLD analysis project Ga0163179, IMG submission 109643) | Marine eukaryotic phytoplankton communities from the Atlantic Ocean - Atlantic ANT 2 Metagenome | ecosystem: Environmental > Aquatic > Marine > Oceanic | place: North Atlantic Ocean... | reverse complement strand
GTTATATGTTCTTCGAAGTGAGTTGCAATAGACTCCTTCCGTTTAACAAAATTCTGCCAACCAGCTTGTGTTAAGCCTTCCGTTGTTGAAATTGGTTTTGCAAATTTAACGGACTGCATGAGCTTTCTTGAGTGAAAAAGTCTTATCTATAATGGTAGTTGGTAGAAAGTCTTTTCTCTTGGATATGTATACATAGTGGTCCATTGTGAAGCGCCACCTTCTCAAACCTTGCTTAATATCGTGAGCATGGTCAAAAGGCCCTGCTATCGTGACAGTTGCATCGAACTTGCTTGCTTCAGATTCATAGGACCATCCAACCTGATTGAACGGCGAGCAAATAATTATTCTGAGTCCGTCCGCAATATATTTTTCTATTCTGCTATTTGGATTTTTCCTGATTGTATTGGTTCGGATTGTGTCCTCTGCTTCAAACGCAAGTACTTCCTTGTCAGAAAAATTGCCCATCTCTCTTATTACTTGTTCAGCAGTTAGCAAATTAAATTTTTTGTTGTTTGCCCAAGGAACTTGTACCGCCACCCTTTTACCTTCTTGAGCAAGTTCAACAATTTTTGCGAATGCTTCGTTCCGAGAATCGAGCATATGAAAATTCATCAAGGACACATAGTCCGCTTCATTTTTGAGAAGGCTTTTGCGTGTCGAGTTGTACTCACTTAATTTGCTAACGAACCATCCTGTTAATCCGTCAGACATCTTGTCGTCTGCAACAACAACAAGCTTTGCCCTTCGACAGACTTCAAACAGCAATTCTATTTCTGTGGATAACCCTGTGAATAAGTATCCTTGGACCACAGGCTTATCTATTAGTTCCTCTAAGATATGTTCTATTTCATCTAAAAATACGATGTCATAAGGAACAAAAGTTTCATCGCTTCTCAGAATCTTCTTGAGGGACAAGATGTTGATTGCCAGCCAGTCCCTTAACGGAAGTTGCTCCGCTTCATAATTTTCGTAGTAATCACATCCAAAGCCACCTTCTTGAACACCCTTTGCATATCCAGCAAGTACGGCTCTTCTAAAACAAACAGTCAGTAGCCTGTCAGGATTTATCCCTTCAAACAGGCGTCTTGCGAGCTTTGTTTTGCCAGTACCGCAAGCTGACCAGAAGCAAAGTATTCCTTCTCTGGGAATGTCCGCAAACTCTTGCTCAGATAATTTTGCAAGGTCGAAGTGGTTAACATTGACTATCTCTTGTGGAGCAAAACGGCGAGTAATATCCCCGCAATTCCATCTGTCTAAATAAAATTTCTTGATGGCATCGCATTTAGAGAATATTGCCTTCTCTGACCAATCACCACGCACGGCTGCATTTGAGAAAATGAATGCAAGTCCTTCATAGAAATTACCTGTGGATAAAAAGCTATCTTTCAGTATCCACCACAATCCATAGTTTCTGTTTCCATTCCAAATCTCAGGGTTGCTGGAAGTAATTTCTTCTAATGCTTTGTAAACAGAATCTCTATCTTTCCAAGGTTTAAGTGTCTTAGAGGATTTTTCAAATATGTCCTGCTCTTCTGTTGCGCTGCTTACAAAATCTTCGAAAGTATCTTTTTCATATTGAGTGAAGGTGCTTCCAAATTTTTGAGTAAGAATGTCGCGAATGAAGTTGTTAGACCTGTAAGTAACACGTTCCCCTTCAATAGTAATTTGCTTCTCTGGCTTTGAACCAAGTCGAAGCTTTGCAACCTCTAAAGCTGGACCATCCTTTCGAATAATGTCAGGGCCTTTACATTCATAAGTCTTAATATCTCTGTGCCGAATAAGTGGAGGATGTATTAAGTGCAATCTACCCTTCTGGCACATTGTATGGTCTATGTCATATGCTGAAAAATGTTGGTCGAGTTCTGCTTGATTCAAGGGAGTATCTAAGAGTACATAAATCCTGACTCTTATCTCTGAAACAAGTTTTGCCTTTGCGGACCTTTGCGCAACATATCCTGTGTGAGATGGCAGACCCAGCTTTTCGAAAACGAAAGTAACGGTCTCATGCAAAAAACTATTGTGCGGGTCGTGTAGTAGGAGACCGTTGTCGGAACACGGCACCATCCACTCAATATCTAATTGCATCCAGTTTCTTGCTGAGTCTGCCAAATTCTTATTTAATCTTCTGAAGGGCTTGCTTCCATTAGTCACAGGTCCGTTCGGTAAGATTGCTAAATTCTTTTCTCGCGGTAAGTGTAGAAGCTTCTCTATAAGTTCCAGAGTAACTTCCTTGTTAGAGTAAGGCCTAACAACTTGAAAGAATGTTCCTGTTGCTATGGAAGATTTGAGGACACCATCTTTCAAATAAAATTCTTTTCTGAGTAGACCCTTCCGAGTCCTTCTGCCATTCAAAACCCCGTCCGTTGCTTTAACTAAAACCAAGCTCAATATTCTCCTCCTGTATATGTGTCCAAATTTCTTCTACAACTTCCTCTCGCAATTCCTTCATGCATTCGACTAAGAGTGCCTTGCCATCAACATCATAGGGCTGCTTCAGTTGTACTTTTTCCTCTAACTCCTTTTTGGATTGTTGTATGCGGTTCACACCATATTCCGTGTAATACCTTCGTATCTGTCGAGGGCTATGTGAGTGCAAGCCAAACTCTTCCTTTATTTCATCAGGAGTCATAAGCAGCCAAAGTTTTTTATATTCTCTAACAGTTAATCTGGGGTATTTCATTTTCTATAGTTCAGTTATGTCATTCACAGTTCGAAGTCTTTCTGCGAACTGAAAGCGAGTACGAAGTACATAATTTTCCAAAGAGAGTGTTTCGTGGTTCACAGCCTCCACGACCACTTCTCTTTCAGCTTTTTCTTTTGGAGATAGATGCTCTTTAAAAAGATGTGTGTAGTCAGGTAGAAGTACTGAATCTAAATCATCTATCGCAATTTTTAGTTGCTCTTCAGTCATGGTAATTTTGAAAAGCTTTGCTCAGGGATTGGAGCGAGCGGGCTATTATTTAATTATCTTGTATAGCCCAAATTAGTGACGGTTCTGTCACAAATTTATAAGTGGTAATTATAACAACAATTAACCTTCGTGTCAAGAAACATTTTTGCTAAGGTGTTGATATTGCTCAGTATTCAGTGATTAAAACAAGTTAGTCTTGATATCATAAAATCCTGGTGCTCAATTCGCGGGGGCCAGACACGGCCTAACAGACATAAAAAAAGGGGACATTTGCCCCCTTCTTCCCTCTTTATCGAGAATTAACGATGCTTATCTCAGGCTACTAAAAGTAAGCACATTCTCCTTTTCAAGAGTCTTAGTTGCTACTTCTTCGGGACCATCGTATCGGTCGCAGCATCATACTTCTTGTCAGTTCCTGCCGAACGAGCAGCAATTTTTTTCGCGGTGTCATGGAACAAACTTCCAAGTGAACCATCATCTTTTTTCATCGCCTTCACAGCTTTAAGCAGCTTCTCCATTTCAGCAACTACAGCAGTAGCTGAGACCTTTACGGAAGTCTTACCATCGAATATTGCCATGCGTTGCTGGTCCCCGCATTTAAGGCATATTGAAACGGACTCTTTGGATGGGTCCGCTTGATTCTGGTCTGCTTTAGCTACGGTCCACATTTTGGAGGGTGTATACACTTCCAATGGCTTCTTCTCTTCAAACCGCCCTTTGGCCTCTGCAATGCTGCGAGTAAGGCCAGCAAGAGTTTTGTTCTTGTAAGTTTGAAATATCGGGTCAGGCTTTTTAGCTTTCGCAGCATTCTTGCGAACCTTAGGGGCTGGCTTGCTGGAATCATCAATAGAGAAAGAGTACGCAACCATAGAGGTCTCCTGTAAATTTAAAGTTGTGGGCCATGCAAATTAGTTGGACATATGTTCACCGGAAACAGCGACCTAAGTCCAGAAATTTATTGACTATCGCACCACAATCTCAGAAGCATAAAAACGCCATTAAATGCTTGCAGCTATGCTTCCAAGATAGTCTTGGTTATGACGAACATATCTTTGAGTTGTAGAAATATCAGAGTGGTTCATCAACTCTTTAAGAGCAACAATGTCATAACCCTTCTTCAGTACTTGAGTAGCAAAAGCAGCTCTTAATCCATGAAAAGTTGCGTCCTCAAAGCCAGCAGCGCGGAAGAGTTCATACCAAGTTCTTGAGAGCGTATTTGCACTAAACCCCGTTCCCTTCTGAGTAACAAACAAAGTATCCACCTTTGCCAATCGTGGACGGACTTTCAAATAGTTTTCAATGGCTTGGCGTAGCTTTGCATTCTTCAAGTACATCGCCGAGTTCTTGCCACCCTTCATAATTTTACTTCGTAATATTACTCTGGTTTTTAACTTACCTTCCGAATCAAGAATGTCTGAGAGCTTGATTTGAGAGACTGTCCCGACTCTGAGTCCAGCCTTCCATCCTAAGAAGTACATTGCAGTATTTCTTTCAGCATGGGCTTTGGTGCCTAAATACGAAAGCATCTCTTGGTGTTCTTCTTCAGTAAGTATTCTTGATGCACCTTCATTCGCCATAATCTCTTTCCTTATCAGTGACTTAATCTATTACGTTTATTAATACATATTAATAAGCGTTTATTATAGTAAAGGAATAGTCTCCATTCAAGATATTAATAGTATTAATTCAAGGAGTTATGAGTCTCCGTTGATAAATCAGAGGAAGGTATGGGGGCGGTTAAGAGACTAGCTTTGAGATTATTTTCTGGGACTCCTCTTTGCGGAAAATTTTTTTATTATTTGAGATGGGAAACGGTGCAGACAGTCGAAATTTTCTTCAACCGAGTAAGCTCAATATTCCTCCTATCACAACGAAGAAAATTGCCCCAACTACCCAGTAGTGCAAAGTTTTAATGAAGTGATAAATGAAGGTATCAGCAACAGGTTCATAATAGACCTCCTCTGCTTCCTCCTGAGCGATTGTGATGGTTATATGGAGGTTAGAGTCCTTTTTCTTTTTCTTGCGCTTAGACATGAGTAGAGGGCCTTCTAAATAAATTCCTGGTGGGTGCTATCTAACAAGTTAAGGTTTTGGTGGCTCCTTCTTAACAAACTCCTGATATTCTTCCGCATGGTCCTCTGAAGGATAATCAACCTTAGTATGGCCAACATAGTAGCCAGTATCCTTATCGTAAATTGCCTTTGCTCCTTCGGGCCTCTGGAAGCCACCTTTTGTTAGCTGCTCAAGCTGCTTCATTGTGTTGAAGCGGTAGTAATGGTCCATAATTACTTCCAGCCCTGTCCCTGTGCTTTTTGCTATGTTTTCAAGTTTTACATTGCCTTCAGCTGCTCGTTTTGTGATGTAGTAAGTCCGCAAAGCTGAGTAAGTATATTTTGCGTTCTGCTTGACTCCCTTCTGTGCCATCTCAGGTCTACCGATTCCAATTAACATCTTTGCCCATTGTCCAGTTTGAGCTTTAGTGCCGAGGTTCTGTATCGGGTCCCCTTTAGAATAGCTTCCTCTTCCTGACCCACCTTTGTTTCTTGGATGTGCAAACACATAGCCATCATTTGCATCATAAATATTTCTTTCTATCTGAAATTTTCTGAGGGCTTCCCAGTAATCTAAAGCCTGTGGTAGTACAGCAGCATCATAGGTATGGCCCTTCTCTGAGGGTCTATGTAAAACACCGCCAAGCTCCTTCGACTTAATCTCAAAGTGCTTCCATTTAATCCAAGTGTGCTGAACACCACCGTTCGGAGGTCTTATTCCACAATTAGCAATAATCAGAATGTACAAATGAAAGAGGTATTGGTAGTCGGTGTATTCACTTACATAATCTTCGTGAGCAACACCCTCCTTATCTACATATTTAATGCTTCCTCCAAAGTCTGGGTCCTGATATCTCTCTCTGCTCCATTCAACCATCTTGAACCAATCCGAGTCAGTTATTTCTAATCTTTTTCGGTCAGCTGGAACGTAACGAAGTTTCCGTATATCTGTCAGCCTTGTTTGAACAATCCCCTTCCGATATGCGTAGTCATATATCCTGTAAATGGTCGTAATATATTTGTTGATAGTAGAGGGGCTTGCGTCTGGCTTTTGTTTCAAGCACCAAAGAGAAAATTCGTCCCATTGCCTTTGGGCAATGAGAGTTATCAGAGGTTCATCTCGACCAACATTCTTTAGAGTTTTTGCGAAGGGTAGTATCTTATTTTTGATAATACTTCTGTCCCCTTCCAGAGTCTTAGAGTCCCAGTATTTCCGACCATTCATAATCTCAAAAGTTGGAAGCTTGCCTTCTGCCTTAAGCTCCTCGTTGTACTGAACAAACTTTTCGCTTTCTAATATGAAGTTGTAACAGATGATTCTTAATTCAGCAGCTTGGTCTTGGGGTTTTCCACGGTTAGCGGCATAAATCTCTGGACCCATGTCCTCCGCTTTTTTTCGCGCCATTTCATAATTCAGTTGCTTCCCGTTCGCATATTGAATGCCAAGTGCTTTCTCAATGGCATTCATGTCTGGAAATTTCCAAGTAGCGTACCAAGTCCCTTTTTGGTCACGCTCTTCAATCTTTGTTTGCGGTGAGACCTGTACCCAAATCTTAGTGGTTGCGTTGATTTTTTCGCGGGAGTGTCTGTAAGGCATAAGTACCTCCGAGGTACCAGAATTAGTTATTCTTAGCGATTAAACCATCCATCTTTTCTAATGAAAATGCAAATAGTACCAGCATGGTACCTCAATTTAAGGATAGGATATACAGTCCGCTTAGGTAGTTATCGTATGTCCAGAAAACGGGCCTCAGGGACGATGGTACCAAAGTACCGCAGCAAGGTGGAAAGCTTAGGAGGCGTTTGGTCCTACTGTCAGGCGGTGCTTTCAGCCTACAGTACCAGTAGGTACCTGAAAATAGCCTTCGTTGCAGAAACTTGGCCTCCTGATTGATTCACATTTTACCATCTTATTTCGAAAAGACTCCCCTCTTCAAAACGACCCATCCTCTCCACCTTTCCATGATAATGCGCTAACATCATATTTCTGCCTGCATGGTGAAACCGGATATCACAAATCCCTCCTAAGGATTAGTTCCCCGTTCGAACCGGGGTGCGGGTAGATAAATTCTCTTTCCTCATATTTGCTTTGATTGAATATGTTTCCACGATAAAAGTCTCTCTGTCATTTCTTCGGAATTGATTGAGTCACCTGCTTTGAAATCCCAGAGTATGCTTGCCTTAAAAATTTAGCATCCTTTGAAGTCATGCCAATTTTATTAATTTGCTTCAACATACGCTTAAGGTTAGAAAGTGTTTGCTTCGCTCCTATTACTCTGGATGAAGCTTTACCAGCGAACGTGCCGGGTCTTGGTTTATTTGGTGGACCTCTACGAATCAAGTTTCCGTCGCGCTCTTCACTTATTCTACCGGACCTGCTCAATGCGAAGTTTGCAAGGCTTCCTTCCACAGATTGCATATGGTCCTTCCGCTTCTTGAAAAACTTGTTAAACACAATGTCCTTTGCCTGTGCTCTTCGCATCATGCCAAGCTTATGAAACCCCGCCTCTAGTTTCTCTAACGCTTCTTTCTCAGGAGGGTTTGTTAAAACATTGGGTCTCAGTCCAAACATAACCGTTTTAGCTAATGCCATTGATTCAGCAAGACTCCTTCCAGAGTGCATAAGCTTGAGTAGTTGATAATTAAATTCACGCCGTTGATTTGACTTGCCCATCAATATTCCAAATTCGTTCGACCTCCGGCATAAAAATTAATTTATCGAAGTAATCAAAACGCTCCAGCTTCTTTGAAGCTGATATTTTCTTGTTCTGCAATTTCATCGTGCAGACTTCCTTTAGATAGTCGAGGTAACTGCCTTTACAATTTCGCATGGCTATGTGAGTACGGCTGAATCCCATTGAATCAATCATTTGTTTGATTTCCTCGCAGAATTTTCCAGACTCTAAAGTTCCTCCAAATATTTCCATTCCATCGGAAATCTCGTCCATTTTCTTTTGATAACGAGTCTCAAGTACATCAAAAAAGTCTGGCTGCTCTTCGATTAAACTTTGCAGAGATTTTGCAAAAGCATCATCTTCCAGTTGCTTTTCTAAGGCTGCTATTTCAGATTTGTCTGACTGCATATGCTGGACCATTGTGAGCGCAACATTTCTATGTTCTGCAAGCTCTTGTTCCAGTAAAGCAATGTTCGCTTTTAAAGAATCCACCTTGCCGGTCTTAGAAGCGATTTGCTCCTTAGCATGAATCTCTTTTGCTTGATACGCAGACACATCCGAGTTCAGTTGCTTAATGTCTTTCTCAATCGCTTCAATTTTTTCTGGCTTTAGTCCCACCATTAGTTTGCCCTCCGTGCGTACCACTTGCCGTTTCTAAATTCTGCAACATAATCTCTAAGTGAGTTTTTGAAAGTTTCCTTAGTTGTCGGCTCTTGGACCTGACTCTTCGTATACACTCCATCTGTGTAATGGAGAAAGCTTGAGTCTTTGCGTTCCAAATCATCCGAGCTGCTTTTGTAGGGATTCAAACGCTTGTTCCTGCGATATGCGACACACGCTAATTGGAAGGATTCGAAAGACTCTTTTCGTTCTAAGTACTTCCCGTTCGTTACCCTTTGGAAGTCTTGGTAAAGTTCTCTGAAGCCCTTCTGCTCAAGTGGGTCATCCTTGCGTCCAAGATATTGCTGGGCTTCCTTCAAAATGCCGAGGGCATTTTCATTTAGTTCTGTTAGTGGTATTGGTTGTGCCAATTTTCTCTCCTGTGAATGCTTGTGCTGAAGCTTCTTCAAAAACTTCAACATCAAGTTGTCTCTGAAAATACTTTCGCGCTTTAAGAAAAAGTTGGTAGTGAGAGTTGCTTGGGAATATTTGTCTAATGCAAAAGCAGCAATCCTCACCGACGATATTTTTGGATACACATTCGGAGGAACAAGTATTGATTCCTCTTGCAGCCAGTATCGCTATTTCCTCAAGTGAAAGAGTTTCATCTGTTAAATCAGCCATCCATAATTGGGCTGAATGTTTTTCTTTGTCGTAATCAAAAATCATCTTGATGGACAGGTTTTTGTCGTATTCTCTGGCACCAGTAATATTCTTCTCTCTTGACAGAAAAAATCGGTATTCACTATCTGAATAGGATTGTTAGAACTCATAAATCTTCTCCCCTATCTCAAGCCAGCTGTAGACAGTCTTCGGGACAATTTCTCTCTTGTTTAAAGTAACTGTGGGTCCAAGTGCATGAAAACAATCTTCCATATTCTTCGACCATCTCTCCTGCTTCAGTAGTTCTGAAAGAGCCTCTGCTTTTTTATCTTCAAGAGATTTTCGTTTCCCGTTGCGAGTTAAAGGAATTTTCAATTCCTTCATAGTTGTCGGAAGTAACTGAGTTATTCCGCTTAATCTTGGTGTTATCTGTATATCTAAGAACAAGTGACTTGCTAAAGATTTGAAGAGACTCTGTGGCGATTCAACCCAGTTTTGATAAGTGACAAAGGGGCTTTTATGAAAAGTTGCGATGGCCTCCTGATTGTCTAAAACAAAGTTTCTCCATTCGATAGAAGCTGGGGTGTCTGCATAGTGAAAAGTCAGTTCTGTCTTGTTCGTATCTCTAAGCCAGTTGCAGAAGTTTGAGCCACCAGGATTATTTGATATCGGCAACATGGCGTCCATGTAATCGCATAACATTCCAAGCAAAACATGAAAGCTGCTCTCACTCCTGTTCTGCATCAAGCTTCTTTCCATGTGGTCCATCTCCCACAGCTGCAAAATTGCTGAAGCATGATTCGCATTAATTTCTGTGTATGCGTAAATCTTTTTCTGGTCTGATTCATCGAAGTCAGAGGGCATAACCACACCTCCCTGCCAATCTAAGAATAAAAAAGCTTCCTCCTCTGTGAAACGCTCAAAGTTTTCTTCTCTGTGTTTCTTAGCAATCTTGGCAAAGAGAGTTGCAGCCTTCGAAACTAAAAGTGGATTAGTCTCAGTCTCAGTAAATTCACCTCCACAATCTTCCGTTATATGTTCTTCGAAGTGAGTTGCAATAGACTCCTTCCGTTTAACAAAATTCTGCCAACCAGCTTGTGTTAAGCCTTCCGTTGTTGAAATTGGTTTTGCAAATTTAACGGACTGCATGAGC
>Ga0163179_10003909_pt1 | contig 10058 bp, 17 predicted proteins | sample AtlANTMetagenome_FD_109643 | JGI IMG/M metagenome (GOLD analysis project Ga0163179, IMG submission 109643) | Marine eukaryotic phytoplankton communities from the Atlantic Ocean - Atlantic ANT 2 Metagenome | ecosystem: Environmental > Aquatic > Marine > Oceanic | place: North Atlantic Ocean... | reverse complement strand
TGCATTTCTAAGTTTTACCACACAAGGTTTTGTTAGGTAATACCCAATCACCTTGTCAGAAGAAACCATTTCTTTAACTTCGGCAATTACGTCCTCTCCAGACTTAAGGACTAAAATTTTGACGGTCATGATTTTCTTTTACCTCATAGTATTCTACCAATAAAAAAGAGGGGCGTCAACTGGATTTTGCCAGTTGCCCCTCTGCGGCGACGATATTTAACAAGGTAGCCGCTAATATTTATCAGACAACTCGGGTGGATTGAGATAATGCATTACATAAGAAAAGGTTACTGCTGGAGCAAGAATAATAATCCAGGCATAAAAAAATGCTTTTAAAGAACTTAAAAGTTCTTGCTTGTAAGGATACATAATTCTGTCATAAAAAAATTATTTAGAGATAATCTTTACGTGCATGATGATCTGGAATGACTTTCGCCAGGGTAATTGTTAGCAACCCATTCTCAAATTCAACTGATCCAACTTCCGTTTCATCACTGAGGGTCCAAGATCTGGTGAAAGATCTTTGAGCCACTCCTCGGTGGACATATGTTGTTTCTGCTCCTTTGTCGTCTTTTTTTCCTTCGACAAAGAGTTTTCCGTACTCTGTGTAAACATTTACTTCTTCTTTTTTAAATCCTGCGAGTGCGAGTTCAAGTCTTGATTCTACGTTGCTGACCTGAACTAAATTAAATGGTGGATAATTAGTCGTCGTTTCTCTCTGATTAAACAGACGATTAAGGTATTCATCCATACCAATACTATGCCTATTTATGCGATCTAGCAAGGCTGGCAAATCCGCAGCATGATACTGGGTAATTTCTCCCATGGTTTTAGCTCCTTTAAAAGCGAGTTTGTATTGTGTGGACCCTTTCGGCATCCACTACTATTTAATCATAAAGACATAAAAAAGGGGGTGTTGGTAACCCCCATGCTAGTAGCGTATATTCCGTATGTAGCGTGTCGCGCACGAAAGGCGACGATTTATTTATTGTTCTACAGCAGTTTTCTTTTTACCAATATTATATTTTTGTTCAAGAATCCATTCGCCCTTATCTTTATATGATAAAACTTTAATTTGATTCAATGGTGCAATATCAAGACTGTCATCCTCTCTAAGGATAGAAATCAATCCCCAATCAGATAATAAACGAGCAATACGATTGCGACGTTGAACATCGTTAATGGTCAGATTTGCTCTTTTTCCATCTAGAGCAAATAATTCTTTAAAGTGAACAATATAGTATCTACCTTGCTTATGTAAAATATGACAAGATTGATAAAGTTTTTTCTCTTTCCGTGATGCAACTCCGATGCGGGTTAGAGTTTCACGAACTTTAAGAAAATCATCAGGTTCATTGAGAACTACCTCAAGCATTTTGTCTTGCGACCATTCAAAAGTGGGTTCCACAGTGGTAGTCATTTCATTCCTCCAGTGTCAAGTCTTTGTTTAATGTAATCCAGTTGTTGGGGTGATAAAATTTTCAGTGCTTGAGACGCTTTCTCATTACTATAACCATAGTACTCTTTTACACATTGGAGATCCGTGACTTTATCCTTACGGAGCCAGGGAGAAAATCTCTTCTTTTTCCTCAAAGTATTTAGGAAAAAGGAATATTGCATATCCTTATCAAGTTGAGGATATTTATTCATTTCATTAGCAAACATTACACAGTCCAAGTGTCCAGACAGACAACGATTAATAATGTATGCAGGATATTGTTTAACGATATCGGGGTTTTCTTTAATAAGATTTTCCTTATTAAAGTTTATTGAGTTAAGCCAATCTTTAAGTTCCATTATCTAATAATTTGAATGTCGTCATCTTCTGTCCAGAGTTCAACCTTTGTCCTGAACCTATCTTCTTGCTTGAGTTTTTCATATCGCTTACCTGCTTTCTTCTTCCACCAGGCAATAATATTCTCTAGATAAAACTTATCCCAATTAGGACCACGAACCAACTTATCTTGTTCTTCCATTATCACTTCACGCACATTTGAATATCCATAATCTGAGATATAGAATCTCTTCTTCTGAGTAAGTCCAAATGCCATATTGATCACAGCATTGAAATGATCCAGTTTCTCCTTGTCTTGCAAAGAGTTTTTGATAATACGAATCATCTTAGACTGTCGCTTCATCTTCTTAGACGATGCCTTATTGTCAGTCAAAGGAGTGTTGTTGTTGAGCGCCGTAAAACGGTCGTGAAGGCGGTGGAAGACCTCATCATGCAGAAGAGGTAAGAACTTGCTATCAGTCAGGCCCTTGTACCGCATAAAGGGTTTCAAACCATCATACTGGGATGCTGAGGTGGTAGACCCATACAATGATGTAGTTTCAAATAATGCAATGTCTTTCTCAAAGACCTCATTCAGAGTCTCACGAGCAAAATGAGAGACACACATTAATGCCAGAAGTTTACCACCAAGATAATTATATCCAAATGGTTGAGATGGAACGATTACAAATCCCATCGCTGCATGGCGATTGAACACAGACAAGTTAGGTGCTTTGCCAAGCCATACGTTTCTAGGTCTTGAATTAATAGTTGGAGATCCGAAGCGAATAAATCCAACTACAGTTTGAGTTTTCTTTTCAAATACCATCCAACGCAATTCTCTGCCAGGAATGTTACTCTCATTATTATGAGAAGACACTGCTGCCAAAAGATTACGATAGTGTTCTTGAGGCACTGAATTAGAAAAACGATTGCCAACAAACTTGATGTCAAACTCCATCTCCTCAGGATGGATATCCACATTAAAAAACTCATCCTGCAAAGGAGTGAGTTGACTAGTTTGAGTGACTAGTTCTTTTTTTACATAACGAAGGTAGTCTTCAATGGACGTGAAGTTCTCAAAGTAATTGATAAACTCATCAGCAGCCCATGAAGCATCAAGTTCAGATACAATCACACAAAGCCCCCATAATTGTTTTCACCTTTGTGGAGCAGAACCCCATCAACTCGATCAAGTAATTCTTGTAGACCACCGTGCAGAACACGATATCCAGTGCCAACATAAAGTTGTCCCAAAACAACTGCTATTGTAGCAGTTCCCCAGAAAATATAATAGAATCTAGATTTAACTTGATTACGTTGTTTTTCTTTAAGTTGCTTCTTTTTAAGTTGTTTTTCTTTCATTCTACTTCATCCACTCTTTCAAATTCTTCAATCATATTTACCGGTACACTATGCTTGTTATCAATACGATACCAGTGAGTTCCTTCTCCAGGTCCAAGATATTTAATATCCGTTTCCGGAATATTATGTTCCCTTATTGCGGCTTGCATTTTGAAATGCATAAGATCTTCTTTTCTCATTTGTTTTGATACTCCTTAATTAATCGATCAACTTGTTTCTTGCTCGTTCCACAAGGAGCATTCTTCAAACAAATTAAAATGCATTCCCTATCAGAAATAAGAGGTTTTTGTGTCCATACAATTTTATTACTCATTAGAATCCTCCACTTCTAAATTTTTTCTTTTTGGATTTTTCTTTTGGTAACATCTCAAGCAGTTCTTCTTCAGAATAATGCTCACAAAGTTGATACATACGTTCTAGAGCATACATGAACTGCGATCCTTGACTCATTTTACTCAGGAGATGATGAGCAACTTTATCCCTGAGTTCTTCAAGTTCGTTCTTGTTCATCATTTGGACTTACACTCCATTCATAGTCTTCAATTACAACATTAGCAAATAGTCTGTCACTGAGTTTTTCAATTTCTTTCTCAGCATATTCCTGGTCAGGTGCTTCAAAATCAATCTCAATTAATTTACCCAACCTCAACTTTTGCATTTTTAAATCAGATAGTCTGCTGCAGGCATCTCTTACAGCATTACCAGCAGAATCATCAACTGCTGCTCTCAGTCTAACATAAACTTTTGCTTTAAATTTCATTTGAATTCACACTCCACCATGATTTCAGTGAGACAAGCTAACATGTTTATCTCTTGATCCGCCACAAATGCCATCTGATACTGATACTTAGCGAGAGTAAGCACAGCAGCAGGAATACTATTCGGAACCATGGAATCATAACAAGCATCGTAAATACGACGCAGAAGGACAGTAGAATCATTGTCCAGATTATTGACAACCCATTTACGTACTTCGGAAAAATCCTTTTCCTTAAGTTTCTTAACCAAGTCATTTACTTTTACATCCGAGAAATGTGCAAGAATACCAGAGTCAATCTTACCTCCAGCAGAGTAACGTTGACACTCATTAAGAACACGACGCCAATCTGGGAAGTGTTTGTTAATCAGTTCTACCAGGACCTTGTTATCATATTCAACACCTTCTGTAGCCAAGATTTCTTGGATCCTTTGGAAGAACTTTGCTGCGAGTTGGGGTTTACTTTTGGAATTGGTGGAAAAATCAATACACGCGCAGCGGGAGTGGAGTGGCTCGACCAAGCGATTTTTGTAGTTACAGGTGAAGATGAATCTGCAGTTGCCACTAAATTCCTCAATAAACGCCCGTAGGAGGAGTTGTACGTCGTTCGTTGTGTTATCTGCTTCATCAATAATGATGACTTTGTGTTTTGCAGTTGAAGAAAGCGAGACGGTCGAAGCGAAATTCTTCGCAGTATTTCTGACGGTATCGAGGAATCTCCCTTCATCGGATCCGTTGATGACATAAAAATCTACTCCAAGTTCATTGCAGAGTGCTTTTGCTACCGTAGTCTTTCCACACCCAGCAGGACCTGCAAGGAGCATATTTGGTATCTCACCCTTATCTAGGAAGTCTTGAAAAGTCTTCTTAATACTTAGTGGTAAAATACATTCTTCAATAGTTTTGGGTCTGTATTTTTCAACCCAAAGAAATTCATCACGCATGTTCTTTTTTCTCTAAAGTAAACGAACCATCATCATTAGGAATCCATTCTAGCATATCACCCTCCTTCCATCCAAGTTCTTCCATAAGTTCATTGGGGAAGGTTAGAATTCCATTGTCATCAACTGTCAAAGTAGTCTTTATCATACCCAATCAGGTTTACGATCTGGGATGCGAAGGTAGTTATCGCATACCCATGGTTTAGATGCAATATACATCTTGTACTTACTGTAGATGTCAACAGTGTCATACTTGAATTCATCTGGTCCAGCAAATACGAATGGTGTTGGCCTCTTCCCACTACGCCCTGTAGGATCTCCTGTAGGGAGGATTTCTTTCGCTGCTAGCAAAGTCCGGTAACAGGTATGAACCTTGTCATATCGATCCTCATACTCAGCACAGAGAGCAAGGCCATGAGAAAGTAACCATTGCCAATTCATCACAAAAGAGTTTGCCCATACTGTGCATGGATGATTGCGAAAAGCACCCTTCTCAGTGGCATAGGGAGTACCGTCTGCCTTGGGAAGAGTGCCAAATCCGTGACCCCATTTATCAGAGCATACAATAGCAAGCATCTGACAAGTCTCTAGAGGCATCTTGACAATGTGCTTATCAGGAAGAACTCGTGCAGACTTTCGGGGATCAGGGTCAGTAACAAAGATGTTCATTCTAAAGGTCTTTCAAATTCATGAGAGACAATATCGGTTGCCTTCAATTGCTCTTTCATATATTCTACACCAACATCCGGCATAGCGGTATCCCCACATGTAAATACATCACAAACTGCCATTGCTTTTTCAGGCCAGGTATGGATACTAATGTGGGATTCTGCGAGCATTGCAAATCCAGTTACACCTTGAGGTTCAAATTTATGAACAGTAAGGTGCAATAAAGTTGCTTTACACTCCTTGGTTGTGCGATGCAAGAGTCTTCTAATAAACTCATCATCATTCAACAACTCAGCAGAACATTCTTTCAGAGTGAAAAGAATATGTTTCATCAAGAGGAATATGTAGAGTCTGGTTCAAGTGCAATATAATACTTTAAATCATAGTCACGACTAGTAAACCTAGAAAGAAGTTTTTGCGAAACAACTACCTCGTAAGTTCCAGGGATAATTTTGATGTTTTCAACTTTAAAGTTGAAACTGAACTCAGAGTTAGTCTCACCAACAATCTCACAAAATTCATTAGAGGTGTCGTTCTTCTTATCACGAACAACTAGTTTGACAACACCATTCTTACCAACAGCAGAAAGATCTGGAAGTTGATAGACAGCAGCTGCTTTCAGCAGTTTATCCAACTGTTGGGTCTTAAGTTCAAAGCAGACATCCTCACTAGGAAGTGAGATATCTTTATCAGGGGGAGTGACAATTACATTTGGATCAGCAAAGAAATACTTTGATCGAGAACGACCTTCTTTGATTACAACATAACCATCATTTGTAAAATCTAGATCAGGACTTTGGTGAAGTGACAGACCGTTGAGAAATTGATTCAGATCGTAAATACCAAAATCTTGAGGGATCTCTTCATTGATAGTTACTTCAGCAAGAATGTTCTTCATGACACTAATGGTACGAAGAGACCTACCCTTCTTAAAGAGAATAGACTGATTAATACCACTAAAGTTTTTCAGTAGAGCCAAAGTCTGGACAGACAGTTTCATGGTTGTTTCGTTCAATTTCATTGATTGTAGGTTTCACGTTTTGCATTCTTGTCGTTAAAATGCATCAGAAGTACAGCATAGTGTAGAATCTTCATAATGTCACGACGGGCAGTTCCTTTCTTGTCGTAACGAGAAGCATATTTGAGGATATTGGATCGGCAGAATGCTTCTCCATCACCACATGCTTCAATCAGGTCAAGTGTTTGGATTTTATCATCACCAGCAGAGTAGTGCTGGTCATATGTTCCAACAATATAATCAGTTAGTTCTTTGAGGATTGTATCCTCATCATATTTGTATCGGTTGTTTTTTTCCACTGTTAAGTCAAGTTTATTAATATGGTCAAAAGAGATATGATCCTCTCCCGAAGCACCAGGAATCTGGTAACCAAGATTTAATGTACCAGACTCAGTATTAAATTTTAGTTCAGCATCAGTCATGTTCAATTCATCAAATAGCAGAGACCAGGAGTTCACCATATTATATCAAATAGAGTTATATGTGTCAACGGAATCTTCAGAAGGCATCACAAAATCAACATCAACTTTGTCATACAGTTCCAAGAATGCTTGCTTGGTTTCATCATCGAAACGATTGATACAGACCTGAATTGCCTTGGCCTTATCGTTGAAGATTCTATATGCCCTCACGATGTGAACCAGACGACGGGTGCTTACAATCTCCTCAATACCACCATCATAGAAGGTCTTGCGGATGATGTCTGCCCAGTCAGCAAGACGCTTACAGAACTCAGCATCAGAACACAGTTTGTTCAGAATCTTAGTCTCAGTAGCAACAGTAGGATACTCTTGCTCAAAGGTTACTGGGAATCGCTCAAGGAACGCTTCGTTGAGCACGTTAGTTCCAATGAATCGTCCATCATCTGAACCTTTACCTTTAGTATTTGCGGTGGCGATGACATTGAATCCGGCGCTGGGGTGGATAAACTTTCCAATTTTTTTAAGGAAAACCCCATTTCCTTCAAGAATTGACTGGAGACAGAGAATTTTGTTACTTGCGAGGTCGATCTCGTCAAGGAGCAGAACAGCTCCTCGCTGGAGTGCTTCAGTGACTGGGCCATTGTGCCAGACGGTTTCGCCATTAACAAGACGGAAACCGCCAATAAGATCATCTTCATCTGTTTCAATAGTAATGTTTACGCGAATAAGTTCTCTGCCCAATTGAGCACAGGCCTGCTCCACTGAAAATGTTTTGCCATTTCCAGAGAGACCAGTAATAAAAGCAGGATAGAAAAGCTTACTTTGTATAATCTTTTTAAGATCACCAAATGGTCCAAATTTGACAAAAGTTTCATCTTTCCGAGGGATAAGGTTTTGTTCGATAGCAGGCATTGCTGCAGGGGCTACATATGTGCGTTCGATTTCTTCAACTTTTTCGGGAGTGACTTCTAGGTTCCACTTACCACGACTGACTTTATAATCAGTCAGTTTGTTAGTGATAGTCTGATAATTGAAATCATTCATCTGACAGAATGCCTTGATCTCGGCAGAAGTCACAGACTCGCCGTAAGAATCACGGAGACTTTCAATGATGCTTTCTTTGGACAGACCCATTTGCTTTGTTTGAACTATGGATATTGTAGACGAAAAAGGGAGGTTTCAAACCTCCCAGTGGTCACTTTTCAAATCGTCTATATTTGATCATGAGGGCCCCAAGTTTCCATGCTTGAGCAAGACTTTTGGGACCTTCTTTAAGGAGTTTTCTTACCTTTGGATCATTCTCACATTGAAGTGCTATTTCTTTCCAATTCATTGTCATGCGACGAGAGAGATGAATTCTCCAAGAACTTTCTTATTTAGTTTCTTAGTTTTCAAAGATTTTACAAAAGCAGATTTGATTTTTGCTTTTGATGCATCATCTTCTACTTCAAACTCAGAATCTGATGATAAGACATTGGAAGAAATACCAAAGTAAACATCATATCCAGAATTTTTGAGGGAAAAACTTTTTGTCCTTTTCCACTCAGCCTGCACTCTTTCTTTTCCTTCATACCATCCCTTGGTTCTCATAGGATCAAAATAGAGACTAAGAAATCTGTTCAGATCTCTACCATCAAGAACTCGGATACCAATGAAGCTAGTATCAGGAAACCTATCCTTCAAATTTTTCAAGAGAACATCAGTAAATTCAGAGAAGGAATATCCAAACTTATATGTCATTCCAAGTTTACGATCACGAAGGAAGGTTGCCTCAGGATTAACTCTACGACATCCCATATAAGGTTCTCGGTCAAAACCATGATTAATTATTGCGTGATATGGAACAGTGTTTGCTTCACCGTCAGTTAATACAATGCAGTGAACTTTCTGAAGATTATAAGTTTTCTGAAAACTTGGGATGATTTGATGAAGAGAAATAATTGCTTCATTCAAAGGAGTGCCTGAAAGTGATACTCGTGTAGGATAAGTATACTTACATGACCAGGTGCAGGTGAATACACATGCAAGTCTCCAAATATTAAGAAGTTGTTTTTCAATATTCTTACCAGACATTTCACTAGTAAGTATGTTCATCATAGAGAATCTTTCATGAACAGAGAGGAGCCCTTCTTCTTTTACATAATGTGGAAGGAGGTATCGTGTATCTGATCTAGGTTCCTCATGATCCCACTTTCGCCACTCTCCAGTAAATGCATATACATTAAAAGCAATTCCAACTTTTTTACAGAACCAAACAAGATTAAACAACTGCTTACAAGTATCCTTGATGGTATCTTGCATTGATCCAGACCAGTCCAGAACAAATATGAGACCATGATTCTTACCATCAGGAAGAGTGGTTACTTTCTTGAACAGATCTTCATTGTACTTGTAGGTATGCAGTTTAGTGCAATCAAGAACTCCAGTCCTACTGGTGGTAGCACGAGCATAAGAATCTGCGGACTTACGGCACTCAAATTCTTTTACAAGATAGTTTACCTCTTTTTGAGTTGATTGCTTAAACTTCCTATATTCAGCATCAACTTCTTCAAAGATATCAAACGTTTGATATTGTTCCCGCTGACTATTAAACGACGCATCAACATAATCATGGAACTCAGAATTCTTGACTATGACAGTATCAAGATTTACTTTAGGAAGTTCCACATAGTTATTTTCATATGAACTATTTCCAACTAGATCTTTGAGTTTATTCTCTAAGGAATCTGCAGTGCGAACATCCGGATCATCAGAGCAATCAATGTCAGAAGAAATACCTCCGGGGTCACGATCTTCACCCATAGAATCAGGAGTTTTGTTTTGTTCAGATGTGCCCTCTTCTTCATCACCATCTTCACTCTCAGTGGACCCTTCCATATTCACAGGAGGTTGTGATTCACTATCAGAAGAGGAGGGAAGATTATCAAACTCGTTAAGATCATCTACCTTTTGATTCTCATCTTGTTGCTGTTTGCAAAACTTATACAAAGCCTCAGATGCAATGGCGACATCTGCGAAGGTTTCACAAGAGTCAACCAGGTCAACGATTTCTTTTTCTTTCTCCGAATATTCAATCTTTACAAAATTACCAACCTTAGCATTGATGTTAATT
>Ga0163179_10003908_pt1 | contig 10064 bp, 12 predicted proteins | sample AtlANTMetagenome_FD_109643 | JGI IMG/M metagenome (GOLD analysis project Ga0163179, IMG submission 109643) | Marine eukaryotic phytoplankton communities from the Atlantic Ocean - Atlantic ANT 2 Metagenome | ecosystem: Environmental > Aquatic > Marine > Oceanic | place: North Atlantic Ocean... | reverse complement strand
TACGGTATAAGGTCTTAGCGATGTCTTGATGATCAGCTATATAAGCTTTTATTGTTGCCATCATTAATCTCCAGTAAAAAGTTTGTAACTATCTACTGAGTTTTCGCTAATTGAGACCTTTTACTCACGTAAAAAATCTTTCTTTGTTGATGCCCCAGCAGACCCTATTTCGATCTTCCTAGGACGCTTCTCTTTAGGGAGTTCAACTCTAGCATACACTACGAGTATTCCATCCTTAAGATCAGCACCGTCTATTACGACAAATTCAGAGAGTCGGAAGGACTTCTCAAATTTGCGGGACGATATACCTTTATACGCAAATTCACGCTCATCAGACGGCATTTCACCTTTGACTTTCAATATGCCATCCTTAACCTCGACTGAAATGTCTTCTTGTTTGAAGCCGGCCAAAGCCATCTCGATTAAGAATTTCTCTTCATCGATCTTCACAACATTGTGTGGTGGATAGTTATCGTTAGTACGACCATTAGTATGAATTCTTTCCAATTCATCTAATAGAGGCTCAAAGCCTACGAATAAAGAACGTGGTACGTTCATTGTATTTCTTACCATTTTATTTTCCTCCTATTAAATAGCAAGGTTGTTGAGAACCGGCCCAATGCCGCATTCTTCAATTATATTTATATAACTTAATGTCCTAGAATGTAACATTTATGTAACATTAGTGTATAAATACTAATATGCAAAAATATTTAAAATTAAAATTTAAACAATTTCACAAATTCATGAAATCAGGTAGGATTCATAAAGTCTGCAACGCAGTCTTTTAATCTTTATTACTGTTTCCGATATTATATTTTGGACATAGTTCCCATTCAGACTTATCTTTAAAAGGTATAACCTTTATTTGTCTTAACGGAGCTACGTCTTTGGCCGATTCTGGAATAAGAATAGATATCAATCCCCAATCAGCAAGTAATACTGCAATTGTATTACGTCTTTGAACGTCATTTTCTAGTAGATTACTAGGTTTGCCGTCCAATAAAAATAGTTCTTTGAAATGCACAATAAAGTATCTTCCTTGTTTGTGCAATATGTGACATGACTGAAATAACTTATTATCTCTTCTAGAAGCAACACCAATTCTAGTTAGTGTTTCTCTTACTTTGAGAAAGTCATCAGGTTCGTTGAGTGTAATTTCCAGCATCATATCTGGCTGCCAATTACTTATTTGCTTTTGTTCTTCCACCTTTATAAATCCTTTTTTTCAAATCTTCAATTTGATCAATACTTAATAATGATAAAACAGATTTAGCTTTTTCATTGCTATACCCATAATATTCTTTTATAACATTAAGATTTTCATCTTCGGTTGATTTAAACCATTTAGAAAACCTTTTTTTCTTTCTAATTATATTTATAAAAAAATCAAATTGAAGGCGGCCATCTATGTGATGTAACCTATTCATTTCATTGGCGTACAAGATAGTATCAGCAAAATAAGACAAACCACGATTAATCATAAACGCATTATAATCTTTTTCAGATATATCATCAACCATAATATCTTTTTTGGTTGAATTGATAGCATTTAAATAATCAAAGGGATTCATCTTCTCCATACCTGTATTCGTCTTCTCCATACCTTCCACGCGTTTCATTACCATCAAAGTTGAGTTCAGTCATTGACTTTTGTTTCATCTTTTGATCAAAAGCATCATCAACTTCGTTTCTATATTTTTCTTTATATTTGTTTAGTTCATCTGTAAGAACTGCAATTCTAGAATATGCTGTTTGCAACTGACCTTGTAGTTCTTTTACGGTTGCTTCTAAAATTTTTGTATTGTTCATTTAAATTTTACTCCTGCCATAACTTCTGTTAGACATGCTACTGTATTAAGTTCATGATCAGCAACAAATGCATTCTTATATTGATAATCAGCCAGTATGAGAACAAGCTGAGGTATAGAAGCAGATTCTACATGATCGTTCATATTATCATAAATTTTACGATAAAGCGCAGCGGGTTCACTATCCATATTTTCAGCAACCCATTTGCGAACTTGCTTAAAGTTTTTTTCCTTAAGAAAAGACATTAAGCTTTGTAATGATACATCAGATAATTGCACCAATATACCTGCATCGATTTTACCACTTACAGAATATCTTTGTAATTCATTAAGAACTTTACGCCAATCAGGCATATGTTTCATAATTAGTTCAGCAAGAACTGGATGTTCATATTCTATACCTTCATCATCAAGAATTAGCATCAAACGAGCCATCATAACAGAAGCTAATCTTTCAGCTTCTTTTTTCGGTATATTAAATTCAATTGTCGTACAACGAGAATGTAATGGTTCTATAATACGATTTTTAAAATTACATGTAAGAATAAATCTACAATTGGCAGAAAATTCTTCAATAAATCCACGTAATGCAGGTTGGGTGGATTGGGGATTTAGATAATCAGCTTCATCTAATATAACCACCTTGTATCCACCCTGTAATGATACAGTAGATGCAAAATGTTTTATTTTATTTCGTAGAGTATCGATACCCGATTCTTCTGATCCATTAATCAATAAGTAGTCGAGATCAAGCTCATGACATAATGCTTTTGCCGCTGTGGTTTTTCCGGTGCCAGCGGTGCCCGTTAAGAGCATATTTTGTAGTTCCCCTTGTTTTAATACCTGGTTAAAATTATCTTTTAACTCTGCAGGGAGTACGCATTCCTCTATTGTTTTTGGTCGATATTTTTCGACCCATAAGAATTCTTTCATAATACTTCCCAACCCTCAACAGTATCTAAGCGAAATGCACGCCATGCATCTTTATCCAATGACCAAACAGGAAATGCTTCCATATTTTGTGGTTCATAGTTAATAGTTGTTTTGACGTTATTTGCTTCCAGGACTGCTGGATTGAGAGTGCAGGGCATAACTCGAAGTTCCCCTGTATCTATTTTTCGAAAGGTTACAGTTACTGTACCTTTTTTAAGTGCTTCTAATAAAGCTTTTCGTTCAGTTGCATTCATAATATATCCTATAATAAAAAAAGAGGGGGAGTCGAAACTCCCCTCCTAGAGTTAAGCTTCTTCAGCTTCGACCACTTCCTCAGCGACAGGAACTTCACCTTCAGGTGCTTCACCATCTTTAGGCTGGTTAGCCTCAAGGAATTTAACCACTCTTGATCTTAGACCACCAACTGCTTCCAGTTCAGATCCTTCGAATCCACCTCTTTTAGAGCACAAATCGATAATTTGTACCATAGTAGCGATGTCCCCAAGAGTAAGTTGAGGTGCTGCTTCTTCAGCAGCTGCGTTTACTTCTTCAGTCATTTTTTTCTCCTTTGCAAAGTAGACTAATTAAGGAAGACCGGTTATCCGCATCTTCCACCTTATCCTCATAATTAAATGAGAAATCTTTTATGTATTTATATTTATACATTAAACTCGCTTGTTTTCTCCAAAGCTATAAAATAATTTACAGGAGCTGAACGAGAAACGTTAGTCCAATTACTTATTAATTTTGAAGAGATACTAACAAAATAATCACCAGGCAGTAATTTTAAGTTAGCAATATTGATTACAAACTTGAATTCGTTTTTGCATTCATTATCACCATCTAATTCCATGGAGAATGTGTTTGCAGTTGAATCCCTTTCGTCAAGTACTGTAGCAGTTACAACACCATTTTCACCAGTAAGAACTAGTTCAGAATGTCCTAATACTGCAGCAGCTTTACGAATTTGATCAAGTACACTTTCAGTAATTGAAATACCAAACTCACATTCAGGCATATTAATATCCTTTTGTGGAGTTGTTAGAATTTCAGGTTCTGAAAAGAAGTATTTGATTTTAGATCTATTGTCGCCAGTACTACTAATTGTAGTAAACTTATCATCAAAGCTTAATTCAGCTGGTTGCACAAGCGATAGAACAGACAAGAATTCATTTAAGTCATAGACTCCAAATTCTTGTGGAAAGTCTTCCACTATTTCCGCTGAAGCCATAATGTTTTTTGCTTCTGAGATCGTTTTTATTTTTTGCCCAGGACTAATCACAATATTAGGATTAATCGAGGCAAAGTTTTTTAACACATCAAGTGTTTCATCAGATATATTCATTATCCTTCCTCTTTATTAGCCAAATGCTCATCATGAACATTTAGCATTATTATTGCATAATGGAGTACTTTCATTAGATCAGCTCTATTGTACCCATCCTTTTTTCCGTATCTTTGCGCATACTTAAGTATGTTTCCAATACAAAAACCTTCACCATGACCACAATCTACAATAAATTCAGTTGACTGAAATTTATTTTTTGAATAGTGACCATCATATGTTTTGTTAATATAATTGGTAAGCTCTTTGCAGAGCTCACCTTCATTAAATTTGTAATTAATCTGACTCATCAAACTCCTTTGGACCAAAGTCCTCATCATCATTAAATTGCACTCCGGAATCTACTTTAGTGTATAGATCCAAAAACGCTTCTTTTGTATCATCATCAAACCTAGCAATACATAAGTTGATTGACTTCATTCTATCATTAAAGATAGAGTAGGTTTGAACAATGTGACACAACCTTCTGGTTGAAATAACTTCATCAACACCATCATCAAAGAAAGTCTTTCTGATAATATCAGCCCAATCAATTAGTTTATCAGTAAATTCTGATACATCCGAATTGATATCCATTCCAAACTTTTCGAAATGCTTAAGAACAATCTTTTTCTCAACTGATTGAGAAGGATAGTTTTGATCAATTGAAATAGTAAACCTTTCAAGGAAAGCCTCATCAATAATTGAAGCAGCAGTAAATCTACCATCTTCAGAACCCTTACCTTTAGTATTGGCAGTAGCTATGATGTTGAATCCTGGTGCAGGTTCTACAACTTCTCCAGTCTTTTTAACAAGTACTGGCTTACCTTCAAGGATTCCTTGAAGACACATAATTTTATTTGTAGCTCTATCAACTTCATCAAGAAGAAGAATTGCGCCATTTTCCATAGCTTTAAGAACTGGACCTTTGGAGAATACTGTCTCTCCATTTACTAGTCTGAATCCACCAATTAAATCATCCTCATCAGTTTCAGGATTGATTTGAACTCTTATGAATTCTTTACCAAGCTTAGCACAAGCTTGTTCGACCATAAATGTTTTACCATTTCCTGAAAGACCAGAAATGTATATAGGGTAGAACATTTCAGATTGAAGAACCTTTTTAACATCTGAAAATGGACCCCATGCAACAAATGTTGGATCAACTTTAGCAAAAGTCTTTTCACTATTTACTACAGATTGTGGAGCCATTGCTACAACGTTATTAGCAACTGGTTGCGTTACAATAGTTTCCACTGGTTGAATCATTTGAGATAAATCATAAGTACCTCTACGTACTTTCGTAGCGGTATTAAAGATTGGATTCCAGTCTTTGCCGGTATATCCAAGTGATTGAGCAGCATCTTTAACTTCTGCTGTTCTAAATTCCGATTTGCCCGGAAACCTTGTGGCTAATTCCTCAAGGATTTTTTGACTTGATATTTTCAATTCATTCATAATATAGACTCCTTATCTAATTCAATTTAATATATGTATATTCTATCACAGTTTTCAGTAAATGTAAAGGCTTTTTTTCACTTTTTTTCACTTTTTTTCATTTTTTTATGCACTTTATTGCACCTTTAATATTGATGGTGAACCAGCGTCACTTTCTACAGCGAAGCAAGGGGTTAACCTTGCCATATTCACGCTGTGACCCATTACGCTACAACTCCACCTAATTGTTTCATTAATACCTTATTGTTTCTTTTATTCTTTGAGTACTTCTTAAAAGTATTCCTTATTTGAGCAGTACTCATATTGTCAGTTTCATGATCAGCAAAATCTTCAGATGAAGCATCTAATTTTTTGCCTGGCTTTAACATAAAGAACTTATCGTATCCAAGAGTGTTATTTACAATAGCAACTTTATTCTTATTGTATTGCTTATTCATATCTTTGTAAAATGGGCTATCTGAATCTACCCACTCTTCATTATTGATTTGACTTAATTTAGTTTTCCAATCTCTGCTGTCTTGAGCAATAAAGAATCCAAGAGAAGTAACACCATATCTTGCTTTTAAATTTTCTAATAAGCATGTTGTAGCACCAATTCTTCTACCATTGATTTTGATTTTTTTGCCATCAATAATAGCATTCATTTTACCTTCATAAGTTGAAGTAACATCTGCATGATGATCGGCTAATTTACGATCTCTTACTACTTGTAGGTTTTGTGAGTCACCATCTGAAAGAATTACAAGATTCATTTTTTCAATAGAATGCTTTCTAGTAAATTGCTTAACTAAGTGATGTGTAGTAACCAAAGCAGCATTTAATGGAGTACCACCAAAATCTTCTTCTGAACAAATAATAGCATCATCACTATACCAATGGTCATAGTCATAATTATATCTCTGAGCTGATGTTAACTTTCTCATATACAAATGTTGTAATGCTTCTTCATAGTGAGCTTTACTTAGTGATGAAGATATAAGTTGTGGCATTGATATATCGTCAAAGTCCAACTCACCATCTTTTCTTACATAATTATTTTTTCCTTCTCTCCACATTGAAGTAAATGCATATACATCAAATGGAATATTAATTGCTTTACAAAAGGTAACTAAATGAATTAACTGATCTAAAACCTGTGGTAATGTAGTAGCCATTGAGCCAGAATAGTCAATAAGCATAATCATACCATGATTTTTAGCATCAGCAAGATGTGTTACTCTTTTAAAGATATCATCATGAGTCTTATATTGGTGTAATGAATTAGTATCTAATACACCGGTTTTTGCTGAAGAAGCTCTTTGCCATTGATGTGCAGCTTTCTTCATTTCAAATTCTTTAACAGCAACATTAACAGACTTTTTAACACCTTTCATATATGAAGTATAATCATCCAGTATAGTTGCATGTTGTTCTTTAACATAATCTTCTTGCCTAGCCCATTTTTCAGCTCTTTTTAATCTCAATTCTGAGTATGGAGTAGTTGTTGTTTGAATAGTTTTATTGCCTCTATCTCTAGCAACAATTGTTTGTTCACCATACTTATTAGTATCTAGTAGGCGCGCTTCAGAATCTCTAAATAAAACATCTGTAACTGAAACATCAGCATCTTTATGCTCTGGATTTTTACCAGATTTTATTGAGGCTGAGGCTTCGGAATCGTCTTTTTCGGTTTTATCAGGACTGGAATTTCCTTCTTGGTCTTTGGATTCATTGCTGTTGCTCTCTTCAGTTTCCTCTGATGAGTCCGTTTCGTCACTACTTTCTCCTTGTGGTTTTTCGTAATCGTCATGACCTTGTGGTAAGTCAGAGGAAGATGATTCGACATCTTCTTGGCTTGAGCTCTCAGTCTCATCCGTGGAGCTTGAACTTTCATCTTCCTCTGGTTTTTGAATTAGCTCAGGTGTATTATCCTGAGTGTATGCTAAAATTTCTTTTACAACTTCCAACACTTCAGCAAAAGTTTCAGTGTTCATAGTTTTATTAAATAAGGTAGCTTCTTCTGTATTAAAAGGAACTTCAATAAGATTATTGAGTTTAGCTTTTACATTAATCTTATCGATAAGCTTGATTTGATCCCAATCTGGATTGGAGATATCTCCAAAAAACTCCTGATTGGACAATACTTTATAGCCTCTTGCCATTGGTCCAACAAGACCAGGATATGCTCTACGAATCATTTTTTCGATTCTAGCATCTTCAACGACATTGATATAAGACCTAGGGCAACCTTCTAATTTTTCAGGAGTATCATGCCAACCTTCATAAGGTGTATATAAAGCATGTCCTACCTCGTGTCCAACTAAAAGATCATGAACATCTTTACCCATATCCTTCCATAAAGGTAATCCTAAGGTTCTTGATTGAATGTCAAACCAAGCAGTATTGTAATTTCCATATTGGACTTCAATATTCTCCTTAGCTAGTAGTTTGGCGACTGTGGTATTGTGCATAATTAACTCCTTATTTAATTATTTAATATGTATATTCTATCACAGTTTTGCCGAAATGTAAAGGCTTTTTTTCATTTTTTTTCACTTTTTTTCATTTATTTGCACTTATTTTACGATTTATGGCCCTTGTAGCACATTTTGGGCACAAAGTCTTATTGTATATAAAGGCAAAATGCATTACTGGACCAGTGTATTTACAGTTTTTTACGCTACATTTTAGGTGATCTTGTTTCATATCACTATTTATTAGATTGGCGTCCTCGGCAGGACTCGAACCTGCAACCCTCGGCTTAGAAGGCCGATGTTCTATCCAGTTGAACTACGAGGACAAAAACTATTTTATTTTACTAAAGTTTCTATCCTTAAAGAATTCAATTTTGGATCTAAATTTGTTTTCTAGTACATCACCTTTATGAGATATAATAAAGACATTTGAATCATCATCTAACGTACTTAAAATTTTAGTTAGGTTTTCAACACCATCTATATCTAAGCTTGAATCAAAAGTTTCATCTAATATTAATAGATTAGTTGCTGCTGAGTTTTTCATTTTAGCTATTTGACGCCAAGTAAACAATAGAGACAAATCAATCCTTTGTTTCTCTCCCTCTGAGAAGGATGCATAATTAAAAGTGTCTCTATGTCTTGATCTTATTGTTTCATTAAAGTTTTCATCTAAATGAAATGCCACAAAGAAATCTAATACTTGCAAGTATTGATTGATAAACCTATTCATTACCGGTAAATATTGTTTAACGACCTTGGTTTTTATGCCTGTATCTTTTAACATCTCGCCTATAACTTCATTATAAGTTCTTTCTTCTACATGTTGTAGCTTTCTTTCAGTTTCGCTGTCTTTTTGATTTCTTAACTTGTTAAGTTCTTTCTTGGCTTGTTTAATATCTCCCGATTGGCCAGATAAAGAATTAATTTCTTTTTGAATTTTATCAACTTCTTTTTGTAATAAACTAATTTGATCATTATTTGAATTAATTTTATTTTGACGTTCTCTTAGTTTTTCTATACTTTGATTAATAGATTTAGTGGTTGTATTCAATACACTTAATTTTCTATCTAGGTCTTCTTTTTCTTGCTGTATAGATGCTGCGTCTCTTTTAATTGATTCAATCTTTGTTGTCTTCTTCGATTCCTCGATTGGTTGGTCGCACGTTGGGCATTGATCATTTTCTTCATAGAATTTGGCTTCCTGGACTAGTGATTTAATTTTAGTATTAAGTTGTTGATCATGAGACTTATAACTAGAAATTTGATCTAGTTGCTTCTCATAATTAGTTTGTTCAGACTTTAAAGATGCTGCTAAATTAGTACCCAGCTTTTTAGACTCTGAAAATATTTCTTTAATTCGACCTGAATGTTCTTGTACTGAAGTTTCTTTCTTTTCTATTTGATCTTTATTTATAGCATTCAGATCTTTAATATACTTTTCTTGCCCTACCATTTTAGTTTTTACAAGGTCAAGGTTATGGTCTATATCAACTAAATTGTTTCTAATAGTAGCATTTCTTTCCTTTAAAATTTGATTCATTTTAGAAAAGACATTAATATCTAATAGGTCTTCAATGACTTCTCTACGTGACCATGCTGGTAATTGCATAAATGGAATAAATGAACTTGATCCAAGCACTACAATTTGGTGAAAGGATTTATGATTCAACTTAAGTATATTTTGCTCTAAAAATTTTTGATGATCACGAGCATTTGATGCTTGATTGATTTGTCTTCCATTCTGCCATATTTCAAACTTACCTGGCTTAATAGCTCTTACAACCTTAAATTTTTGTCCACCTATTTCAAATTGTACTTCAACTACAGTTTGTTTTTTATTAATTGAATTAATTAACTGATCTTTCTTAATATCTCGATGAGCTTTACCAAAGAGACCAAAAGAAAGAGCATCTAATAAAGTTGATTTACCTGCTCCATTTTGTCCTACGATTAATGTTGATGGGGTTCTATCTAATTGAATTTCAATAAAATCATTTCCAGTGGAAAGAAAGTTTTTCCACCTCACAGATTTAAAATGTATCATACTACCTCTAAGTTTTGAGCTTCAGTATATAGCTCTCT
>Ga0163179_10003907_pt1 | contig 10065 bp, 14 predicted proteins | sample AtlANTMetagenome_FD_109643 | JGI IMG/M metagenome (GOLD analysis project Ga0163179, IMG submission 109643) | Marine eukaryotic phytoplankton communities from the Atlantic Ocean - Atlantic ANT 2 Metagenome | ecosystem: Environmental > Aquatic > Marine > Oceanic | place: North Atlantic Ocean... | reverse complement strand
CTTGCAGCTTTTTGTGCAGGACTAATTTCGAGTGCTTGTTGGTTAGGAGAAGGCCCTTCCGTCAACATTCCTTTTTCTTCTGCAAGTTTGTCTAGTTTTATCTGCTCAAACTTACCATTAGCAAAGGTAGCTCCGGGCTTCAAAACAAGCCCATCACCTTCAAATCCTACATCATAAGGATTATCTACAACCATGTCTTGACCTTCATCTTCTGTAGGCACAGAAGTTTCAAGTCCCGGTTCAATGTGGGCGTGTTCTGAAGTTCCTTCAGGTACTTTAGTTTCTGTTATTCCAATAGGAAACTTATTAGCCCCAAATACAACATCTACTAGCTGACCAAATGCAGCAAGAACTTTAGTCTTTGTAACTTTTACAAATACTCTAGATTTTTCAGACTCTCTAAATCTAATATTCTTGCCATACATTCCACGATAATTGTGGTAGGCATTGAGCCATCTTTGCTCATCTAAGTCTCTTGCATTTTCAGCAGAAATAAATCTATCATTGATTAAACCTGCAAGATTATTACGCAGGTTTTCCTCAAGAGTTAAGTTTATCCCTTGCTCATTTTCTACTTCTTCAAAATAAAGAGAGTTAGATGTTAAGTTAGTTTCAGCCATTGTTAGCTAGGGGTCACACCAAGATGTTGAAACTCAACAATAAACGTAACCGTAGTAGCTGCTGTTGCCAAGTTAGTAGCAAGTGGCTTCAGTCGTATATGCAAAGTACGTGCAGCAGAGCTATATAGTGATGCTGATAGCGTCATAGCCTCTGACGTAGCTGGGCCACCACTCATGTTAGCAAACTTATTAGCTACGGCTGGTAAACCATTTTCAATAATGTAAAGCGGCGTATTAGCTGTAATTGTTACTGCACTACCACCATCATCTGCAATAGCTTTTTCATCAATAATCTGACCACCACCTGCGGCTGTACCTAAATCAAAATCAATATCATCACCTGAGTTACCAGCAGTAACTAAGTTACCATTAGCAACCATAATAAGATTTTTAATTGAGGTGTCAGCGGGTTGAGTAAAGCTAACATCATAAGTAGCAGCAGCCGTTACTGCAATAGTGCCTGTAGTAGTCGATGTAGCTGAAGTAATTACATTATCAGCAAGCTCTCTCACATCTCCTGTACGGGCTGAGTTACGCCCTGTATCTCTAATAGCAACAACTGGATTTGACATATTTGTCTCCTTTAATATCCAAATTCCGAATCAACGGGTGTATAAGCCTGTTCCATTCTCATATGTCTAAACTGATTAAAAATGTCATTAACCTTTGGTCTTGACATAATCAGATAACGCAAAGCATCATAAGCGTGATCAGGTGCGTGGGTATCCACATCTTCAGGGTTAGATTTATCTAATGGTAGACTTTGAAGTTCACGTATCAAGTTAGGACAGGTGTTAAATATTTGTATCTTTGGCCTTCCACTTGGTTGAACTCGCAAGTATTCATGTATCTGAATCTTACCCTGAATCCTATTTTTATCTGCTCGACGCAGCTTATGCCCTGCACGTTGAAGTGTCTCTCCAACCGTAGGGCCTGTTGTTCCTGTTCTATTCCACGCCGCTGTGTCTAAAACTCCCGGCACAGAAAAGGGATCTTGTAGCTCCATGTTTGTAATCATCTGAGCTAGATCAACACCTGTAAGTCCTTTGCGATATAGCTCTCTATAAATAATTAGTGTGCCATCAGTGGGATCAACACAGCCCCAAACACAAGAACTCTCAGAAGCATAACCATAGTCAATTCCTTTTAGTCTTTCCCAACCTACAGGTATTTCAAATGGTGTTATAACATGCTCCATTACATCAAACTCTGTAAAGGCAGCACCTTCTGTAATATCCCAGTTACCTTCTAGAAGTTGTCTTCGTTGTACTTCTGGCAAAGCTTTAAGCATTTGCTCATACCTACCATCTGTAGATAGGTATGGATTATCTTCTAGTCTAGCTGGTATAAAACGTCGTGTCAAACCATCTTCACCAGTAAAGCTCTCATTAGGCTCTGATGGGTTCACATAACGCTTCTTTACCCATGTTGCACCAGCACCACCGGGGTTAGCTGTACAACGCATGTATGGTGTAATCTCAGAGTCTGTAGTACGCAATCGTGATGCTAGGTAGTTCCAAGAAAACTCTGTTGACAGGTGAGTAATCTCATCAAAACCAATCCAACTATAGGCTTGACCCTGATACCTGTACACATCGGCATCTCGCTCCAAGAAGCCAAACTCTAGTTTAGCGCCACTAGGGAATGTCCAGATCTTTTCAACCTCTCTGAACTTGCATCCCGGAAAAGCCTTGGGGTATAACTCCCTAGACTTATCTATAAGTTCCCTGAGTTCAGGCATTGAGCGTCTTAGTATTAACGCCCTGTGAGCAGCCCTATGAGCGAATCTCAGGGGATCTACGAGCATAGCATAGGACTTACCACCCCCTGCTGCGCCACCGTACAATACGTCCGTTTCTGGGGCTGCTAGGAAGTCTGTCTGCGGCCCTTCATTAGGTGAAAAGATAACATCTCTTTCTGCTATCTCTTCTTGGACGTTAGTTGGTAATTCTCTTACGTCTGCTAGATCTACAACCTTTCCTTCATTAGTAGAAGTCCCGGCTGGTTCATCTAGTTTACTCTGAATACTTTTCTGTTTCTTCAGACTTGTTCTAACTGTAGCTAATTCTGATTGTAGCTTCTTCTCTTTCTTTTTCTTTTCCCTAAGAGAACGCTGTGCAGACATCTTAGCCTTAGTAGCTGAGTGATAGTTGTACTGCCTCTTAGGTGCATCAGGATCTATTAGTCCTGCTTCAATCTTTGCCTTCTTGACATAGTTACTAACTGTCTGATGAGATATTGTTGACTCTTCGGAATAGTTTTCAATAATCTCTTTGGCTTCTCTAAGACTTGCAATCTTTCCAGAAATAACATCATCAATCGTATTTTGTAGTAGTTTGATAGCTTCAGGGACTGCTACAAGCTTAGAACCATCCTCTGATAATTTATATCCAAAGGGTTTGGCTCCTCTTCGTACAGGCTTAGTCTTAGGAAACTTAATCTAGCTCACCTTCGATCTCAGTTACTTCTTTTGCAGGTAGAATAAATAAACTACCAGCATTAACATCTACATTGTGATTAACATCTAACCTATCTGTTTTAGATATACCTACCCTATCAAGGATAGTCTGTGCCGCCTGTAGCTTAGTGTTTACTTGAGGTATAGCTTCATCTGAAGTCATAACCTCCACTAGCTTAAAGGCAGCTTGGGGAGCAGACTGAGCAAGGATGTTTGAGGCTAAATCTATCACTTCTTGTTGCAAACTTTTTATGACTTGGGAGTGACTTCCTTCTGCATATCCTGCAAGCTCTGCTGCTAGTCTTGGATCACCTCCTGTAGATACTAAAGAATCCAAAAACTTCTGCTGCTTTTCAGTTAACACTCTATCCTTGTTAGGACGAGAATCTTTAGGTACAAATTGTGAAATATGTGACATAGTTATCTGAAATAAATACTAGTATAGGGTTGTATTAGAGTTTTGTCAAGCATTATTTTTGTTTTTTTTAACAAAAAAGACTTGACAACTCTGAAATCTGACTGTATAATATTGTACAATCTTCTCCAATCTAGTTAACTATATATATAAAATATAGTATAACTTATAGTAAACTAGTATTGTACATATTGTAAAGTGAGCGCAATATTGTGAATATTGTGCATATGGGGTGGTTAGCTTTACAATTGGAAAATAGTGTAAAATGTGTAAGATTGTATTACTACCCACCCTACCCGCCACGGCCACCTGCCCCGCCCGATGAGAATGATTCCTATTTGACAATATTTCTCAATTGCCAATGATTCTCAATAGCGATTGAGATTGTTTCTTATTTAAAATATTTTCCCATTTGACAATATTTCTCAATTGCGAATGATTCTCATTTAGACGATCTTCGTCACCTATTCCCAATTGGCAAAATATTTACAATATTGGTGAGGGTTTAGAATACTTGAGAATGCTAGGCTTTATTCTAAATATTCCCCCATTTTTCAGCTACCTACTGTATAAACATACAGCCCCTGAAAGGCTCTATTTTCCCATCTAAGCCACAAACTATTTTCTGATACTGGGCTATCCCTCCCCTTCAAAATCCAACACAGAGCAAAATAGAAAGCCTAAGCGTACTGTATGTTTGTACAGTTTCCCCTTAGTTTTCGCACTTGGCATGTTAGATGCATGGTAAAATTGGCATGGTTCTTGCAACGCTGGCGCGAACTCGCAAACTTTGGAAATACTCTGTAACACTTTGTTACAATAAACTTGTTTTATTTGTTGCAATGCCTACCCAATTGATTAATCTCTCCCCATCGCTTCAACGGCGATGCGGCCCAGTAGAAATGCACTGCCCGTCATCACCCGCGATGCGATTCAACCGTGCACATGCGGGTAGCATTGGCTCAAGTACTGGCGCGGTCTGAGTAGGGTAGATAAGTTTCTCGTTTTGATGATTCGCCAGAATTGTTGATTCGTAAAATAGCGAGGGCCGTTCACGCTAGTAACAAGATCCACGCCACTGGCATTTTTTGTCATGCGGAAAGTAGTGTTGGCTGGACTTGCGGGTTCAGTCAGAAGTAACACGGTGGATAGTGCTTAAACTTATCGAGAGCGCCCAGACTGCCTAGCAACTGACCAACATACAGCGCAACATGTAAAGATAGGATCTTTTTTCCTATGCCCGAGCCATCACGCGATTGGTGGCTAGACTATGAGAGTTAAAGCGTCTTCGATAGGCGACGTTTGCCGCGAGGTGACTCTTACTCTACTTTATCCAATATGACTAGGCCCAGATTTTTAGCGCTGCCCTAGTTTTGTTTCTGCTATCGGCTGGCGCTGATTTGCGGATTCCTTGGCGGGTAATGTTAGAGCGTGAAATAGTCGAAGCCCGAGCGTAGTGAACGACGCATGGGATGCGCCCTGAGTGCGCGGGTAGTAGAGGAAACTGCTACTTTTTACACTCAAACACAGATTACGCCATCCGAGCTAATGGCACGTTAAACCGTGCATATCATTTACCGAGATCACTTGCGAGACGAAAAGCTCGCAGAAAATTTATTTTTTTATAACCTAAGAATGGGGGTTAGCTATTGTGCTTTCCCCCTTTTTTTTGGTTTTCATTATGTCGCTAATTCTGGCGGCATAACCACAGACCAAAACGAGGGTATATAAAGTGATCAACACAAGTAAAAAACTATCTAACGCACTAAAGAGAATCAGCAAGGAAAACGTCGCAAGCGTATTACTTGATGCGGAAACATTTGCTGTATCTCAATTGCTGGAACATCGCAACACGTCACCACTAGCAACCATTGCAACGGCGCTGGGCAACATTGCTGGCAAGCCATATGGGTTATCGCCTAAGCAATACGTTGAGCATTACGAAGCAATCGGCCTAGTATGGGACAAGAAAAAGTCAGCATTCAGCATCGGCAAAGATGCTGATTTTGCTGATGTTCCCGTAGGTTACTGGGTAGGAATGGAACGCCCAGTTAATAATGAGTCTGATAGTGACAAGGCAACGAAGGCATTCGCACGGATTGCCAAGTCTGAACTGACTCTGACTCAGGCAGTGCAACTGCTAAAGAATGCATACAAAGCTGATCTGAAAGTAGCAGCGTAGCATCATACTCAGCCCATGAAATATGTGGGCTGGACTATGGTTCTATGGGCATGTAGCATTTTGAGTAATGCGTCAGGGTACAACCCGTCTTGATTAGATATTGTTGTACATATCAAAAAAGATGGCCTGAAGATGCGGGTTCGATCCCCGCCATGCCTCGCCTTTTCAATACCAGTAGTCCTCTCCTCTACTGGGAACCATCCTATGGGTACGATGCAAAACTGCCCTACAGTATTCGGTGGAGTATACAAGTGGTCAAAGTGATCAGACTGTAAATCTGACGGCTGTTGCCTTCGTGGGTTCGACTCCCACCTCCACCACCAATTAGTAGCAGGGCGGGACGAGTATGACTGTAAATCATATGCCTCTGGACTCCTAGACCGTTTGCCGTGGCTCTGGTGTGACTTGATGAATCACTACCCACGAACTGCTGCGCGTCTTAGTATGACGTTAAACTGCTACTCTTACGCTGGCGGGGAGTTGCAAATCTCCAATGGTATTGGGTCTATCGCCCTGAGCATGGCGTTAAACTGCTCATTTTTTGTTTAGTAAACTAGGATAAGTGTATGAATAAGGTGAATTTAAAAGTAGTAAAACAGCGTAAGGGCTGGACAGTGCTTAGAGTCTATCGGAACCGCCACACCGAAAGACTCACCTGCAATCATCTTCCTACAGAAGAGGAAGCGGTTGAGTTTTCTCGACTGTTTGCAAGCAACTATGAGAAGAGAGGTTTTGATGTGACTGTGCACAATCTGAGCAAAGAAGCATTTGAAGCAGTTAGCCAGAGAATTTTTAATAAAACTAGGGTAGGTGTATGAACAAAGTGAAGTTAAAAGTAGTGAAACAGCGTAAGGGCTGGACAGTAGTTAGAGACTATGGCAGTCATACCAACAGTCTTATGAGGCATGTCCCTACAGAAGAGGAAGCGGTAGAGTTTTCTCGACTGTTTGCAAGCAACTACAACAATAGAGGTCAAGATGTGACTGTGCATCTGAGCGCAGAAGGATATGAAGCAGCTAGACAGCAAATTTTGTTTAACTAACGAGGTAAGTGTATGAAACTACAGGGACTATCAGACAAGCAGATCAATGAGATTGGGTTGCGTTACTGGGCCAAAGCTAACAAAGCAAAGGGCACTATTGACGCAGACTATTTCATCAGGCAGGGTATGGCTTGCCAATTAGAACTGGAACGCAGAGCAGAGTGGAGAAAAATGAAGTAATGGATATTTATTGCAGATACTGTGGTGAGCCTTGGGATCACGATGAGTTGCATGAGATGGAATCACATACAGGTGAGGCTATATCATATTTGAAGGCAGCGGAGCGTTTCAAGGCGCTGGGTTGTAATGCTTTCAGTCCAGATACAGGCAGACTACGTGAGATAGCTGGGTTATCTTCAAAGCCTAAGCACTGCACGGTAGCCCCAATCTTACCAGATGAGATGCTACGGTACATTGCAGAATTACAGGATATATCACCTTATCCTGAAGAATGGCCTAGCCCTGATGATAGTGGATGCATGTTAGAAATAGTGGAGGAAATGTTTTAATGTCAGCTAAATGTATGGACTGTGGTGCAGATGCACAAGTGAAAGATGGGTCGATGCTGCTATGCATCAAATGTTATATGAAAGAAGCGAGGTTTAAACTCAGATGTTTACGAAACTCATGGTAATACTATCATCAATAATCATCGCCATTGTCCTGATGTGGTCAGGCATATGGTTAACGTGGGGCTATTACACAATGTATGTGCCGCTAGATGATGTCTTTGGATTCGTTGGCCCGATGCTTATCGTCGCTGGCTTTGGTGTACCACTAGCAGTCACATGGGAGGTGTAATGTTATTTCGAGAACTAGATCCAAGTGAGATCAAGAGCTTTCAAGATTGGGCATGGAATAACTACAAGCCGGGGGATGTCATTGATGGACTATGGCATCCAGTGATTCAGGCTGAGTGCGAGAAGATTAATTCAATTGAGACAACCATTGAAAGATTCCAAGCAGATAGAGCAATGATGGAGGATGAAGAATGAAATTACTTGATACAACAGGCGGCAACACCAAGCTAAAGAAAAGTGACAACAGCAGCCAAGAGTATAGGCTGGCAGGTCTATCTCTCATGCCTGATGACATACTCTGTCCCTATCGACACGTAGCAGGGTGTGCAGAGCCTTGCCTTGAGTCAGCAGGTATGGGTGCATTCTCAAATGTCCAAGCAGGTAGACAGCGCAAGACTGATTGGTGGCACAGTTCGCGTGAAATGTTCTTGGCTAAGTTACGCAAAGAGTTGACCAACTTTGAGAAACTTTGCAATCGTCAGGGTGTCAAGGCAGCAGTACGACTTAACGTATTGTCGGACATACCGTGGGAGAAGCATGGCATCCCACAGGAGTTCCCTAATATTTTCTTCTATGATTACACCAAGAATGCATCAAGGCTGGGCAAGACGCCACCTAACTATGAGTTGATGTACTCCTACAGTAACGAACCTGCATACCAGAAGCATGTCATCAAGGCACTGAAGTCTAATGTGCCTATGTCTGTAGTATTCCGAAATGGTATGCCTAAGTACTACAAGGGACGCAGGGTTATTGATGGTGATGCCTCAGACCTTGTGAATGTCAAGGCTGGCAAAGTTATTGTCGGATTAATTGCTAAGGCTAAGGCCAAGAAAGACAAAGGTAACTTTGTTGTAGATACAAACCTAATTGCAGTTGGATAGATTACAAACATCAGTATAGGTAACGAGGGCCTATGCTGATGATCAATACCCTCGCATCCTGAGTATGATGTCAAACTGCTCACACCTTAAACGAGGAAAAAACTATGGCTACTTATTACAAAGTGCAATCTGCTCCTGCTCCTACCACTGGAAGTTCACGCTGGAAGGGACTATTCTCTGGCATGAAGCAAGGTGATTGGTTTATTGTTCCTAAAGAACATGCAACCAGAGCAAGGGCATCGGCGCATAACTACTTTGGCAAAGGCGTGTACAAATCGTACAGCGTTGCTGATGGTGTATGCATTCAAGTAATCAAGGATATTAAATAATGAATATTCATAGAGGAAGAAAGGCAGTAATCAGTTGTAACTCAGAGAAGGGTTGGACTGATATTAAACTGTCCAAGAAGTCAGATCCTGTTCATCTTACCGATGAGCATTTACTGGCTATCGCAGAGAAGGTAAACGCTAGTAAGTCTCAGGTACGTGAGATGCTGCACTTGATTAACTTCAAGTACGGTACATCAGACCATGAGATCACTGTGTTCCATGAGGAAGGCAGCGACTTTGGTATCGCTGTTGAGTAGGACTCTCCTGCCACCTGAGTACGTGGATAAACTGCTCACCTTTAATTTGGAGATTGACATGGATAATATAGATTTATTTGTGGATCATTTTGTGATTCATTCTGAGAGTCGAGAGGCTCTCATAGTTAATGGCAGCAAGGAGCAATTTGAAAGTAGATTGCGTGAGCTTGTCCTGTCTGAAGTCAAAGATACTTTGATGGAACGTGTTAGACACTTTGAGAGACAGAGGGAGAAGCTTCCTAACGCTGGAATCGAAAGATATGATCGGCTCACTGATGCCCGTGATACTCTGAAAGATTTGCACGACGATCTGGAGTTCTGGGGAGAAGAGTACCATGATTATCAAGACCGCATGAGGGAGCAAGCATGAACGATACATTCTACAAAGCAATCAAGGCACAGAAGTATCTTGATGAGTTCTATCCTGATAGGCACTGGCCCGTAGGCTACATTGAGAAACCGTCTGATCACGTAATTAATATAGCTAACATGTACGGCACTGGTACTCCTATCACAAAGATAATGTCCGAACTTAATTTAACTAGGGATAGTGTAATGGCAGTCGTAAAGCGATGCAGGAGGTACTCAGAGAAATGAAACACTTTGTAACACACTGTTACAATTTAATTAACGTCAACCCTAACTTTGTATGCTATAATCTATTTAACATAGTGAGACATACAAACAAAACTATTTATTAAAACCAAGGAAAAACCATGAATACTAATGTATTTAATTTTGTTAACCACAATGTACATCCTCTTGATCAACTAGAAGCACCTGATATTGTTAATACTGTAATAGAAGCTAGACCTATGTTGTATACTAACACTAGTGGTTTTCATGCTACTGATCCTACACGTAGAGGTTTACATGTAGTAGGCACTAACGAACCACCCATCAATGTGGTTAAGCCTAGCTACAATTTCAAAGGCGCACAGTATGGTGATCTGTACAATGCTATGGTTAACATCTGCAAGGCGGCAGGTATCAACTGCAAGGGTGCTACTGTGTCCCATCAGATGTCTGCTGATGGTGCATTGGGTGCGATTACGATCACTCTTCCTGAGTATACCAT
>Ga0163179_10003905_pt1 | contig 10066 bp, 8 predicted proteins | sample AtlANTMetagenome_FD_109643 | JGI IMG/M metagenome (GOLD analysis project Ga0163179, IMG submission 109643) | Marine eukaryotic phytoplankton communities from the Atlantic Ocean - Atlantic ANT 2 Metagenome | ecosystem: Environmental > Aquatic > Marine > Oceanic | place: North Atlantic Ocean... | reverse complement strand
CTGTTCTGATCCTTCAAGACCTAACTTTCAGTTTTTTCCTGATATGTATGAGTCATTAGCTTATGAGACCTATGCAGAATCTGATGGATTTTCAAATGGTATTGTAGCTCAAGTACCTCCAGAAGGAACTATTGCAAGAGGTTGGGATCCTTATGATTATCCTGATTCAAATGATGGTTATGAAATGGCTAAATCAAATCTATTATCTCCTTTAGAGAATAATGATTATAATATAAGTCAAGGTAAGGAGTTGTATGAAATATATTGTTCAGTTTGTCATGGAGATAAAGGAGATGGAATGGGCATTCTAGCTCAAAGAGAAAAGTTTTTGGGTATTCCAGCATATATTGATAGAGATATAACTCCGGGTAGTATTTACCACATTTTGATGTATGGAATAAATGCAATGGGATCACATGCAGGACAAGTTAATGAGGAGGAACGTTGGCAAATTGCCCAATATGTTATGAAACTAAGAGAAGAATCTAATAAGCAATAAATGACAGATTATAAATTTTCTAAACAGATCAAAAGTTTATCAATAGTATTAATCATTATTGGTGCTATTGGAATTGCTTTTGATTTTTATTCTGCTCCAAGTAATGTAGAGGAAGCTAAGGAAATTGTTGCTAGTATGAGCCACGATAGTCATGGAGGAGATAGTCATGGAGGAGATAGTCATGGAGGAGACTCTGATCATGGAGAAAAGTCAGAAGTTGGTCATGAATATGATCATGATAAACATGTTTTTCATCAACTTCAAAATAAGCCTTGGGCAGCGATATATGTTCCGGCGTTATTTTTTATGATGATTGCACTTGGAGTTCTTGCATTTTATGCTATTCAAAGAGCTTCACAAGCAGGGTGGTCAATTGTATTATATAGAATAATGGAAGGCATTACAGCTTATTTACTTCCCGGATGTATTTTTGTTATAATAATTCTATTATTTTCTGCTCTTAAATTTAATCATCTTTTTATTTGGATGGATCCAGAAGTTGTTGCACATGATGAAATTATAAGAAATAAAGTAGGATACTTAAACACTCCCTTTTTCTTTGCAAGAGCTCTAATTTATATAACAGGTTGGGTTTTATATAGAAATATATCAAGAAGACTTTCACTAGAACAGGATAACAACAACGATATAAGTATTCATAAGAAATTATTTAAATTCTCAGCAGGTTTTCTAGTATTCTTTTTAGTAACTGAATCAATGATGTCATGGGATTGGATTATGTCAATTGACCCTCACTGGTTTAGTACTTTATTTGGCTGGTATGTTTTTGCTGGAATGCTTGTATCTGGAGTAACTACTATAGCCCTCATAACTATTTATCTTAAATCTCAAAACTATTTAAGTTTTGTTAATGATAGTCATATTCATGACTTGGCAAAGTTTATGTTTGGCGTAAGTGTTTTCTGGGCATATTTATGGTTTTCTCAATTTATGCTTATATGGTATTCTAACATTCCAGAAGAAGTAACTTATTTCATTACTAGAATTGAAGATTATAATTTCTTATTTTTTGGGATGGTAGTGTTAAATCTTATATTCCCATTAATTGTTCTTATGAATAGTGATTTTAAGAAGACTAACTTTATTGTAATTTTAACTGGAATTGTAATTATTATAGGCCATTATATAGATGTCTATAATATGATCATGCCATCTGCTGTTGGAGATATGTGGTCATTTGGCCCAGGAGAAATTGGTGGTTTCATGTTCTTTTTAGGAATATTTATTTACATAGTATTTAAAGAAATTTCTAAAGCACCAATATTAGCAAAAGGTGATCCATTTATCGAGGAAAGTAAAACATTTCAATATTATAATTTAGACTAAAATGACATTATTACTTGTTCTAACATCTTTAATTTTAATATCTATAGCTATTTGGCAATTAACTAAAATTTTAGAGCTTTCTAAACCTTTAGATTATGAAAATAATGAAATAGCAAGTGATAAAGACAATGATATGCAAGGAAAGCTTATGTTTCTTTTCTTGATATTTATTTATGCATTAACTATTTTTTCTTTTTTTAAATATGGAGACGTAATCCTCCCAGAATCTGCGTCTGTTCATGGAGAAAATTATGACAAATTACTTTGGTTTTCATTTTCTGTAATATTTTTTGTTCAAACAATTACTCAAGCATTACTTCACTATTTTGCATTTAAGTACAGAGGAAATAAAAAAAGAAAGGCGCTATTTTTTGCTGACAGTAATTTCTTGGAAGGCATATGGACAATAATCCCGACTATTGCTCTTGCAGGATTAATTCTTTATGGGTTATTTACTTGGGTAGATATTATGACTATAGAGGAAAATGATGAGGCTTTAGTTGTTGAATTATATGCTCAGCAATTCAATTGGAAAGTTAGATACGCTGGAGAAGATGGAGTTTTAGGTGATGCAAATGTTAGATTTCTTCAGGATTTTAATGGAAAAAATTTAGTAGGTATTGATCCGACAGACAGAAATGGGGATGATGATGTTGTGGTACAAGAATTACATTTGCCTGTTGATCGTGAAGTTGTCTTCAGAATAAGATCACAAGATGTTCTTCATTCTGCATTTATGCCTCACTTTAGAGCTCAAATGAATGCGGTTCCAGGAATGATTAATCAATTTGCTTTTATTCCCAACATAACTACTCAAGAAATGAGATTAAGACCTGAAATTGTTGAAAAGGTTAGAAAAATTAATAAAATTAGGTTTGATAAAAGTGAAGAGTTAGTTGCTAGTGGTGAATTTCCTCTTGACCCATATGAATTTGATTTTTTACTTTTATGTAATAAAATATGTGGTGCATCACACTACAATATGCAAATTAAGATTATTGTTGAGACACAAGAAGATTTCAATAAATGGATTGATAAACAATTAACATTTAAAGAATTCGTTCAATAGATAAAGACTATAAAATGGCACAAAAAAATAACAGAAGAGCAAAAATAGTTGGAACTGACATCGAGGTTGATATTACTGAAAAAAAAGATATCATTGTAGAATCTCATGATGATCATGAACATGATCATCATCATAAGGAAACTTTTATTACCAAATATATCTTCAGTATAGATCATAAGATGATCTCAAAACAATACCTAATAACAGGTCTGATAATGGGTATAGTTGGTATTGCCATGTCTTTGTTATTTAGGCTTCAACTAGCCTGGCCAGAAGAGTCTTTTGGTATATTTGATGTTCTTTTAGGAAAATGGGCTACAGACGGAGTTATGGATCCAAATGTATACTTAGCTCTAGTTACAATTCATGGAACGATCATGGTATTCTTTGTCTTAACAGCTGGCCTTAGCGGAACATTTAGTAATTTATTAATTCCACTTCAAATTGGAGCAAGAGATATGGCATCTGGATTTTTAAATATGATTTCATATTGGCTTTTCTTTCTTTCATCTGCTATAATGATTGCATCTCTTTTTGTTGAGGCAGGACCTGCAGCCGCAGGTTGGACAATTTACCCTCCACTAAGCGCACTTCCTCAAGCTCAACCTGGTTCAGCTGCTGGAATGACACTTTGGTTAGTATCAATGGCTTTCTTTATTGCATCATCTCTTTTAGCTGCTCTAAATTATATAGTTACTGTTCTTAATCTTAGAACAGAAGGAATGACTATGACTAGATTACCTCTAACAATTTGGGCTTTTTTAGTTACTGCTATAATTGGTGTTGTATCCTTCCCAGTTCTATTATCTGCAGCCTTATTATTAATCATGGATAGAAGTTTTGGAACATCTTTTTTCTTGTCTGACATATTTATTCAAGGAGAAGTTCTTCACTATCAAGGAGGATCACCAGTTCTTTTTGAACACTTATTTTGGTTTTTAGGCCACCCTGAAGTATACATAGTGCTTTTACCTGCTCTTGGAATAGCATCAGAAGTAATATCTACAAATGCTCGTAAACCAATCTTTGGATATAGAGCTATGGTAGGGTCAATACTAGCTATTGCATTTTTATCAACTATAGTTTGGGGACATCACATGTTTATAACAGGTATGAATCCTTTTCTTGGATCAGTATTTACATTTACAACATTATTGATTGCTATACCTTCAGCTGTAAAGGCTTTTAACTATATAACCACAATCTGGAAAGGGAATATTCAATTTAATCCTGCTATGTTATTTGCAATAGGTCTAGTTTCTACTTTTATTACAGGAGGACTTACTGGTATAATTTTAGGAGATAGTGCTTTAGATATAAACTTACATGATACTTATTTTGTAGTTGCTCATTTTCATTTAGTAATGGGAATTTCAGCTCTTTATGGATTGTTTGCTGGAGTATACCATTGGTATCCTAGAATGTTTGGTAGAATGATGAATAAAAACTTAGGTTATATCCACTTTTGGATAACGGCAATTAGTGCTTATGGTGTGTTTTTCCCAATGCACTTTGTAGGAATGGCAGGCCTTCCAAGGAGATATTATACAAATACTAATTTTCCTTATTTTGATGATGTGGCTAATATAAATGTAGTTATTACCTTATTTGCACTATTGGCAGGTGCAGCTCAACTAGTTTTCTTATACAATTTTATTAGTAGTATGTATTATGGTAAAAAAACTGAGAAAAATCCTTGGAAGTCAAACACACTTGAATGGACTGCTCCAATAAAGCACATGCATGGAAACTGGCCAGGAAAAATTCCTCATGTTTTTAGATGGCCATATGACTATTCAAAACCTGGTTCAAAGGATGACTTTATTCCACAAAATGTGCCTCTGAAAAAAGGGGAAAAAGAGCTTCAACATTAAACTATATCTATACCAGCAATTTCACAATTAGTGTATATTTGAAGTAATGGATATTAATCAGGAAAGAGATAATGATTTTGACAAAGCTCTTAGGCCTCTTAGCTTCAAAGATTTTATAGGTCAACACTCTATCATCAGTAATCTTAAAATATTTGTTGAGGCTTCTAATCAAAGAGAAGATGCTTTAGATCATACTTTATTTCACGGACCACCAGGATTAGGAAAAACTACTTTAGCTCATATTTTAGCCAATGAATTAAAAGTTGGTTTAAAAGTAACCTCTGGACCTGTAATTGATAAACCTGGAGATCTTGCGGGTCTTCTAACAAATCTTGAAGAAAGAGATATACTTTTTATAGATGAAATTCATAGGCTAAGTCCTGTTATTGAAGAATATCTTTATTCGGCAATGGAAGATTATAAAATTGATATTATGATTGAATCTGGTCCAAATGCAAGAACTGTTCAATTAAACTTAAATCCATTTACCTTAGTTGGTGCTACTACTAGGTCAGGATTCTTGACAAACCCAATGAGAGAAAGGTTTGCAATATCAAACAGACTTGAGCATTATGATGATAAATTATTGTCCGAAATTGTAGAAAGAAGTTCAGATATTTTAAAATTAGAAATTGACAAGAAATCTTGTTTTGAAATAGCTAGAAGAAGTCGTGGCACTCCAAGAATATCAAATTCCTTATTAAGAAGAGTAAGAGATTTTGCTCAAATAAAAAGTAATGGCAAAATTGATTTAGAGATAACAAAATTTGCACTTAAATCTCTTAATGTTGACAAGAATGGTTTAGACGAAATGGATAATAAAATTTTAACAACAATAGTTGATAATTATAATGGAGGTCCTGTAGGTATATCAACACTTGCAACATCATTATCTGAAAACACAGAAACAATTGAAGAGGTATATGAGCCATTCCTTGTCCAACAAGGTTTTATAATTAGAACTCCTAGAGGAAGGCAAGTAACAGAGAAAGGATATAATCACTTGGGAAGAAATAAAAATAATCAGAATAATTTATTTAATTAATAATTTATATTTGATCATATATTCGACTATATGGGAAAGAATAGTGAAAGAAGAGAATCTTTAGTTTATCATGCTAAGCCTAAGCCAGGAAAAATTGAAGTAGTACCTACTAAAAAATACAATTCACAAAGAGACTTAGCTATTGCATATTCTCCTGGTGTAGCAATTCCTTGTCAGGAAATTGAAAAAGATCCTTCTAATGTATATAAGTACACAAATAAATCAAATTTAGTTGCAGTTATATCTAATGGGACAGCAGTTCTGGGTCTTGGAGATATTGGTCCAGATGCTTCAAAGCCTGTTATGGAGGGTAAAGCTCTTTTATTTAAAATCTTTGCTGATATTGATGTTTTTGATATTGAAATAAATGAAAAGGATCCAGATAAATTTATTGAAGTAGTTAAATCAATTTCTACAACTTTTGGCGGAATAAATCTTGAGGATATTAAAGCTCCTGAAGCATTTAAAATTGAAAAAGAATTAGTAGATCAACTTGATATACCGGTTATGCATGATGACCAACATGGAACTGCAATTATATCTGCAGCAGCTCTTCTTAATGCTCTTGACCTTGTAGATAAAAAAATTGAAGATGTTAAAATTGTTGTATCAGGAGCTGGAGCTGCGGCAATTGCATGTACAAAATTATATATATCATTTGGAGCAAAACTTAAAAATATTGTAATGACTGATAGTAGAGGTGTCATTAATAATTTAAGAGATGGTCTAACAAAAGAAAAAAAGTTTTTTGCCACTAGTAGAGAAATTAAAACTCTTGAGGAGGCAATGGTTGATTCGGATGTATTTATAGGCCTTTCAATGGCTAACATTGTTTCAAAAAAAATGCTTAAGTCAATGTCAAAAGATCCAATAGTTTTTGCTATGGCTAATCCTGACCCTGAGATTAATTATGATAAAGCAATGTCGGTTAGGGATGATATTATATTTGCTACAGGTAGATCAGACCTGCCCAATCAAGTAAATAATGTTCTAGGGTTCCCGTTTATTTTTAGAGGTGCTTTAGACGTAAGAGCTACAAAAATTAATGAGGAAATGAAAAAAGCAGCTGTAGTTGCTCTAGCTGAGTTGGCAAAAAAACCTGTGCCTGAACAAGTAAATATAGCTTATGATGAAACAAAGTTAAGTTTTGGAAAAGATTATATCATTCCAAAGCCTTTTGACCCTAGATTAATATCAGAAATCCCTCCTGCTGTAGCTAAAGCTGCAATTGATTCGGGTGTAGCTCAAGAACCAATTAAAGATTGGGATAAATACACTCAAATACTAGATGAGAGACTAGGTAGTAATCAAAAATTAATACGAATTATTCATAGAAGAGCTAGAAAAGCAAAAGAGAAAAAACTTGTATTTACTGAAGCAGACCATCTTGATGTTTTAAAAGCTGCTCAAATTTGTTTTGAAGAGAAAATTGCAGAGCCTATTTTATTAGGTGGAAAAAAAATAATTAAAGAATTGATGGAATCTCTAGATTTTAATGAGGATTTACAAATTATTGATCCAACTGATAAATTAAATAAAGATTTAATAGATAAATATTCTCAAAGTCTATTTAAAAAGCTTAGAAGAAAAGGGAAAACTCTAGATGATGTTAAAAGACTATTAAGAGGAAGAGATTATTTTGGATCTATGATGGTTGAAAATGGAGATGCTGACTGTATGCTTTCTGGATATTCAAAAAGCTATCCTTCTGTTTTTATCCCTTTAATAAATTCAATTGGAAAATCACCTGGAGTTGAAAAAGTTGCTGCTACAAATTTAATGATAACAAAACAAGGTCCTTTATTCTGTTCAGATACATCTTTAAATATAAATCCTACATATAAAGAAATTGCAAAAATTGCTATTAATACTGCTAAGATTGTAAATATGTTTGGAATTAAGCCGGTTATAGCTATTCTATCATATTCTAATTTTGGATCCTCTGATTTTGATGAAGCAAAAAAAATATCTAAAGCAGTTAAACTTCTTCATGATAATAATCCTGAATTAATAGTAGACGGACCAATTCAATCAGATTTTGCATTGAATCGAGAAATGTTGAAAAATAGATTTCCATTTTCAATTTTAAATGGAAAAAAAGTGAATACTTTTATATTTCCAAATCTAGACTCAGCAAACATAACATATAAGACAATTAAAGAATTAGATAATGCTGTGTCTGTAGGACCTATTTTAATTGGACTTAATCAACCTATTCATATTCTCCAATTAGGAGCGTCAGTTGATGAAATTGTAAACATGTCTGCAATATCAGTCATTGATGCAAATCAAAGAAAAATTAAGAAAAAATGATAACCTATATAAAAGGAAGATTAATAGAAAAATCACCAACAAAAATTATTGTTGAATCAAATGGTATAGGTTATGAGATTAATATATCATTAAATACCTACGAAAAAATTCCTGATGATGAGAATATTAAAATTTATACTCATCTACAAAGAAAAGAAGACTCTGATATTTTGTTTGGATTTAGCTCTCAAAGTGAAAGATCTATTTTTCAACAATTAATTTCAATATCTGGAATTGGGCCAAGTACTGCAAGAACAATTTTATCTTCAATCTCTCCATCTGAGATTCAAGAAGCTGTATGGGCAGAGGATGTTGACAGAATAAAATCTATTAAAGGAATTGGACTTAAAACAGCTCAAAGATTAATAATAGAATTGAAAGATAAAGTTGAATTATTTGACAAAAAAGATATAGATTTATCAGGTGAAAATTTAGATATAAAAAAGGAAGCTTTACTGGCACTTTCGGTACTGGGCTTTAATAAATCTAAATCTGAAACAATTGTAAGTAAAGTGTATTTTGAAAATAAAGATATAGAGCTACAAGAATTAATTAAAAAATCATTAAATAAATTATAATCATGAACATTCCAGAAGAATTTAAATACACAGAGGAACATGAATGGGTTAAAATTGAAGGTAATATTGCTACAGTTGGTATAACAGATTTTGCTCAAGGTGAACTAGGTGATATTGTTTACCTAGAAATAGATACATTAGATAGTGAAGTTGGTTCAAATGAGGTCTTTGGAACAGTTGAAGCTGTTAAGACAGTTTCAGATTTATTTATGCCTGTTGGTGGGAAGGTAATAGAAACTAACCCTAATTTAGAGGATAAACCAGAGTTGGTTAATGAAGATCCTTATGGAGAGGGTTGGATAATTAAGATTGATATCTCAGATCTTTCAGAAACAGATAATTTACTTAGTCCTCAAGACTATAAAAATCTTATTGATAGTTAAAAAAATATAAAGACTAGGCTATCTATATGAAATAATTATAATTTTTTATAGATTAGCATATTAAAATCTGATTCATGCAATTAAAGAAAAATCCAGAAGCTGACTTAAATAAAAATAGGAATCTATATTTTGTTATTGGTTTGACTTTTGTATTAGGTGTTACTTGGGGTGCTGTTGAGTATAAAACATATGAAAGAAAATTTGATCTTTCAAATGTTAATATGCTTGAAGATGATGAAGAAGACATTCCTATAACTGAACAATTAAAAACGCCTCCACCTCCACCTCCACCTCCGCCTCCTGCTCCTGAAGTGATTGAGATAGTTGAAGATGAAGAGGAAGTAGAGGAAACTGTTATTGAATCAACGGAATCTGATGAAGAAATGATAATTGAAGATATTGTTGTAGAGGATGACTTTGAAGATATTGATGTTCCTTTTGCTGTAATTGAAGATGTACCAATTTTTCCTGGGTGTGAATCTGTAGCTAAGTCTCAAAGAAGAGCATGCTTTCAAGATCAAATGAATAAACATATTAGAAAGAACTTCAGATATCCTGACATTGCTCAAGAGATGGGTATTCAAGGTAGGGTATATGTTAATTTTATTATTTCTAAAGATGGCTCTATTACAAATATTCGTATGAGAGGTCCAGATAAAAATCTTGAAAATGAAGCAGCTAGAATTATTGGTAGACTTCCTAAAATGACTCCAGGTAAACAAAGAGGTAGAGCTGTAAGAGTTCCATTTAGTATACCAATTACTTTTAGACTACAATAAGAGATTTTTAATTAATGTCTGACACTCTAAAGTTAAAGCAAAGGTCTTTGTTTTCTGAAATTTTAATACTCACCAAGCATAGGCTATCTTTAAGTGTAGTCTTTTCTTCTGTTGCTTCTTATTTAATTGCATTTGAAGTTTTTTCAATTTATACTCTTTCTCTATTAATCCTTGGAGGT
>Ga0163179_10003903_pt1 | contig 10068 bp, 6 predicted proteins | sample AtlANTMetagenome_FD_109643 | JGI IMG/M metagenome (GOLD analysis project Ga0163179, IMG submission 109643) | Marine eukaryotic phytoplankton communities from the Atlantic Ocean - Atlantic ANT 2 Metagenome | ecosystem: Environmental > Aquatic > Marine > Oceanic | place: North Atlantic Ocean... | reverse complement strand
CTCCAGTTGGGAATCTCGCCTCTACGACAGAATCAGCCCCTCCAGCACTGATCAGTAGCAGGATAGGAACGACGGTAGCGATACTCAAGCTGATGAAGACGAGGCCAGGTTTGGCCAAGGCCTTCCAATCCACTCGAGGCTGGTTAGCCAGCAACAGCGCGCCGAGGACTGCGGTCACAAGCGCAGCATTGATGGCCAGATAGCCAGAAGACCAAGCCAGCGCGCCGAAGTAGAGCGCTGCACGTATTGCCGTCGCTGTTGAGGGGCCTCGAACGAGTCTTAGTCCTTCAAGCGCCAGCAACGGGAGGAAGAAGCTCGCGAGCAGATATGCTTCGCCTTCGATTCGGTAGCTCATGACAGCAGAGTTGAATCCGATGACGCATCCACAAGCAACCGAAGCGGTCCAGCCGGTCTGGACTCCGTCATAAGCGAGCTTGAAACCGGCGTAGGCCGTTAGCGCTATGGCACAGATCGAGAACAGGTTGAAGGTCGCGACTGGAGACGCAAAGGCTGAAAACGGAAGGGCGAGTATTCCGAAGAGGAAGCTGTCCGCTAATCGAAGGTCTAGACCCGTGGGGTGGTTTACTTGCGTCGCGAGAAAGAAGTCGCGTTGTCCTGTGACAAACTTCCAAAAGTGGTCTGAAAACCAAGCCGTTCCGTATCCGTCGAATTTGCGTTCTGAAAACAGCAGCCAGTCGTTGGGCTCGAGTAGTATTGGCCACGTCGAGGCGATGGCCATGGCGAAGAACAGAAGGCAGGCGCTAGCTCTCCCGTATCGCGTTGAAGAGGTCTTTATCGCGTGTTGGGTTAGGCCTTGTCGCATGTGACCGTGCCTCCCCAAGGTGCGTAAAGGATAAAGTCGTCGTCTTCGTAGATGGCAGGGCCCGCGAGGGTGTTCAGGCGGCTTCGGATGTACCTCATCCACCTTGCCTGGCCCGGACCGGACGCGGCTTTTCCTAACACATCCTTACGGGCCAAAACCCATCGGTAGCCGAGGGCTTCGACCGCGGCCTTGTCTTCCGGCGTCCAGTCAGTGTTGTCGGAAGGATTGCGGGCTGCAATGAGCAATGCGTTCATCCACCCGTTTCCTTCGCGAAATTCACGCTGCTCGTCAGGGACCAGACTTGCGGACCGCGCGTTCATGCCGCCGAGTAGTGGGCGGCGGTGTACGGTTTGATGCAGGAGCGGTTCATGATCACGGCCGTACGGTAAAACGATCATCGCGCCGTCGGCCTCGGTGAGACATGCGTAGCCTTCCGGGACCTTGGGGTCCCATTGATTGAAGGGCAAGGGGCCACGAATGCACGCTTCGATGACCAGCGCCGCACAGAGTATTCCGGCCCAGAGTGAGGCCGCGCGTCCCTTCCGACGAGCAATCCAGTATGCAGCACCTGCGATGCCACAAGGGAGTGTGAGGACGAGCGCTCGGGCAGGCCAATAGAGCCGCTCCATTCCAGGAACAAAATCCAAAAACAGGTGGTAAATCGGGTTGGCATGGCCCGCGACAAAGGGTCCGACGGCTACGACCAGCGAGAGAGTTGCAACCGCTAACCACTGCCAGTGATGCCGTCCTACCCCTAGGATGACAAGGCCTGAAGCGATGCCCAAACCGAGCCCTCGACTGTCCCAACCGTCTATGGTTTCGAAGCCTACACCGCCGCTTAGATGGAAGGTGGAGAGACGAATCCAATCGCCATCTCCGCCTGATAGTGCGAACTCTCCGCCCATCCAGGCCTGGGTCGGTAGCAGGCCCGGGATATCACCGGAATGTAGAGCGCTCGCGAGCGGCAGAACGCCTGGAGCGGTCAGGAGGAAAGAGGTCAAGCCAGCTAAAGCGAGGCATTCGAGACTTCTGCGGCGCCAGTTCGTTAGCGCGAGTGTTGTGAGCGCCATCGCGCCGAAACAGGCCGCGTACCAGTACACCCAGCCCGCAATGGCTAGGGTGACACCAGCGGCTACAGCCCATCGCCGGTGATGGCCGCGTTCTCCGTGGAAGGCTTCATACCCGAAGGCCAGACAGCCGATCAGAGGCCAAAGCAGGGCCTGTGTGGGCCGCCCTTGTTGCAGTTCGTGGAGGACGAAGGGGTGGAAGACTGCGAGCGCTACCGCTGTGACGACGGCGGGGCGAGAGCGGGTGAGGTGTACCGCCCAGGCTCCGGCTGCGAGCGCGTTCGTTATCAGGATCCCGATATACAGCGCGTTCCAGGCAACGGTTTGACCAAAGAGAGCCCGTACCGGGAGTATAGCGATCGGATCGAGGATATTCGCGCCGGTATGGAGCAGCAGATCTTTGCCCCAAGGGTAGAACAAGCGGTCGGTGGTCAGTAGCGAGTTGCCCTCGGTGAGCGTGTCGGCGATCCACCACTGAAACCACCAGGTTCCGAGCGCATCCACCGTGCGGTCGCCGATCGCGCCACCAGACCCAAGCAAGAAGGTCGGAAGGATGGCTACGCTTGTACAAGCCGCGGTGGCGATCGCGACGAAGATAGCCGGTTTTCGCGAGAGTTCGAACACGACCGGAGGCTATCATAGGCTCGATTTACGAGGCGTCACTGTATGCGTTTTCCCGGTCGACCTGTCGACGATGAAGAGACCGAAAAGGTTCGGGTCTTCGGCAAGCCTGCTTATTGGGGGGCTTTTTCTGCGTTGCTGGTGGCTGTTTGGTTGGTCTGGCCTGCCGTTGTTCGCGGCGCGTTTGTAGGCCGTGCTTCGGTCGACGCGTGGGGCACCCAGTGGTTTTATGACTGGGCAGGAGGCTTGATAACGGGCGAAACGCCGAGCTTTTTCTTCTCTGATGCGCTGTTTTATCCGTGGGGTAAAAACATCTATGTACATACCGGCGGTAACGTGCTGGATGCGCTGCTTGCGTGGCCCTTCCGAGCAGTGGCGGGTGGGGTGTTGGGCTATGCGTGCTTTGTCGCTGTACTGCTGCTCTGCAATGGCGCCGCAGTGGGCTGGGGGGCACGTCGGCTTGGTGCGGGGCGCTGGGGGGCTGCTCTCGCGGGAGTATTAGGCGTGTGCAACCCGTTTGCGTTGCATGAAATCCAGGCAGGTCGGCCGACCCAGGCGCTGTTGGCTTTCGCTATCGTGGCGGTTTGCGCTGCGTTTTCTCTATGGGACCGATGGGATTCGCGTGTCTGGGCTATCGGTGCGGTGTCGCTCGCGCTCACCGGTTTGACCTACTGGTTCAATGCGTTGTTTGTCGGCGTCGGACTGGTGCTGACGCTGCCATTCGCTTTGGTTTTACCCGGTTCTATGCAGGCGCGGCGGAGAAGGGTTTTGGCGGTGGCCAGCATGCTGGTCGTGAGCCTTATTTTGGTGTTGCCAGCTATCTGGCCGATGGTTGGGGCCTGGAGCGACGGTGAGGTCCCGGGGGTACTGAACACTTCGATGCTCGCTGGCGAACAATGGCGCCCGGTAACTAAGGAGGGCTTCACCATAGGCCTGCATGTGTTGGACCTTGTTTCGGGACGTTCGGGCTTTTTTGTGCCGGCAGATGATTCGCTATCTTTCGTGCCAGGCGACGTGGTGCTGCCCGTTGCCACGCTTGTTCTTCTTGTGATTGGAGCCATACGATATCGTGGCGTGTTGCGGGTGCCCGCGCTGGTGTTGATGGGGTTTGGTTTGGTGCTTGCGGTCGGTCCGCAATGGCAGCCGCTGACAGGTCCCCAGAATGTGCTGTTTGTATGGATTATCGACTTCTTGCCGATGTTTGACCGGCTTTGGTGGCCGGTGCGTGGTCTGGTGCTTTTCCATTGCGTCGCAGCCGTTGCGTGCGCTTGGGTTGTCGCTGATGAGGATCGACGCATCACGCGTGGGTTGGCCGTCAGCGTGGCGGGTATCGCGATGGGCGCGCAGCTCGCGTTGGTAAATCTCGCGCCCTTTGACACCTGGACCACAGCACCCTCAGAGACCTACGCGTGTCTGGGAGAAGCGAGCGAGGGGGCTGTGCTTGAACTGCCGTATGGCGCACCAGAGGACCACGTGTTCCGTCAGCGTCAACATGGGCGTCCGATCTTTGGTGGGATGTTCGATGACAATCCGGTGTTTTCCCCCCAAGAGCAGCGCGCGTTTCGGCAGAATTCTGTAGCGTTCAAGACGTTGGAGGACTGGGCCGTAAATGCGCAGGGCCCCGTCTTATTGCCATCTGCATTGGACGAGCTCCAGGGTTTAGGGATCCGCTACATCCTCCTCGACGGTGAGGCGGTTTCGGGATCGAGTGGTGCTCGGGGCCGGCGCTTGCGTACGCTGCGTTTTACCTTTCGTGAGTGGCTCGGCGCCCCGGTCGCCGATGATGGACGCTTTGTTTTGTATGCACCCTTCGGTCACGGTTCCCCGTGCGGTGAACGTTAGTATCCACCGCCCAGGAACAGCCCTATAGTGCCACCAAAGTCCGCATCTAAAATCGTCGGGACGCCGAGCACTAAGTCAGGGATACCGTCGTCATTGACGTCCGTCCCGCCAAAAATCTGAACGCCCTCTTCGACAAGCTCTTCGGTATAGATGCTCGCCGTCGCGTCTGTGACTTCATAGTGACTGCCGAATTCGAACGACGTGAACAGGTAGGTGGTGCCATCCATTTGTGCGATAGCGATGTCGCTGTTCCCGTCTAAGTCCATGTCGCCGATATTACGCACTTGTTGACCAAACCCATCCACTCCAGACGCACTGGTGAAGATGATGACGTCACCGTCGTAGTTGGACTGGTGTTTTCCGGTGCGTGTGGCGTCACCGTCCCAATTGGACGAGGAGGCGAAGAGCATGGCGGCACTTTGATCGAGCGTGTCACCGTTACGATAGGGCGCGCCGACAAGCAGTTCCTTCAGTCCGTCGCCATCGACGTCTTCTACCAGCTCGATACTCCAGCCGAAGCCGTAGCCTCCCGTGGTTGTCGGCGGGGCCGACTGTGTCAGAACACCGTCAGCGTCGGCGCTAGTCAGTGATGTATTGCATGGACATTCATAGCTAAAGACACCTTCGGTGGAGATATCGTCGATGAATGATGCATTCGGTGCGCTGATGAGGATATCCGACAGCCCATCACCCGACAGATCTCCGATCGCGACGTCGTAGCCGAAGGCCGCCATATCGTCAGCGCCGGTGATCGCCGTCACGATGGAGGCGCGATGCTCGCTTCCAAGGCGCTCACGCCCTTCGACGGAGCCCGCTGGTTCTTGTGGGTACATGTGGATGTAGGCATTCCCGGGATTGGTCGATCCCAGAGACGGCGCACCTACTAGCACATCGGTGAGCGCGTCTCCGGAAACATCTGCGCTCCCATCCAAGGCCCAGCCTAAGTTCATTCCTTTGCTGCCGACGAGCGATGCGGTGTAGGCCGGAACTTTGTAGGCAGGAGAGGTCAGCACGAAGAAGGCACCACCTGCATCTCCTCCTGTGTAGTCCCAGGGGGCGCCCACGATGAGATCTGTTTCACCATCGCCGTCTATATCGCCGGTGACCTCAAGCCGGGTAGCGAATCCAAATTCACCCTGCGCTTCTGCGCCCGCTGCTCTTGGCGTGCTGACGACGTCGTCGGAGCCGAGCGAAAAGCGTCCGCCGACGATTTGTGACACTTGAATCACGGCGCCGACATTTTCATCTTCGTTCCAAAGGGTCGGTGCACCAGCGAGTAGGTCCGCGTATCCGTCTGCGTTGAAGTCTGGGTGGAGTGCCACCGCTGCGCCGAGGCTGGCTCCGGAACGGCTGGAATTGTACGTCGCATAGGCCTGTTGGAGCAGGAGTTCTCCAGACAGCGAGCAGTCGCCAGGCGAGCCATCACAATTGTTGTCGGCACCATCGTTGCAAATCTCTTCTTCTACGCCGGGATGGATCTCTGCGTCTCCATCGTTGCAATCACCTGAGGTGAGGTAGTAGCCGACAGCCGGCTGTTCGCAGGTCTGAAGCCCTAGTAGGCTCCCGTAGCTGTCGTTGTCGCTGTCTGGGTACCACCACGTCTCTGGATTGAGGCCGGCGTCGATGTCGTCACAGTCGTCATCGTTTTCGACGTAGTTCGGCAGTGGGGTACAGCTCTGAGCGCTGACGTTGGTGGTGCCGTACCCGTCGCCATCCGCGTCGTAAAAATAGGTATTCGGTCCGCCGATCGCGGCGTTTTGATCGTCACAGTCCTCTTGCCATTCCAGCCCGTCGCCGTCTTGGTCGTACCTCGCGTCGCGATCTTGGGTGTCGATATATGGGCACCCCAAGGTGGCCCCCGTACATACGAACACCACCAAGCGCTTCATTTTGTTTTGCACCGCTGAAATGCATTGAGGCATTCAAGCGTGTGCTCGGCGCCATCGATGACCTCGATAGATGAGGCGTTTATCCAGTCGCCTCCATCCGAAAACTGGGCTTGCACGGCGTATGTTCCGCTGGGCACCGTACCTGCTTGAAAAACGCCAGCTGGTCCAGACAGGCGTACAGCATGGGCGGTGCCGGTGATCTCCACGGTACCGGTTGGCTTTGGCGCTGTTTCTACCACGGTTGGGGGCGGAGCCGGCGGTGTCCGTTGCGGTTGCGCTACTGGGTTTGGTGTCACTTTCGGGAGCGGCTGTTGTGTTGAGCTCGGCTGTAGAGGCGATGTCGCTGGAGTGGGGGCCTTCGATGGCGGGAGGGCTGACTGTGTCGTGGTTTCCATGTTGGGGGCTGTTGTTTCCGAAACCTCTTCAGGAGCTGTTCGAACCTCTGTGACCTCGGAGGCGGCAGGTTCGGAGGACGTGGGCGCTGGTGAGAATTGGCTTTGCCACCACCACATTGCGCCTGCCGCGACCAAAAGCCCTCCTAAAAGCCGTCCCAAGAATTCGCGGCCGCTGGCGCCTCGTTGTGTCGCGATCGTTTCGATCGCGGGTGCGGGAATACTCGGCGCCTCTCCCGGCCACTTCGGGGCGCCGACTGGCACTTTGGCGCTGGTGCTTGTCGCGACGGTGAGAACGATCTCTCCCTCAGAACTGCTCGCCAGTTGGCTGGACTTCGAGGGGTCGACCGCCTGCTCTTCGTGCGCTGCATTCGCGATAGGCACGACACGTTCCGCCCAGTCTCGGAGCAGTGGTTCTGGGTGATCGCGTCTAAGCGTGCTGGCTTTTCGCTCAACCTCTCGCGCCGTTGGTCGATCGTCAGGGTTGAAGCTCAGCATGGCGCAGACGAAGGCCGTGATCGGCTCGTTGATGTCGCCAACCACACGACGCAAGACAGGGATACGTTTTTCGAGTGTCTCAGCGTGTCGGGCCGCATTGGCGGATGTTCTTCCGAAGCGTTCGCCAGTTAGCGCTTCGAAGAGCACCGTTCCCAAGCCGTACACGTCGCCTTTGGTGGTATCTAAAAAGTCGTGTCGTTCTGGCGAAAGATATTCTGGAGAGCCCCACGCCAAAGAGCGCGTCAACGCTTCACGGCTGTCGAATTCGGCCCGTGCGATCCCAAAGTCTAGGATCTTCACCTCGCCGACTGGCGTAATTCGAATGTTCGAAGGCTTTACGTCGCGGTGGAGTAGATGCAGAGGTTCTCCGTCTGGTCCCAAGGCGTTGTGGGCGACGTCGAGTGCGCTCGCGAGTTCCTTCGTGATGTCGAGCGCTGGACCGATAGGGATGTGTTCGGTGCGGCAAACCTCCGTGAGGTTTGCGCCCTCTACCATTTCCATCACCACCGCCCAGGTGCCATGTAGACGGATCAGGTCGTCGACATGCACGATCGCGCGATGGCGAAGGAGCCCGAGCACGCGCGCCTCATCGCGTAATCTGGAGGCGTATTCGTCTACACTCGCGACGTCTGGGTTTAAGACTTTTAGCGCGACAGGCTTTGAGAAGTCACCGATGCCCACGAGCCGACCGCGATACACCGTGCCGCACCCACCGCTGCCGAGTTCGGACAGGACTTCGTATTTTCTGTCGTTCCCCACGGTCAGCGCCCCCGGTTTAGCGCGGCGTCGAATACGAGCCCGACACTGGCTGTGGCGAAGACACCCGAGATGATCACGCTAGCGTTGGTTCGAAGGTAGAGCCCGTCTAAGGCCTCTCCGGCGGTCTGCGGATCATCGAATTGGTTCCGCGCGTTGACCGCGACGGCGTAGGCTAATCCTGAGAGGAACGCTGTAGAGCCTGCAGCAGCCCACATACCTGTTTTGCCTCTCTGTTTCGCGGTCGGTGGGGGAGGGGCTGTTGGTAGAATGGCTTGGGGTTGTGTTGCTGGTGTGGTTTCAGTGGGCTTTATAGGCGCGGCTGAACCGAGGTCTGGTAGGACCGCGTTTTGGCCGAGCCAGTGTGTCCAGTCCACCTTGCCTGTTGGGGCGATGAGCTGGGCAATTCGCATGCGGCCAACGGGGTCGTTCTGTTTGGTGTAGCCGTCTATTTTTAGTGTGTAGCCGACCGCGAGTTCTACAGGAGTCGTTGTGGCTTGCGCTTCAAGTCTAGCGTCGTCGAACTGTTTTTGGAGCGGATGGCCTGGCGGTGCTATCTCGGTCGGAAGCAAGTACGCGGGCTGGATTGCCAAGGCCGCGAAGAAGGCTGCCTTTGTGTCGTCGGTATTCCCGCCGAGGTACGCTTCCAGCGCGATCATACGGTGGAACTGGGCAGCTGTTGGGGCGGAAATAGGTTCCGCCAAGCAAGCAAGGTCGGCACGGGCGGCAGCCAGAGCGGTGTCGAAGCCTGATTGGTCCATTTCTACGAACGCGGCCATCGCGCTGTCTAACTGTCGAACGATGTCGGCAGAACGGCTTTCGCACGCGGTTGCGTCAGCGCCAAAGACGATAGTTAGGAGCGCGATGATTCCGGGTTTTCGCAGCACGCGTCGGCTTCCTTTGGGCGCTGTTCGTCAGAACGGCAAGCTTAAGGACTGATCATAGCCGCTGCGGTTGCGGTAGAGAACCGGCGCGCTGTCGGAAAGTTGCTTGGTCGCGTTAATCGTCGAGTTTTGGGAACGCTTTCCAGCCGTCATCTTTGGCGTAATCAACGAAGAAAGGGTGATCGTCGACTTTGGCTCGGCCTCGACAGTGGGCCAACCAAACGCCGTATTCTTCGGGATGGCTTTTGATCCAAGGTTCGGCCCTTTCATGGACGAACTCGCGCATGATCTCCTGCCAAGGACGATCTTCCGGATAGATAGGCTCGCCAAATGTGCAGACACCCGGTCCATCGCTGGGCGTGTGGGTAAACGTCGGGACCAACGCAGCACCTGTCTTGGATGCAAGTCGGTATGGGCCTGGATTGAGTAGCGCTTCTCTGCCGAGGTAAGGCATGCGAACCCATTTATTCCCGACACGTCCATCGAAGGCGATACCGACGGTCTCGTTGTTGGCCAGTCGTCGGTATAGTGCACGCGCGCTGGTGTGAAGGGTCAAGTAGTTCGCTGGAAGTGCGTCTTCGTTTGCTTCGCGGATAGCGCGTGTTTCGTTCGCCCAGCGGTTTTGGGGTATCGCGTCTGGGTTTGCGTCGAGTACCTCTTGAGGAGGCAGGCCTCGGGCCGCGTATTGAGTGTACGGATAGCCGAGCAAGGAGATCGCTGCGATGGGAAGCATGAAGGAACCGGCGTGTGCGGACATGATCAGCGCGCCTTTGCCTCTCTCCAGCGCCGCATCAAGGTTTTCCCGCCCCTCAAGTTGGAGAAAATCGAATACCGTTTTCTCATCAAGCCGTCCGAGCACAAGCTCTTCCAAGTGGGTCCTGAACGCGATGCGGTACGAGTCCTTCACGAGGGCGTCGAGCGCTTCCGTGCTATATTGATCTCCGAAGCAACGCCTGTATTCGTCCTTCATACGTTCTCGTTGTTGACCACCGGTCACGAGTACGCCCGGCCAAAGTCTGTACAGCGCGCGAAGCCGCTGAGGCTTTCGGGGATCGAGTTGGTCCCTTAGCGGGCTCCAAAAAAGCCAGCGTGCAAAGTCGCGCAGTTCGTTGGGGCGAGGGATCGCGAGGTCCATGATCGGCTGTTCCGTTTAGGCGACGCGCAACGCTTCGAGGGTGCGTCTTACCTCGACTCGCACCATTCGTTTGCGCCATGGCGCGGAAGCGAAGTGTGTGGTGAGCGGGTAGGCCTGTTTGTAGGCGGCATCGGCGATTGACTCCGGCGAAGAGCCTGAAT
>Ga0163179_10003902_pt1 | contig 10069 bp, 11 predicted proteins | sample AtlANTMetagenome_FD_109643 | JGI IMG/M metagenome (GOLD analysis project Ga0163179, IMG submission 109643) | Marine eukaryotic phytoplankton communities from the Atlantic Ocean - Atlantic ANT 2 Metagenome | ecosystem: Environmental > Aquatic > Marine > Oceanic | place: North Atlantic Ocean... | reverse complement strand
TTTCGCCTTCGTCTTCTGTGCCTGCGTGTAGAGTCTCTCCATAAGATTCATCGTCCTCAAAAAGAGACTCAAGATCTAATTCAGGCATCTCGTCGTCGTCTGAATCGCTGACGTCCTTGTCTGAATCGCTGTCTTCTAGAAGACCAGCCATCATAGCTAGCTCTTCAACAGTTGTGTCTTTACTAACTGAATCTGGAGAAGATGGTTCTGACATTGGCTCGTCATCTGAGTCGTCACTTGGCTCGTCATCTGAGTCGTCACTTGGCTCGTCATCTGAGTCTTTATCATCACTCATCATCTTCTCTAAAAAGTCATCCTCTTCTTCTTCGGAGTCATCTCCGTCTTCCTCAAAAAGATTCATTTCTAAAAGCTCTTCTAGCGTTTCATCGATTCTATTTTTACGTCGTTTTGACATGTTATGTAACTCCTTTAAAAGTTTATAATATTCTTGTAGTATCTTGTTATCTGATTTAATTATGCTGCTTCTATTAATATTTTTTGCTTCTTGCACAATATTTTTATAAAGCATACTAATTTTTTGTCTGGATTTACCAGAACTTTTAGCATTTTCTGTTAAGATAATGGCTTTTTTAATTGTCTTAACAGCTTCTCGCAATTCTTCTATTTTTTCTACTAATGCGTTCTTTTGTGCTTGTCCATTAACAAATTTTCTCAATATTGATCTAGATTCTTCATCTAAAACCACTTCGTGAACTGATGCTGTCATTCCGCATTCTTCTTGTTCGCTTGGTTTTTCATCATTACTGGATTTTTTATCAGATTTTTTTGTATTGTCAGATTCATCGCTACTTTCTTCGTCATCTGACATTTTCTGCTCAATTAATAATTTAATTCGAGGAGATATTGACTCAATAATTTGTTGCTTTACTTTTTCTTCAGCAGCATACTTTATTTGCTCTGCTTCTTTTATTGCTTCAAAATATAAGTTATTGCTCATTATGTACTCTCAAAACTTCAGTTATATTAAATATATATTAAAAACCAATTTAATTATCTTGATTATTATTAAAATACTCAACGTTAGCTAAGTCTTTTTCTTCTTGCTCTAAACTATTAACTAAGATATCACCAGTAGATTCTCCATCGTCAAAAGACTTAGACATGCTAATATAAAGTTCTAAACGTTTTTTTGCGCCAACTGTCTCACCACCATCAGTCGTATTAAATCTACTTTGTCCATAACCTTTATCGTTTTGAGCATTTCGAGCTGTTGGTATATGTCCTGTTATTGGGTTTTTTGGTTTAAACTTGACTATAGGATCTCTATTTACAGCATCTGATGTGTTTTTAGATGCAGATGACGTGTCAATAGAAAGTGGGTCACTATTTCTTTTGCCACCTGTATTTTTTGCTTTTGGTCTAGACATTACAGCAATTCTTCCACTAGAAGTTGATAACTCGTTTAACAATAATTCTTTAATATATAGTCTTAAACTACTTTCAGAAACAATATCGCCTTCAGCCTTATGTCCTGCTGATAATCCGATTACACCAGCCATGCTATTACCTAAACCGCCTAAGCTTGATATGTCAGTACCTCTATGCGCTAAACTATCTGTTGCTGTTCTATGAAATGCTGAATGTGACTTACTTTCAATGTCAGCTTCAAGCTCATTATAGTCGTCTTCATCGATTAAGCCAGCAAATAAAGCTAATTCTCTAACAGTTGTTTTTGAATTAACAATAAATTTTTTTAAATCTTCTTCTTCGTAATCATACTCGCTTTTAGGCGAGCTTAAAGCATCACCCATACTCCAATTACTTCCAATACCACTTGCTGGACCTTTTGTTAAAGAGCCAATACCTAGGCCAGTTCTACCGTCATACCCAAATGCCCCGCCTTTTGCGTTAGGACTTGTATTATTAGTGTAGAAGCTGTAATCTGGCATTTTTAATAGCTTTTATTAGTCTTGGTTATAATCATATGGGTCTTCTGGAGCAGAAGCTCTTTCACCCTTAACAGCTTCACGTGGAGGTTCAGGAGCCGCAGGATCACTAGATACGCTATATCTATTCTTAAAGTATGAACCCATAGTAAGCCCTGCGTCATTAGGATCTGTGATACCAAAGCCTCTTCCACCTGGCAAGTCCGGACTTACGTTGTCTACACGTTGAATATCACCGCTGATTACATTGTCAATGTTTTGAGCTTTTAAGTTAGGACCTAAACCTAATGTAGGATTATCAACTGCTTCATCCTCGCGCTCGAGGTTAGCTAATTCAATTATCCTATTATGTGATCTAAATAAGTCTGGATCAAATTCCACCGGAAAGTCTGGATTACTTGAAGCATCGACATTTGCTAAAAATACTGCATATGAATCGTTCATTATTTGTTGACCATTGAAATCAGTAAACATATTCAGTGATTGGTTTCTAGAAATTCCCATGCCAGAAACTGTTCCTGCATCCAAATCTTCAGGAGCAAGAGACGTGCCGTTTGTTACGTTTACTGATTTTCGCTGCTTGATAATTTGGCTATTTACAGCAGTTGCATTTGACTGTGCTGTTCTTCCGTTATATCCTGCCATTTTATTGCCCTTTCTTAAAGTTTAAAAAAATTTATTAGATACCTTTAAGTATACGCTTTTTGAGCTCTCTTTTAACTTCTTGAAGTTTCTTAAGCTCTTCAATTATCTTGCTTTCCTTAATTTTACATGCCTGATAATAATTCATGCACTTAGAAAGCGTATCTGCATAACCACTCGCGTCAACCTCACGTGTTTTCTTTGCAACATCTGATGGGTGGCGAGCTTTGAGTTCTAAGGTCTCGTTTAAACGAGCTCGCTCTTCTCGAACTAGTCTTCTAATTGTTCTAGGTGTAACTTCAACCATTCTCTCTCTATTTCTAGACATAAATAAACTCCATATAGTGTTTCTTGTTTAATCAATATATTCTTAAATATGTCTAAAAACATTATTTTGCAAAACTTTCTTTTTATTTGTCTGAAAATGCTAGTGCTGCCCAGTTATTTGATACATCACCAAACATCTCCATAGGGTCAGACTCACTAGCAACTTTACTATACGTATCTGTAGGTTTAGCAGCAAAATGGTTAGGTCTATCTGACGTATTCTGCTCTTGTAATGTTGTCTTTGCAGTATCTTGTAATATAGATGCCATTATTGGATCATTCGTAGCTTGTGAGATAACTCTGTTTGTATTTTCTTCAAAACTTTGATTAACAACCTTTTTTGAAGAATTACTTGCTTCTGGCATCATTGTCTGTTTAAATGTAGCTTTAGATTCTAAATTTAAATTTTCATTCAAAGAAGACGTATCTCCTCCACTGAGACCTTCTGCTAGTAATTCTACTAAACACTCTTTTACAATGCTCTTAAGCATACTTCTACTTACTTTTGCCATTAAATCAATCTTTCTTATGGATCAGGATAATTAAAGTTTGTTTCAGGAATAAAAGTTTTTACACTACATGTAGTTAATCCAGCAATTACATGCAACTCTGATGTGTTTGCAGTTCCGTCTTCAAAATAGATTTTTTTACATCTTAATTCTAAACGAGGAGTCATTTCGTTTTGTGCTAAAGTAAAACCGGTTACACCACCTGCAGATGTAAATTTAACAGTAACAGGTCCACCGATAGCTTTTAAAACAACCCATCTAGATACTCTTGGTAACTCGATGTCGCCATCGCCTTGAGCATCAGCAGTTTTTTGTGTTGTAAAAGGAAGACCACTAACTTGGTAATTAGCTGCATGATTATGATTTGATTCTACGTTCCAGTCGAAGCTCATTATTTCCACTCCAATATATCATTAAAAATTCTATCTATTCTATCTGTTTTGTTAAATACATTATTTATAAATTGAGGCGTCACTTCTTTTCCTTCTTTCATCATAAATGCACCTGGAGTTGAAGGCTCACTAACAAAATCCCAACAAATAAGTTGAAAATCGTCTTGCACAATTTGCATATTACCTTCTGATCTTGTGCTTCCAACACCTCTAGAAGAAATACCTAGTGTTACACCACTTTCTACCAAAGATTGCAATATTTTACCGCTAGGTGTGTTGAGTATCTCAACTGTTCCGTAAACAATATTACCTTCCATGTGTGCTTCTTTAATATTATGAGAAGCGTTTTTAAGCTCAACTACTGAAGAGTCGGGATGGTCGAGCTCACCAAGTGCTCTATTTTCTTGAATAAATTTTTGATAATTTCTAATTTCTCTTTCAAGAATAGACTTTGGATAAACTCTTCCGTTTTGATTAAGCGTTTCAGCTTTTTGTAAAATACCTTTCATTATTAAAGGCTGACCTGGCTGGCGTTGCTCTTTTATCACTTTAGGGTCATACTCAAAATTGACCCACTCTGTAATTAATCTTTGTGCTCCCATCTTATTCTCCTAATATTTCTTCTTTTAATTTTGCAACAATTAAAAACTTTTGAAGATTATCCTTAGTTAAATTATTTGTTTCAAGATTTTTTATTTTATTTCTTATAATATTATGTTTTTCTAAAAGTATGTTATTGGTACAAGTTAACATGTAATTATCAATGTTTTTTATGCACAAATCTTTTAAGACAGTATATTCTTTTATAATAGTATCACTATCGTCGTTTATAAAGTTGTTTATTAATTTACTTTGAGTCTCATTTAATAAACTTGAATACTTTTCTTTGTACTTCTTGTTCATTATCTTATAAGTCAAAGGATCAACTTTAACAGGAATATCAGGTCTATCTTCTATTTTATTTTCTGTTAATCTTTTGTGTAGTTTAATTTCAAACTCTGTTGTTTTGTCAAAATTACTATTTTTTTCTCTCCACTCGTTTAGAAGTGTTTGTATAGTTGCAAACATTCTATAGTCAGATACTTTTTCTTCAAATATCTTTCCTTTTCCTAGGCAGTAATTTAAATCTTTTATCAACATAGACTTTTCGTGTTCTAATTGTTTGCTGTCAAACATATTATTACATGCTTTTTTTGCTTCAGATATTATTGAAGTTGCCAGCTGATCTGAAACGCTTGTAGTATTGATTAAAGCCTTAAAAAGCTTATGCTCTTTAAAAAGTTGTGTATTTTTTTTAAAGTGTTTTGCTATTATATTAGTTGCAATTTCAGCATCTTTTTTATTGTTTTCTAATAATCTATTACATATAAAAATGACTATTTGCTCGTAAATTATACCAACATTTCTTTTTTTATTATGAAATTTAGTCATTATTCTTCGTCCTCTTCATTGAAAAAATTATCATCTATAACTATATCGTAATTATTTTCGTTTGACTCATTAATTAATTTATTTTTATTACCAATATTTAGTGTATTAGACATTTTTTCTATATCTCTTGTTACTCTAGAATATTGCTTGTTAATATAGTCATTCATTACTTTACTTTGTGGAAGAATACCATCAACTAATCTAGGCGAGATATCATCCGAAGTAATTACGCTAACTGGATTTTTGCTAAAGTCTAGCTTTGTATCTGTAATTCCTGTGGCTTGGGCGCCCATGGATTCTATGTTTCCTGTAATATCAGATTTTGTCCTATTGTACTTTCCTCTTTTGACGCTATTGTTTGCTTTAATAGGCTCACCGCTCATGTTTAAAACTTCTTCTGCGTCGATTTCATCATCTTCTAAAAGATTATCGTATTGAGACATTTCATCTTCTGACATTAATCCTCCTTTTTTAATTTCACCTGCAAATAAGTCGCCTAAGCCACCAGCATCACCACCAGCATCACCACCTTCATCACCGCCAGCATCACCACCACCAAATAAGTCGCCTCCTCCACCAGGCTCATCGCCAGGCTCATCGCCGCCAGAATCTCCTTCATCACCAAACACCATACTATCTTTTTGAGGAAGTTGAACACCTTCTAGTTCCATATCTCTCAACTTATCTTTTTCTCTACCTTTTTCAATTCTAGCAATTTCATCATCGTTTAAGTCAATAATATGTTTTCTAATCCACTCTTTGTCAACAAAGCCTTCAGGAGCAGCACCTGCTATATCAAATTTAGTTCTAATTAGCTCTAGTTTCTGTTGTTGCGCTATACTTGAAGGATTACTTAGTTTTAAATCAAAGTCTAACAAAGTTTCATCTGAATAACCATGTATATAAAGATGAATCATTGCAATTTTATTTAATTCTGAAATTATTGTTTTTTGTATTCTTTGTATTGTTCTACTAAACCTAATATCTTCTTGAGCTAAAGTAGCTTTTGCGCCAATATCCTCGTCATAACCTAAATAAGCTTTTGGTATCTTTAATGCAGCAAAAAGCTTTTTCTGTATATATTCTACATCTTCGATTGCAGTTGTATTTGATCCACCCGCTAACGTATCAATTCTTGTACCTGTATCACCACCTCTAACAGGAAGAAAATAATCTTCGTCGACTGAAAGTGGGTTGTATCTTAAATCTACCTGCCCAGTATTTTTATCAATAACAGCATTTCTTTTTAAAGAAGTCTGTGCTTGCTCAAGATAATCAGCAATATTTTCAGGCGGAATATTTCCTACATCAATATAAAAAACTCGCCTTTCTGGAGACCTTATAACTCGATAAACAAGCATAGCATCTTCAATAAGAATTAGCTGTCTCCATACTCTTCTTGCACCTTCTAATACAGAAGATCCGTATGGTAAAAATGCATCATTGCCTAACAGTCTAAAGTGTGATATCTGCCAGTTTTCAAGCATTTTATTACCTTGAGTAACCCATCGAAAACGTACAGCGCCTGGATCTTCTGGATCGAATCCTTCCTCACGTTCCATTTCAGCTATAGGAATAGGAAAAACATTTATTACACCATATTCTGGATGTATGTCATTAAAAAGAAAAAAGTCGCCGTATTTACATAAGTTTCTAACCCACATTGCAAGATTAAAGTCTATATTTAATGTATCATAAAAAAGCTCATTGAGTATTTTCTTGATCATTCTATTTTCAGAATAAATATGTAAAACATTGCCTTCTACATCTGGCGAAACACATTCTTCAGAGTAAATATCAAGTGCAGAAGATATCTCAGGCGTTGCTTCCATTTCAGAGAAGTCTGAATATCTTGCCATCCTATCATATGAACCATAAGCACTTAGTGTTGAATTATAAACGTCACTGTGTGCTTTTTTAAAAACTTCCAAAGAAGATCTAGTATTAGACTTTGTATTGACGTTTTTTATTTTTCGTCTTACAACAGGTCCTGATCTAAATAAATCAGTTAATTTGTTAAATAAATTTCGATTTTTTTTAGCCATTATTACTTCCTAATAAGCCAATTTAAATCTCCTAGAGGATTTTTTGGCGTTGATTCTTTTTGATGTGTAAAATTTCCACTTGGTAAAAAAACCGGAATTAGTGGATTAACTGAGTTTTGATTATTCTGATAAAAAGGTGATATAACTGTATTATCTATTTTAGTATTGTTAACTTCCATGCCTTTTAAAATAGCATCTGCTTGTTGCATTTGCGAAGCGTTATAAGTATTCGTGTTACTTCCTGCTATCCAGCTGCCTATAGCAATTGACATTATAAGGTCATCATTGTAACCTTTCATTGCTGTTATTTTTTTACCATTCCAAATAAAAGTTTTTAATTCTGAAAAGAGTCTGCTTGAATAAGTTTTTATTTTTCCATTCCTTAGACTTTCTTCTAAATTAGCAAGTATTTTGTCTCTGCTCTCTTTACTAGTAGTAAAACCTGCTTTGCCAATGTTATTGCTACCTCCATAAAGATAAGCATATTTTTCTTTTTCTTTTGAAAAATAAATATTTTTATAACCTAAGTCTGAAAGTTTGACTAACATTGTATAACCATAGGCATTGTTTTCAGGACAGACCATCGCACTATAGTATCTTTTAGCTACATCATAAACTAAAGAAGCAAATTGATCTGGAGGTATTTTGCCTTTAAATTCAGCTGATATCGACATTGTATTTGTATTTATAACATGAAAAGCTGAATAGTCACCACTGTCACCTCTTGCAATATCAGCAGAAAGTATATAATTTGAATTTTCAACAGGATATTCCCAATACCAAATATTATTATTAGGCCCGCTTTTTTCAATAGGCTCTTTTGTTAAAATTCTTATGTTGTCTAGTACATCATTAGTTAAAAATGTGTCGCCTGACGAGGCGAAGTCACAAAGAAGTTCTTGAGCGACTTGTTTTTTAGACATGTTTTTTGTCTCTTTTTCAAACCACTCATCACCTCTTTCAGGGTGTACATCCCACATTAACTTTATTGAGTTAAACTCGTTTTCTTTGCGTTCAGCTTTTGAATATATTTCATGATATTGACCTCCCACACCGTTAGGTGTAGAAAGTAAAATAGCACGGCCGCCAGTTGATAGCGTTGGATACAAACCCATCCAAAGCTCATCAAAATTTCTAACAAATGCAGCCTCGTCAACGATTAATAACGAAAGTGCTTCTGATCTACCCGCATCTTCTGATGTTGGAACGGCTTTTATTTGTGAGCCATTTGAAAACTCAACTTGCTGCTTATTATTAGCAACAATTGTAGGTACTAGAAGCCAGCTTGGCATTGATTTAATATAAGTTTTTACTTTTCTAATAAAATTTTGTGCAACTGCCAGCTTAGTAGCAATTATCAATATATTTTTTTCTTTATAAAAACAAGCTTGCCAAACTGCATACGCAGCTACTAATGTTGATAAACCTAACTGTCTAGACTTAAGAATTATATTAAATCTATGGTCATTAAAATCTTTGACACAATCATCCTGAAAAGGGAAAGTATTAAATCTAATTAATCCTCTAAGCGGATGTTGTATCTTTAGATATTTGTTCATAAAGTATACAGGATCTTTTCCGCACTTTATGATTTCATTAATTTGACCATTTCTAGATTTCATGTTTATTTAATTTCATATTTGTATGTACATGAGTATTTTAGTTTTCTAAAAGGGCTGTAGGGACTTACAGTTAATGTTTCAACATCATCGCTTACACCTACTTTTTTTGTTGTAAGTGCTCTTCCTGCATCTTTTTTAAACTCTTTTTTAATAGTTCTAAGTCTAGAGCTAATCATTTCATCTGATTCTTTCTTTAGGCTAGACATTTGTATATGCAAATCATGTTGTTTAGAAGAATTTAATATAGTTACATATGTAATATGCATTTCTTCACCAACAAGTCTTGCTTTTGTTTTTCTAGATCCATCTTCAGAACTATAACTGTAAACGTTATCTATAGCACTGCCTATTCCATTTATTAAGTCGTATTCCATTATAAACCTCTTAAAAGTATAATTATATACTAAATATATACTTACTTGTTAATATTTGGTCGCCAACCACTTTTCCATTTTTCTTTATTATGATAATAATAAGTTATATAACAACTTTCACAAATATTTGCTTCTTTCATAGCTGTAACATCTTCTATAGATCCTATTAATTTTTTGCAAAGACTGCAACAGATATTAATAGGATTATAATCTATAGGTCTTGTAAACTTTACATTGTTGATATTTGTTTCTTCTGTGTTATTATCAATTTTATGCCATTTAGATTTATTTATATTCGACATATGAATCTTGTCCTTTAATACTAATTTCTATATTTTTATCAACTATGTCTTTTATTGCATCAACATGTGATATTATTAGTATAGTTTTAAAATATTTTTTTAGACTGCTTAAAAGTCTTGCACATGCCTCTATGTTAGTATCATCGAGAGCGCCAAATCCCTCATCAATAATAAAAATATCTGATTTTGGTAAAGAAGATATATTGATTAATGCTACTCTAATTGCAATAGAAGTAATCATTTTTTCCATTCCGCTTGCACATTCAATAATTCTCTTAGAGTCCCCATAATCAATATAAACGTTTAAATTGTTATTAGTCTCTTCTTCTAAAATCTCAATTTTAAAATTTGTTACACCATTCAGTATATTGTTAATTTCTTTATTAATTTTAGGAAGGCAAGAATTAATTAATACTGCAGGTATTCCTTTTTTTGAAACTGCATGTGTAAACATATCATATACTTTCCAATCTGATACTATTTTATTGTATTCTTCTTGCCTAATTTTTATCTCTTCT
>Ga0163179_10003899_pt1 | contig 10073 bp, 8 predicted proteins | sample AtlANTMetagenome_FD_109643 | JGI IMG/M metagenome (GOLD analysis project Ga0163179, IMG submission 109643) | Marine eukaryotic phytoplankton communities from the Atlantic Ocean - Atlantic ANT 2 Metagenome | ecosystem: Environmental > Aquatic > Marine > Oceanic | place: North Atlantic Ocean... | reverse complement strand
TTTTGGGCTGGCTGTCGATGGGGTGTAGTTCGGCCGAGTTCGAGCCGATCGACACCGGGGATACGAACGCTGAGCAGAACGGTCCCCTTTACTCTGACGGTGACCGGGTGTTGCTCTATTACGGCCACGGCGGAGACTCCGGACGATCAGACGGCGTCGGTGAGGTTGAGAATATCGACGCGCATTGGAAGGAGACGTATGGATGGAACACCGACTGGCGCGACACACTGGAAGGTGATCTGACGGCCTTTCGCATGATCGGGATCATGGGGGCCGGCTACGAGCAGGAGATGCCGTTTGAGCCACCGACAATCGCGGTGTTGGAGGCGGCGCTTGAGCGCGGTACGCGCCTTCTCGTTGTCAGCGAAACAGATAATTGTGAAGCGACCACGCTCAATCCCCTGCTTGAAGCGCTCGGCGCTCCGATGCGTTTCAATGGTGACGGAGAGCAGATCTATAAAGTCGTGCAACCCGAGTACATCGCCACGCATCAGACGACAGAAGGGGTCGAAAGCCTCTGGTTTTCAGATCCCTGCTATCTGGACGTGAACGAGGCAGACAATGTGGTCGAGCACGAACAAAATGTTTTGGTCGCTGCCTATCGTCCAGGAAACGGTGGAGATATTGTCGTTGTGGGTGACTATGAATTTTTCGACGACAGTGGCAACCTAGAGCGAGAAGACAACAAAGAGTTCGCGAATCGACTCGTTGAACTTCATGAAGACTTCGCGCGAACTTCGCGTTGAGGAGAAGAAAGGCATGGGTTTAGGCAAGACGTTGGTTCAGCGCATCACAAAGCGTATGAGCACGCGCGTGATGGATCGCCTTGGCGGTTTATTGATGTTGATTACTGACACGTCTTCCGATGCGCCGAGTTCATTTACCGCACCGAAGAGGAACTATACGGGCAACGCGCCCGAGGCTGACGACCCGCCCTCGGGAGAGGGCGACGGTAATGGGTAATAAGTCCTAACAGTAGCGATTGAATCGACGCTCTCGAACGAAGCCGAAGAGCTGCATTCCGGCCTCTTCTGCAAGCTGAACAGCCATCGAAGAGGGGGCGCCGATAGCGGCTACGGCCGGGACACCGGCGATTAGGGCTTTTTGAATGATTTCGAATCCAGCACGTCCGGAGACAAGCAAGATCGCGTCGTCCACTGGCACGCGATCTTGACGCATGCGCCAGCCAAGGACCTTGTCTACGGCGTTGTGACGGCCGATATCCTCTCGTAGGACTTCCATTTGCCCCGTTTTGATGTCGAATAGCGCGGCGGCATGGATGCCACCGGTCGCGTCGAACGTGGGCTGTGCGTGTCTCATGCGTTCCGGCAAGCTGAGCAGCCAGTCGCCGTCGATCGCCGCGCACCCTTCGAGTTTGGGGACGCTTTTGATCACTTGTTCGATCGTGGCCTTACCGCACACGCCGCATGCTGAACTTGCGAATAGCGTGCGCTGTGCGGAGGCAAAACGACCTTCGTCGATGCTGACACCAGGCGATAGGCGAACATCTACGGTGTTGTCTTGGGGGTCGAGCGGGTTGTGTACCTTTGCGACAGCCACAAGGTCATCGAGAGAGTCTATGACCCCTTCGCTATACAAGAAGCCAGTGACGAGCTCTATATCGTCACCAGGCGTGCGCATGGTGACGACTAGGCCACGTCCTTCGACGCGGATCTCGAGTGGCTCTTCGACGGCTACACCGTCGGACTCGACCTGTTCCGACGGGTGGCGTGTGACGGAGACGAACCTTGTCCGTTCGGTCATTCCATGTAGCCTAAGGCCTCTAGACGTTTAAGCGTCGCGTCGTCTAGGACCTCTTCGTTCAACTTTACGCCTTCGAAGGTCCGTTCGACCAACTGCCGGCTACGTTTTGCGGCGTCAACTTGAACGGTAGCGATGTTCTCGAGTTCGTCCGGATCGGCCGTCAGGTCGTATAGGGCTTGGGTCGCGCTGTCGGGATCCAGGATGTACTTCACATGGCCTTTGTCCGTGCCGGTGCGGAGCCCGTACAAGGTGCCTTTGGATAGCGAGCCCGTCTTTCGACCCATCAGTGTTCCAACCACGGAGTGCTTACGCAATTTCTCTGCGTAGCCCAGGAGGTCCACACCATCGATCGTCTCGGGGACCTTGAGTTTGACGTACTCCAGCGCCGTGGGCGTGAGATCCATCAGTCTGACCTGCGGTTCGACTACGCGAGTCCCGGGCCGGAGTCCCGTTGCTTGAAGGGCCAGCGGAACCCTAATGACCTCGTCATATAGGCCGTGGTGGTTGAACAAGATGCCATGCTCGTCCAGGCTCTCCCCGTGATCGGCGGTGATCATGACGAGCGCATTATCGCGGAGCCCTAGGTCTTCAAGGCCTTTCAAAAGCTCGCCGAGCTGCTCGTCAACGTATGTGACTTCTTGACTGTAGCGTTCGCGGAGTTTGGCGTTGACCTCTTCGGTGTAGGTAAAGTCGCGTTCGTTGCTCAATATCCAGCGCGGATCAATACCATCATCTACACCGTCGTAGCGCTCGTAGGGTGTGTGTGGCTCGAAGTAGTGAACCCACAAAAATACTGGCATGTCGGTGTGCGTAGATGCCCACCTAAGGGCACGGGCGTTGGTGTCCGGGGCACGCCGTTCGAGCAGTTGGGGGAATTTTTGTGGGTCGCCGAAGCGCAAGATCACCTTCAGCGCGAGACCAACAAGTCGAATGTCCGATAGTCCGCGAACGGACTGGAAAAAGTCGTCATCGTAAGTCTGAAAACCTTGATCGAGCCCAGAACGGGCGTCTACTGCGAACGATGACAAGAAGGCCGCTGTCGCGTAGCCCTCGTTGCCGAGAAGCTCAGCGAGTGTGTCGTGCTGTCGCGAGAGCTCATAGCTGTTCGCGAGTACCCCGTGCTGCACGGGGTGCAGTCCCGTGAACAGACTGGCGTGTGCGGGGCCGGTTTCCGGCATCGGTGTGATCGCGTCTTTGTATAGGATCCCTTCTTTCGCGAAGGCGTCGAAGTGGGGAGTTGGTACCGCTTCGTCTTCTTCATAGATCGACACGTGGTCTCGCCGAAGCGTGTCTATTGTGATCACGATGACGTTGGGGTCTCCGGCGACCGCTTCTTTAGGATCGCGGTCGACGCTCGCGAGAAACGCGGCGGCAATAAGCCCGAACCCGACGGAGGAGAGGGCTGCGGCCGGTACCCAGCCAATACGGGGGTCAACGCCGACCTCAATCTTACGGAGTACGTAGCGGGCGTAGACGAAGACTAGTCCGGTGATTGGTAGCGGGAGAGCGAGGGTCGCGAACGCGGCGAGCATTCGTCCTTCGCGGAAGACCTGAAGCCCAGAGGGGACGGCGTAGAATCCGGCGAGGATGAGCGCCATGATCCCCATCGCAAAGCCGTCTTTACGCGAAGGCATCCAGGTTTGTGCGCGGCCGCGATCGGTGATGGGGGCGCAGATTACCGCTGTTGGTCCACCTATAGCCAAGCCGAAGAGCCCTCCGATCAGGATGCTGACGGAGGCTAAGCTCATCGCCTCGATGAAGCTCATGTCTAAACGCAGTGTTGCGGCAAGGTAGGCAAACTCAAGGGTGCCTGACAAAAGGCCCAAACCTAGGCCGTACTGTGTGCCTCTTCGAAGGGTGTCGAGCATTAGTCTACATATCCTAAGGCTCGGAGCGCTTCGGTCGTTTGGGCATCCGTTTGTGGGCCGAGGACGTCACCACGCCCCTCTAACTTCGCGTCGAGGACGACGTTTAACGCCGCGGCCTCGTCAGGTGTGCTTTCGTAAAGGTTGATGAGTTCGCCAGGATCTGTGGTCAGATCAAACAGTTGGTTGCCACCTTCCGTTCGTCGAATCAGTTTCCTGCCTCGCGCCCTAAGCGCATGGTCGACCGGCGGGTTCTCCATGAATCGACCTGCTACGGTCGATGCGAGCACATCGCGCTCTTCGCAGGTTTCTCCGGTCAAGACGGGCACCAGGCTGGGGCCGTCTCGCTCGAGTTTGTCGTGCGAGTGGGCGATATCGAGGATCGTTTGTGCCACCGAGACGCTGGAGACTTGGCAAGGAACCCGTTGTTGCGCGCGGACTACCCCAGGTAGCCTTATGATCAGCGGAATGCGGATTGAGGGGTCGTAGAGGTTGTCGCCGTGTTCGAACAGATAGTCATGTTCTGTGAGCGATTCACCGTGGTCTGCCGTGATCACGATCAACGTGTCGTTGAGTTGCTCCGTTGATTCCAAGAAATCCACGAGTTCTTGAAGCAGCGCGTCGATGTATCGGACCTCCGCGTGGTACGCGTCCAGCAACCACGGAATAGACGTGATGCTTCGATGGATAGGAGGCCACCACTCGGGGAGCGCAAGCGGCTCGCCGTCTCGTGGGGGTTCTGTCTCAGGCGCAAATGGTGGAGGGGCTTCGTAAGGTGCGTGTGCGTCGAAGAGGTGCACCCAGGCGAACCAACGTTGGTCTTCGACGGTCTTCAGCCAGTTTAGGCTGCGTTCGATGACTTGATCGCCGCGGCGCTCTCGAAGGGTATTACCGGGCAACGTAAACTGGTCCCAAGCCTTTACTAGGGCAAGCCGGTGTAGACCTGCGGTTTTCCCGAAATCGTCGTCGTAGACGTCAAAGTCCTGCACCCAGCCGTATTTACTATGCAGTGGGAAGCCGGCCACGAATGCAGCAGTGGTGTAGCCGTTGCGCTTTAAGGCCCGTGAGATCAAGTTGGGCTGGTCGCCAATTATCGTGCCGTTTGAAACCACTCCCGAGTTGGAGGGGTCGAGCCCGGTCAACATAGCGAGGTGGCTGGGTTCGGTAATGGGGGCGGGTGCGAACGCCTCTTCGAATACAGTCCCTTCGTCAGCGAGGCGCTGCACTAGCGGGGTGGAGGTTCCCCCATAGGGCTCGAGCGCGTCCGCGCGCATGGTATCCAAGCTGACAAAGAGGACGTTGGGGTGCAAGTCCTCGCGGGCTTCACCGTCGTGGCTCTGGTACGACCGGCCTAATGCCAGCAGCAGCGAGAGCAGGATGACGCCTATAGCCAAACGTTCGATCTTTGCCGTGATTCGGTTGAGTTGCGTATCGATCAACGCGCCTATCACTGCGGAGACGAGGGCGATGCCGAGCAATCCGCCCCAGACCTTAGGATCACGCGCAAACAGGTTCAATACGGACTCAAACCGGTACCACAGCGCGCCCTGGATGCACATGATCGCGGCGACAACCCAGCCCAAACGGACGTGCCGACCGGCTGGCTTGAACGGGAGGAACATCGAAACTATGCCCGCTGCCCCTGCGTAAATGGCCATTAGCAGTCCAGACAACGCTGCGAGCAACAGTACATTCGCCATCGACATTCCGAATTGTGTCGATGCTCGTAGGGCGACTTCTAGTACGCCAATCGCTGTGCCGAGGAGTAGGGCGGTACGCAATATGCCTCCTTTAATGTGCTATTTCACTTTTGTGGCTTTCGGCTTGTCCGTCGCGGGAGTATGCGCAGGCTAACGCGGGCTCGTCTATAAGCATCTGAGCGTGCCGCAGATCTGTGTGGTCGGTTGGCTTTCTGGGAGTAAAGGTCAACATCCGGTGTAGGTCCCGAATACCGGCTTCCACCATCGCAGCGCTATCGTGCCGTTGCCCGTAGCAAATTCGAATGACTGCGTACTCCTTCACGATCTCCATACGGTCCGGGCTGCAGTCGTTAGCGCGCTGTAGATAGGCCAAAGATGCGTCTAGGTCTCCGCGCATCCCGGCGATTACCTCGACGATCCACCAGTCAGGTACCAGGCGGTACAAGATGCCGAGGGCTGAGTATGCGTCGCAAGGCAACACCTCTTCGCCACCAAGGCTGGAGTACTCCCAGCGACTTTCAGCGACCCGTAGCCAGTCAGCCTCCAGGTCTTCTGCCATGAATAACGAGGCGATCACACCGCGCGTTGTGCCTAGCCGGCCCGTCGCGATCCCGCGTGCGAACAGCAGGTGCGGGTGTTCGGGATCGCGCTGAAGGCCTCGGTTCGAAACCTCAAGCATCTCTTCGTACAGCGCTTCTTTGTCGATACTCGCGTCGTCTTTTGAGTGCCGTTCTCCGATTTCGTAGAGAAAACGGGCGACATGCCAATACAGGTCAACGTCGTCGGGGCGGAGTGCAAGCTGTGCTTTGGCTTCCAAAATGCCGCTATCGAACGCCCCGTTCGTATACATGCGTTCAAGGTCTTCGTGTGCCCAGTCTGCCGCAATCTTCCGATCGTCGTCGGTTGGCGCCGTATTCGACGTTGCGGAGGCGGGTTGTGCGAGCGGAGAAATAAATGCGAAGAGCAGTAAGGCTTTAAGCGTCGTCAACACTCGCGTCCTCCCCGCGATACTGCGCGCCTGCAGCGCGCAGGTGCTTGCTCGCTTCCTCAGCGTCCATTTGTGCTACGCCTTCCAAGGCGGGGTAGTCATCGAAGAAGGGCATGACGTCCGTACCCCGGACACGTCTCCGACCAAGCATGAAGTGGATGTAATGGTCGGGGTATTTGGCGACCCAAGGGGCAAACCTGTCGGCGAATGCCTGTAGGTTTATTTGCCACGCTTCTTCACGCTTCTTCCGAGGCTGCCATTCCAAAGGCGCCTCGATGATGATTCTGTGCCGTTTTTGTCCAGGCTCTCGAATCACGACCGTCGGGAGAAGGGCTGCGTCCGTCCTGCGCCAGAGTTGGGCGGGCTGAACACTGATATTCGCTGTGCGGTTGAGCAGTTTGACTTGTGTCCAACGTTGTCCACCACCGCCATCGAAGGCGAGGCCTAGCACTTCGTTACGCTCTAAACACTCGTATGCAGGGCGCAGGAATTTGAACACGTTGATGTGCTGAACCGGAAGACGTTGCTCGAGTTCCCAGCGGCGTTCAAGAATTCGGTTCCACAGCTGGGTGGTTCGCGACTCCAGGAGGATGTCGCCCCAAACGGGTGGGGGCGCCGAGAGTTGGTTCATTTGGTAGCCCTTGTACCCAAGGGCCGGCATGATCATCTGATTGGCACCAAAGTGGCCGATAAGCACGATCGCGCCTTTGCCGCGTTCTAATGCCGCGTCGAGATGCTCTCTCCCTTCCACCACACAGACGTCGTCGATGGTCTGTTCGTCCAGGTAGGGGTAGCGCAAGATCTCCAATTCGTTGAACATCCCGCTGTGGAATGCGCGTCGTAAGATCTCCTGCTCGGGGGTCGGGGTGCCGTTGGGGCCGAAAAGCTTGTCGAGTTCGTCTCGAAGCTCGCTCCTGTCAGCGCCTTGAAGCTTGAGCATGACCTCACCACCGAGCGTTGACGCAGAACGCAAGGCGCCTCTAGGCATCCGACTGAGCAGATAAGCGCCGGGGTAGTAAAGAAGTAGCCCACCAACATCCTTACCGAGGATTGTCGGGCTTCTGTACCAAGGGGCGTCAGCGCGGCTCATTTTTAGACGCGGTCATCTCTTTTAGGATCAACTTCCGAGGCGGCCGCGCCCTTACGATCTATCTTACCGTTCGGTAAGGTCGGAAGCTCGCTCCAGAACTCGACGATGCGCGGTACTTTGTAGGTCGCCAGGTGCTCTCGGCACCATTTCTTGATGCCGTTGGCGTTTACCGTGGCGCCTGGTAGCGTCGTCACTATCGCGCGAGGAACCTCGCCCCGCAGCCGTTCCAGTGCGCGGACTACCAGCACATCTCTCACCTCTGGATGCTCCCGAACCGCACGCTCGATCTCCAGCGGATACACACGAATGCCACCAACCTTCATCATCTCGGCTTGCCGACCTATGAAGTAGAGAAAGCCCTCTTCGTCTGATTTGACGAGGTCTGATGTGTGGTACCAGCCGTTTCGGAAGTGCTTTGCGGTCTCTTCATCTGCGTTGACGTAGCCTTTGCTGACGGCTTCGCCTTGAACGATCATCTCACCGATAGTCCCGTGAGGGACATCTTCTCCGGCGTCATTGACGACCCGGATCTTGTAATAGGGCGCGGCCCGCCCAGAGGCACCAGGCTTACGGGCTTCGCCTGGGGGCATAGCGAGCGCTACACCACAGGTCTCTGTAGAGCCCCAGACTGGCATCATCGTGGCGTTGTAGCTGCTTTCGATACGATGTAGCGTTTCAGCAGGTACGGGCGCGCCCCCAGCTTCCAGGATGCGGAGGCTGGAGATGTCCGCTCGGCCCGGTCCACCATGGTCCAGCATCATCTCGTAGAAGCTCGGGACAGCCATCATCCAGCTGATCTTGAAGCGCTCCACCACCTCGCACACGACGCGGGGGCTGAGGGTGTCCCAGATGACGAACGCCCCTCCGACGAGCAGGCTGCGATGGAAGAGTTCGTGGGGGTGGCTGAAGACCGAAAACATGCCCAGGAATACGTCGTCGCCAGTAAACCCAAAGCCTTCGATCCCCGACAGCGCGTTCACCATAATCTCGCGGTGTGTTGCTTCGGCCCCCTTGGGGTTTCCGGTCGTGCCAGAGGTGTAGTTGTAGTAGCAGACATCGTCTGGTCGAGCCCGATGTGCTGGAGCACTATCGGATTGGCTCGCGATCTCTGCGTAGTCCGTACCGGCCAAGCGCCCCATTCCCCCGACATAGACGATGCAGTCGGGACGTTTCAACTCGGGGACGATGTGTTCGATGAGGTCGTCGAACTGTTTTTCTGCGAGGACCGCGACGAGTTTACTCGTTTTGAATTGGTTTTTGACGTGATCGGGGACCAGCTTGAAGTTGACCGGCGCAGCGATAGCGCCGATCCGCGCGGCGGCCAAAAATAGAATCGTCACTTCTTCGCGTTTCGTGGTCACGATCCCGACAGCGTCCCCGGCGACGAGGCCAATTTTCGTCAGCAGATTGGCGAGTTGGTTGACTTCACGATCCAGTTCGCGCCACGTCAATTGACGGCGCTCACCGAGTAGAGCTGGACGATCGGGTACCTGTTCAGCGACGATGGCGAGCGCCTCGCCCAACGGAACAGAAGCCGGATCTTTAACGAGCATGTCGACCCCCACAAAGACCGGCCACAGTTAGCCTGATAGCCTGCATTTCGTCAACTTCCCTATCGATGTGCATCGCTCGTTTTTTTGGGGTTTTGCTTGCGCCCGGGGCCCTGGCTCGTCAAGGTGTCTCCGTAGGAGGAAGCATGAGGCTCCGTAGTTTGACTTTTCCGATGGCAGTTTTGTTGGCGTTTAATGTGGCGTGTGGCGGGGGTGAGAAGGACGATACGGGTGAGGCCGATACCGACACTGACACCGACACAGACACCGACACAGACACTGACACGGATACTGATACTGATACCGACACGGATGAACCCGATCCGTCGGGGACCTTCGCGGGGCAGATTGTCGACGAATCGGGCGTCGCTATGGAAGGCGTGGATGTGCGTATGTGCAACGGGTCATGCATTTCCGCTGTAACGGACAGTGACGGGAATTTTTATCACTCGTTTCTTAACAGCCTTCGCTACAGCTTTGATGTTGTCCATTACGAGGAGGGCAAGAGCTACTCCACGCCGTTGGTGCCTTATGACATCACGGATGGTGAGCACCACGAACTCTCGACCGCCATGGTCCTCCCCGAGTTTACGGACAGTTCAGCCCTCGACTCAACGTCGGCGACCTATCCGGCAGGAGACGGGCTCTCTGTGACCTTGAGCGCCGACGATCTCGATCTGCCTTTTGGCGCGTCGGAAGCGTTCATTCAGGGTGTTCGGCTCGATGAGAGCCAGTACCCACCGCTTGGCACACTTGATGGCAATGTCCTTGCGGTTTGGTACCTGGGGACTTGGGATGCAGACGCTGCGGCGGACCCCTTGTCCTTCGAGGTCAGGAACGACTTCGGGCTCGCGGCCGGCGACACCGTAAACATTAATCTTGCGGGCTACCTTGACTACGACTGGGTCGATGGGGGTACGGCTACCGTGAGCAGTGACGGGTCGACTATTGCGAGCGATAGTGGGTCAGGGCTCTCCACGTTGACGACGCTCGTGCTGACTAACTAAACCACGCCCAGGCACCTTCGGGCTGAGTCGCGATAGGCTCACGCCCGTTGAAGCCCGTGTGGGTCCCGTGCCAGTGGGTCAAGCAGTCTTCACCTTCTTGCCAGCACAA
>Ga0163179_10003895_pt1 | contig 10074 bp, 10 predicted proteins | sample AtlANTMetagenome_FD_109643 | JGI IMG/M metagenome (GOLD analysis project Ga0163179, IMG submission 109643) | Marine eukaryotic phytoplankton communities from the Atlantic Ocean - Atlantic ANT 2 Metagenome | ecosystem: Environmental > Aquatic > Marine > Oceanic | place: North Atlantic Ocean... | reverse complement strand
TTAAGACGAGTGCTTCCGCGGGAATACCGGGTTATCTGGAAAGTTATCTCTACAGCGAAAAACTGACCTTTCGCAAAGAGGCGCTCCACACCCAGGAAGTCGCGAATGCAGTGGCGTTTTTGATCAGTAATCGCTCAAGTGGAATGAACGGCGCCAGCTTGGTCATGGATGCGGGAATGGGGATCAACTATTTTGATGAAGAGGTCGTTAGGTTGACGATGAGACCGGAAGACAAAGGGAAAGTATCGAATGGGGAATGAAGAATCATATTGGTATTTAGTTATGGTTGCTGAAAACGGGATCGGTGGTGAAGTGCGGTTCTCCATTCCCTATTCTTTCTTCTTCCTATAGGTCGTGCATATTAAATCGACAGTTATTGATTCTCTTGCCTACGTGGCGCCGCCTGAAGTTTGGACTAGCACGGATATTGAGGAGAAACTGAAGCCGCTTTACGACAGGCTGCACCTCCCAGAGGGGCGATTGGAGTTGATGACGGGTATAAGGGAGCGCCGTTTTTGGAATCATGCGATTAGGCCTTCCGACGCCAGTGCGGAGGCGGGAAAAAAGGCTTTAGAGAAGAGCCGAATTCCTCCAGACCAGATTGAAGTTTGTATCCATAGTTCTGTGAGCCGTGACATGCTCGAACCGGCTACCGCATCTTTTGCCCATCGTTTAATGGGGCTAAGTCCTAATGTGCAGGTGATGGATGTCTCAAACGCCTGCCTTGGGTTTTTGAATTCGTTAACGTTGCTATCAGCGATGATCGATTCGGGTCAGGTCAAGAGCGGGATCGTGGTATCTGGGGAAAATGGAAAACCGCTGCTTGAGAGAACTATTCAGTTGTTGCTTGAACGTGAGCTAACCAGAAAGACGATTAAGCCCTATTTTGCCAACTTGACGATTGGGGCAGGGGCGGTGGCCGCGGTGGTTTGTCATGAATCGCTCTCGCCTAACGGACACCGTTTGCTGGGCGGCGCTTGTTTGGCGGATAGCTCTAGCAACGACCTTTGCCAAGGTGATTCCAACGCGGAAGGGCTTGGCTATGAGATGCAGACAGATTCGGAGGAAATGCTCCATGCGGGCGTAAACTTGGCAAAGCGTACTTGGGAGTCGTTCAAGTCGGAGTTGAATTGGGAAAATGACAATGCAGATCGGGTCATCTGTCACCAAGTGGGAAGTGCTCATCAAAAATTGCTTTTCGATACTCTTGGTCTGGACAACAAGAAAGACTATTCTTCCTTCCAGACTTTTGGAAATACGGGATCAGCGGCGCTTCCGATCACCTTGGCGAAGGCGGAGGAAGATGGCTTTGTCAAAAAAGGTGACCAAGTTGCGATGCTTGGCATTGGCAGTGGACTTAATTGCCTCATGTTAGGAGCGGAATGGTAGTCGAAAAGTGAGCTGTCAAACCACAGAGCTTCCTTCCAATATCGCTGCTCACTATCCGTTTATTGCAAAACGGAAACGTTTGTCCTGCGGATTTGAAATGAGCTATCTCGATGAGGGTGAGGGACATCCCGTAATTATGGTTCATGGCAACCCGACCTGGTCCTTCTTTTACCGAGATGTGGTACAGACGCTGAAAGTAAATTTTCGTTGCATTGTTCCCGATCATATAGGCTGTGGACTTTCCGAAAAACCAAAACGTGGATACCACTACACCTTGGACCAGCGGATCAGGGATCTTAATGAATTGGTTGAATACCTAGGAGTCGATCGATTTGATTTGGTGGTTCATGACTGGGGTGGAGCGATTGGAATCGGAATGGCGTTGCAGCGGATATCTAGCCTGAGGCGATTGGCTGTTCTCAATACCGCTGCTTTTGTTGACTCGAGAATTCCAAGAAGTATCTCGGTGTGCCGATTTCCTGTACTGGGCAAGCTGATCGTGCAGGGATTCAATGGTTTCGCGGGACCGGCTACAAGAATGGCGGTTTCAAAGAAGGCCCTAGCAGAATCAGTCAAGCGTGGATATTTGTTCCCCTATCGAAGTTGGTCGAGCCGCAAGGCAGTCTACGAATTTGTGAAGGACATACCCATGCACATAACCCATCGGAGTTTCAGCCGTCTGGTCGAGATCGAGAATGGCCTATTGAAATTGAGGGATATTCCGGTCGCTCTCTTTTGGGGAGGAAAGGACTTTTGTTTCCATGATCATTTTATGAATCGTTGGAAACGGTTTTTGCCTCAAGCGACGCTGATTCACTATGCGAATGCTGGTCACTATATTCTTGAAGACGAAAAAGAAAGCGTCTGCGTTGGTATTCAGGAGTTTGTTTCCTATGATGAGGACGGGATTCCGGATACGCCGTTAGCGTGATTTAATCACGTGGTTTCGGTTTCTTAAGGTTTACTTCGTTTGTGTTTCGACTGAGTCCCCGATGCTAAGGTTTCCCTCTCTAAAGGAGAGCTGGCCAGCACTCGCCGCTGTGAAGGTGATCTATTAATATATTTGTAATCATTCTTTATCCAAGCGTATGGCATGAGGAGTTTCGTCCGGCCCTAGTTTTTGCACCGCCGCCCTCTGGTCTACCAAGACTGTCAAGTCAGCATCGGAGGCTCCATAGGCTCGGTTTCTGATTCGGTGCCGCAGTTTGGATTCTGGGAAACTGAATTCAAGGATCGTACAGGGGATGCATTTGATTGACGCAAGCGCCCGGAAGCCCGCCCGCTGCTCCGCCTTAAGGCACGCGGCATCGATGATCACTGGATACCCGCCTTCAATAGGGCGAGAATTGGATGTGGGTGATGATCGTGGTCTGACATCATTGCCCGACGGCTCGTTCAGTCTTTATCCGCGTTCACAGCCGGGGCGCCTTCTCGGTAGTAGAGTTGGGCAAGGGTTCTCAGGTAATCCGAAGTACCTCCCTTGAGCAATTTGAGTTGTTCGGCTTGGTAGCGCCATTGCCAGTTGCCTTGGGCTTCGCCGGGTGTGTTGAACCGCGCTTCGCTGCCAAGGCTCATCAGGTCTTGCATTGGAATGATGGCAAGGTTCGCGACGGACTTGTACGAGGCGCGAATCAGGTCCCACCCGATATTGTCACCGCTTACTTCGAAATACCGCCTGACGTGGTCCTGAGTTTTCTCATCGACTGTATTATACCAGCTAAGGCTTGTATCGTTGTCATGGGTGCCCGGGTACAAGACGGTATTTGAATTCAAATTGTGGGGAAGATAGTAGTTGTTGCCTTCTCCACCAAAGGCGAACTGGAGGATAGACATTCCCGGTAATCCGGTATCTATCCGTAATTTTCGAACGCTATCGGTTAACTCACCTAAATCCTCTGCAATTAATTTGCAGTTCTTGATCTTCTTTTTGACTGTTTTAAAAAAGTCTATTCCTGGGCCATTAATCCACTTGCCTTTGCGTGCGGTTTTTGATCCGTACGGTATTTTCCAGTACGAATCGAATCCAAGAAAATGGTCGATCCGAACGACATCGTGCATTTCGAAACTAGCCTTAAGCCTATCGATCCACCACGTATATCCGTCTGCTTTGAGGGCACTCCAATCGTAGAGGGGATTTCCCCACAATTGACCGTCCTTGGAAAAATAGTCGGGTGGACATCCGGCAACGGCGATCGGCTCACCCGTTTCCGGGTTTAACTGGAAGAATTGCTGGTTCTGCCAAACATCGGCGGAATCGAGAGCGACGAAAATGGGGATGTCGCCAATAATCTGTATGTTCCTGAGTTTTGCGTGATCACGGATTTTACCCCATTGACCGTAAAAGAGATACTGGAAAAACTTTTGGGCATCCACATCCCGTTCGAGTTCCTTTCTGAGGGGACTTTTGCGGGCTTTTTCAAAACAGAGGTACTCCTTTGGCCATTGGTACCATGGTTTTCCGTCGAAGTGCTTTTTTAGAGTTTGGAAATATGCGAATGGCTCGAGCCATTTTTGATGCCTTTTTTTAAAGGCGGTAAAGCTGCCGTAAGGCTGGATTTTTTTACTACTGTTGACGAAGGCCTCATAGACCGCATCCAAGACGGGCCACTTCGTATTATACAAGGCCCCGTAGTCCACAAAAGATTGCGGAAGCGAGGAAAGGTCTTCGAGAATCTGTTTGTCGAGAAGATCTTTCGCATGGAGTTCTCGTAGCGAGATCAGGTACGGGTTCCCCGCGAATGAAGAGAACGACTGGTAGGGGGAGTCTCCGAATCCGGTGGGTCCCAACGGGCAAATCTGCCAGTATTTAAACCCCGCATGGGCGAGGAAGTCTATGAAATCGACGCAATGGTCGTTTAAGGTGCCAATCCCGTAGTCTCCTGGAAGGGATGTAGGGTGTAGAAGAACGCCGGAGGCTCGATGGTTTAGCCAGTTGAAGATTGGTTCAGTCACTTTTAAGGAGATTGTTTTTTGATTAATCCTTGGAAAAATTTCGGCTTGGCCTGAGCTAAGACGGCTTAGTTAAGCAATTTCAATAGCAGATGCATTCACGATGGAAAATAGCAAGTGTTTCACTCTTTTGTCTCTGTGGTAAAGGAGAGAGATTCTTTTGGTAAAACTTCGGATTTGGCGCGATTGTGACAATACTTACCTTAGTCGCTCCTATATCTTCTTCATTGCTAAAAACGGAATACCGACACATCTTCATTCGTGAAAAATAGAATCGAAAAAAGCTAAGGCCTTCCTGAAGGTCTCAGCGTTGTTATTCATAGTTTCGAGTTGATTATTGAATACGAATTAGGATAGTATCTCTTCCCGAAGGCTTTTGGGAGGCCCTTCGGAGTTAATTCCCTCTGCGTCTTGTTGACAGTGGGCCCTCTGGATCTGCTGGAGGGTATTCGAATGTATTAGAGCTTAGAATACGTAATTTTTATTTTTTCGTTTCCCTTTGGATTTTAATGGACATCGTTGCGGTGGGCGGTCAGTAGAGAATCCAAATGGATATAGTATTGGTAATTTTGCGCCCTGTCCTGGGAATCGGCCTTCTGCTGTTGTTTTGCTATTTCCTGAGTGAGCGAAAAGACAAAATTCGCTGGTCATTGGTTGCCTACGGAGTGGTTCTGCAGATTTTGCTGGCGGTGTTGATATTGAAATTGCCGTTCGCCCACGAAGCAATACGTTCCGTATCCCAATTGTTTAACGCGTTGGTAGGATTCAGCAACGAATCGGCCGCTTTCGTATTTGGAACCTTGGCCAGCGATTCGCGTGGAACTTACGGGTTCGCTTTTACCGTGCTTCCCACGATCATTTTCTTTTCCGCGTTTTCCGCAATCCTGTACTATTTAAGGGTGCTACCTTGTTTCGTTTACGCTTTTGCATGGATGTTGAACCGGACGTTGCGTTTGACTGGCGCGGAGAGTTTGGCGGCGGCGGCGAACATATTTGTGGGGCAAACAGAGGCGCCTCTGGTGGTTAAGCCCTATCTGAAGTCGATGAACCGGTCCGAGATTATGGCACTCATGACCGGTGGAATGGCGACCATAGCGGGAGGAGTGCTGGTCGCCTACATGGCTATTCTAGGGGGAGGGGATGAGGCTGGTTCCATTGTGTTTGGACAGCATTTGCTTACCGCTTCAATTCTCAGTGCACCCGCCGCAATGGTTGCATCCAAAATACTCATACCGCAAACGGAGCCAGTTAGCGAGAAACTAGTGTATCTGGAGGTTGCTGGTAGCGGTGGAATCCTAGATGCGGTTACTAAAGGTACGACTGATGGAATGAAGCTAGCTCTCAATGTGGGTGGAATGCTCTTGGCATTTACTGCGTTGGTGGCGGTCGCTAACTGGGCGGTCGCCAATGGAGTCGGAAAATGGACCGGTTTGAACGATTGGGTGTCTGCCATTACTGACGGACGGTTTCGAGAGTTTAATTTCTCTTTCTTGGCAGGCGTTTTGTGTGCTCCTTTTGCCTGGGTGATAGGTGTGTCTTGGGGCGACTGCCTGATTGTGGGACAATTGCTTGGCGAGCGCCTTGTGCTGAACGAGTTCATTTCCTACCTGAATCTAGCCAAATACCAGGAGTCAGGGGCCTTTATGGATCCGAAAACTCCGATTATCGCAACCTATGCGCTTTGCGGATTCGCCAATTTAACTTCAATAGGAATTCAAGTGGGGGGAATCAGCACATTGGAAAAGTCGCAGCGACCGAATCTACTGAAGTGCGCTTTCAAGGCTTTGTTGGGCGGGATGATCGCTTGCTATATGACCGCGATCATTGCGACTTCAATGCTGTGAATAGGAGGTACCGCTTCGATTTATCTCCAAACGCCCGTTGCCAGTTGGTGACCTGCTTTAAAGACCCGCGATGGAAAGCGCACGATTGACTTGGGGAATTTGGTGTGTTGATTCGTAACTATGGCAAGCACGGTTATAGAAAAGCGCTTAGTAAACGAAGGGGTGAAGTTTTGCGAAGAACGTATCGATCAGAAGGGTACGGTGATTACGGTAGATGATATCAAATCCCTAAAGGTGAGGACCTTTTCGCCTGTGCTCCAATCGGTTTACGTAATACTGGGAACTCTACTTTTTGTATTTGGTATATGGTTTCAGTTTGAGAATGGAAATATGGCGGTTTCCTTGGGGCTTGTGATGATCGGTTTTCTGAACGTGGCATATGGGATCCACGGGAGGCCTAAACCTGCCAGCAGCTTGAATGCTCTCAACTACGCGGACCTAACGGCAGAGATCACGAGGGCCTTTATTGAGAGGGATAATCAGTCGAGAGAATAATCGGACTTTCCTTATTTCTTTGCATGGGCCATAAATAGTCGTCAGAGAGACAGGTTTTTTAGCGGTAAGCCCATATGAAAGTAGTATCGATTGAAATCGCAGAGGCGATTGAGAATGAGATCGTCAAATTTCTCGAAGAAAATGGCGAAACAGGATCCATGCAGTTTACTCGCTTCATTGACTTGGGTGGCAAGAAAGTGGAGCTGTTTCTTTATCCACCGCAAATGGGGGCCTCTGTTTGGTGCATCATCAATGTGAAAGCGGTTTTCAAGACGGAAGAAGGCGATTGCGTTATCTATTCCGTCAAGATCCCGTCATTAGAGAAAGGATTCGAGGATGTTCTTGTGAATCCAGAACGAGCAAAGCTCGCGGCGATGAATGAAAAGGTTTTGAAGTTTCTCAAAGATGATTTGCTTCAGAAGGCGAGAGAGAATGGGACGGCTCTCGAAGTTGGGGGATTAGCCTTGGAATCCGATTCGAATGGCAATCCTGAATTAGACAAGAAGGACGGTGAAAGCGGCGAGTGGGAAACGCCGCTTGGAGCGATTTCCGATGCAAAGGTTGAAGAAAAGTCGCCGGATGCGAAATCGGAAAAGGGCGGGGCAGAGAAAAAAGAAGACTCGTGAGGCCGCAGTAGGTTTGAGCGTATAATCGGTGGCTTCATGGCGAATCAATCTACGACGCTAGTCAGGATCGCTTCCAGTCGAGTTCTTACGCTGTCGAGGGTATCCTCGATATCTTCCGCCGTTAGTCCTAGTTCTTCAGAGTGCGCTTCGAAGCTAATCCAGTAATTGGACTCCCCATGCAATGGCCGGCCCAGCTCGGCCACTGATCCGGCTAGGTTTAGGACTATCGCGGCCTCGTTTTTTGGTGAGGACGGATTTGTCCCATACTGTGGTTGGATCGCTGGGGCGGTCTCTGGAGAAAAATTCCAAGTGGAAGGGAGGAAATCGGCTAAGGCTGGATTTGTGATGCCAAAGCTATCCTGTTCCCATTGGAGCAGTGGAGGCCGTTTAGCGATTGGATAGCGGCAAGATTCTGATTCCCGTTGGGCACAGACATTGATGAAGGTTTTGCCCATGGAGCGAAGGAGGCCCAGGGTGCAGTATTCCTGCTCTTCGCGCCCGATTCTCTGGGCGATCGACTACCTCGCGAGCCCGCAGCTCAAGGCGTTTTCCCACATTGTGGAAATGTTGATGCGGTAGGTGTTGTTTCGGGACGAAAATAAGTCCGATGCGGCCGCCACCCCCACCAGTTTGAAAACCTCTCGAAATCCTACCCGGTTGATGGCGTCATCCGAGGGTTCGATTGCGTGGTCTTGAGCTAATGCAGTGCTGTTGCTGAGGCCAAGCACACGCGTGGTTAGCGAGGCGTCCGGATGTGCAAGGTCCGTTATATCGGTAAGGCTAGTATTTTGGTTGTGCAAAAGTTTTCCCAGTTTTCCAAAAACTTTGGGGTAAAGGGGGAAGCTCTTTTGCCGCTAGTTTGGGGTTGTCGGGTGTGAGAGAGCTTACAGTTTGGTTTTGGGAATCACCCAGCTTCATCTAGATAATATCGACCAAAGGAGAATCGGCCGTTACTCATATTATCATAGAATTCGGAAGAGGGATCTACTCTAGGGCGTCGGAATGGGGGTGATACTGGGTGCTTTTTCTAAATCTTGTATTTCGTGTTTATTCTGTGGATAACCAAACGAATGTTGGACGCAACCGATTCGAGGGCAGGAGAGCAAGGACCTACCCCGGGCCGCAGCCGGAGTGCTTTTCATGTACTTTCTCTCTTAAATGGATGGAGCCTTTTTGTTGTGGGGACGCTTTCGCTGGGAATTTCGGCCTATGCGGGCGGCTGGGCGGGAGTGATTGTTTCAATGGCCTTAATTTTGCATGGAACCCTTGAAATTGTTCTAAGCAAGTGGTCGGTAGCAGATGGCTTGAAGTCCTGCTCAAGGCGGATGGCGTTCAACCAAATCGGTTTGGCAACGAGCTTGAGCTTTTACTTCGCCTACCAGATGAGTGTGCTAGAACCGAACGTTCTAATCGCGAGTCTACTTGAAACGCCTCTTTACGATGCCCTTCTCATGTATCCGGAAGATCTGAGGCTGAAATTGCTCGACGGGCTTCCCAAGATGCTGGGGGTCTTTTATATAATCGTTGCGGCCGTTACGTGGATCTTCTGTGGCGGAACGGCCCTCTACTATTGGATCCAGGGAAGGTAGGCTAGACTTTGTCTCCGCGTGCACGGATTATCCGCATTTGCTTCTTCTGCATCTTCCCTCTCTGGAATTTATTTTCGGCGAGCACGTTCAGCTTGTCCCAGTCCTCTTCACTAGGGGTGAAGGCCTCCCACTGCTCGAATCGCCCGGACTGTCGATAGAAGGTCAATGCCGGACCGAAGAATCGGGCTTCGATCTTCAGTTTTCCTAGTTCGGGGTCGCGTTTGTTCCATCCAATGGGCCTGGGCATGTTTTTCTACTAAGAAGGTTGTTCAACTATGCAACTTTCGCTTTAGTCGTGCGTAAATTTTCGGGGAATGATAACAATAGAAGCGATTGTCGATGGTGAAGGTTGGACAGGTTGGACAGGTTGGACAGGTTGGATGAACGTGGTGATCGAGTGGGCGATTGGGGTCTGGCCTTACATCTGGGCAAGCGTTGCCTGGGGAGTTCTGTTGGCGGCGATTTTTCTTGGGCTCATCGGTGTATTCGTGCCGGTGATCCCCGGCGGAATTGTGTTTTTTTTGGGAGGACTTATCCACAAGCTGATTCTTCCGGATGTTTTTACTTGGTGGGCGATTGGAATTTTAGGGGCCTTAATGGTTTTGGACCGTTTAGTAGACTTTTTTGCGACCGCCGTGGGCACCAAGTGGTTTGGCGGGACCAAATGGGGCATCATTGGGGCATTGGTAGGAGGGTTCCTTGGCTTGTTTTTTGGGATTTTTGGAATCCTCATAGGTCCGGTTATCGGTGCCGTGGCCTTTGAGATGATTTGGGCGAAGCGTCATCCGAAAGAGGCGGCACGGTCTGGAGTCGGCGCTGGAGTTGGATTCGGTTTATCCGCTGTCGGACGAATGATCGTCTGCTTTATGATGATGGGTCTATTGATAGTCGACTTCGTCTTGGAGGATGAGGTGGTCGAATCGTCGGATGCGGTGGAGGCACTTTCACTGGATCTGGCAGATTAGGAAAGGAGCCAGCCAAAGATTGAGTTGAAGCGATTCTCGATAGATTGGGTTTCGCTTGGTAGCTTCGCAGGTCCCCATCCATTGGTTTTCGTTGTCTGAATAAAAAAACCGTCCGGTTGGGGACGGTGGGTCGTTGAAATGGCTGCCCCGGTTGGATTCGAACCAACGACCAAGTGATTAACAGTCACCTGCTCTACCACTGAGCTACAGGGCAACG
>Ga0163179_10003892_pt1 | contig 10076 bp, 9 predicted proteins | sample AtlANTMetagenome_FD_109643 | JGI IMG/M metagenome (GOLD analysis project Ga0163179, IMG submission 109643) | Marine eukaryotic phytoplankton communities from the Atlantic Ocean - Atlantic ANT 2 Metagenome | ecosystem: Environmental > Aquatic > Marine > Oceanic | place: North Atlantic Ocean... | reverse complement strand
CCCATCCAGTAATTGATCTCATGGAAGAGCAGAAAGAGATCACGATGAAGGGCGGCACGATGCGCCTGGGTTCGTATCCCTGCCAGCTGAAGGTCGGCTCTCTAGCCCACAAGATCTATGGCGCCGACGAGATCCATGAGCGACACCGGCACCGATTTGAGGTGAACAGTCACTACCTTCCCCAGTTGGCGGAAAATGGCCTTAAGGCAGCGGGCATGAGTCCCGACGGCTTACTTCCAGAGACTGTAGAGCTCGATGGGCATCCCTGGTTCTTCGGTTGCCAGTTCCACCCTGAATACAAGAGCAAGCCCACCAGACCTCATCCTATCTTCGTCAGTTTTGTTCGAGCGGCCCTCGACTTTCGCGAGCTTCGTGACGGGTCCAAGGCCAAGAAAGCCAGTTCTAAGGCTGCGAAGTCGAAGACTCGGCCCAAGAAGGCGGCCTCAACCAGCGGCGAAGTAGAAGCTGAACTTGCAGGTTCGCTACTCCAGGTTTCGCCCGGAGGCGTCTCGGCTGAGTCCTGAGTTTCCTCTTGAGTGAGCGTTTAGTAAGAGGCCGCCGCTTTGTTCGTCGGTTACTTATTGATGCCTCCCTGGTACACACAGCTCGCTTCCTTGTGCTTGCTGCCGCGGTGCTCCCTGCGTGCTTGGCTCGAGGCATTCTTTCCTCTCTTGCCGCCTCTTTATGCACCTTTTGTTGGCCCTGGACCTCGTTGCGTGCCCGCTCGATAGCTAGTGGTCAAGGCGTGCGCCCTTGGCGCCTTGGCGCCTTTCTAGGGGGCAACCTGGGCAGCCTTATTGGTCTGTCTAGGCCCCTTGATGTCTGGGGCTGGGATGGAGCAGCTGGCGCTCGCGCGTCGCGCTCGGGGGATAGCGGAGTGGTTGTCCTCTCCAGTCATGCGGGTCCCTGGGAACAAGGCGCTCGGAAACTGGCCTCTTTGGGCCTACGTCCGATGGTCATCGTTGCTCCGTGGCCGCACTTACCACGCAGCGAGGCTGCGGTACTCTCTATGCGTGCTCGTGCAGGGATCCTAAGTGCCTCTCGAGGTACTAGAGGCTGGCGTCAGGCTACCGAGCACCTTCGTGGTGGCGGCGCTGTAGTCGTACTGATAGACAGTGCCAGCGCCCGGCCAGGGCGTCGCCGCGCACTGCCCTTTGTCGGGGGAGAGATTGCGGCTCCTGATGCCGTGATCTCGTGGGCGGGTCGTAATGGCGCGGCTCTTTGGGTTGCTACGTCCGAAGACGATGGCTATCACCTGCACGTGCTACGCACTGCTGGGACGAAGGCAGCAGTCCCTGAGGATTCTACTAAGGAACTGGCGGAGCGGAGCGTTGCTCTCTTACGTGAGGCGATCTTGCGGCGTCCTTCTCATTGGGCTTGGATACGACCGCTGGTTGGCTTCATGATCGGGATATCTCTTGCGATATCTGGCTGTAGTCCTCTGGAGAAGCTTCCCCCCTTGCCTATGGATCCAGCGGAATGGGTCACTGAAGCTGAGGGGCTTCGTTGGACAGGACCTTTGTATGGCGACCTTCACGGTACGATGCAGTCCGATCGGCTGACCGGTCGTTGGCAGGATGATGGCGCAGTAGGACGCTTTGAGGCGGTGCACATCAACATAGTGCGTCGAAGTGACCAGCAGGAACTGCTGGACCTGAGGGCAGCTGAGGCCCAAGGACGTTGGCCAGAGGGGCCCCTGCGGCTGCAACAGGTAGCTTGGCGGCTACGAGAAGGTCTGGTGTCTCAGCTCGCGGCCGATGCGCTCTCTGGGGAAGTGCCCGAGCTTGGTTGGAGCGAGCTGGGTCGTTTGGAGTGCGGAGGCTGCGTACTTGAGCAGGTGCAGTGGAAGCAGGAGAACGTGAGTGGATCGGGTGATGAGATTCAGCGCTGAGAGTGGAGCGAGAGGACTTGGAAAGCGTCGCTCTCGTGTCGCTCTTGAGGTTCAGGATCTCGCAGCATCCTGGGGTAGAAATACTGTGATCTCTGGGCTCAGCTTGACTCTGGACCCGGGAGAGAAAGTGGCCGTCTTGGGCCCAAACGGTGCTGGTAAGAGCACTTTGTTTGATGCAATTACCGGTCGTCTACGCCCACTTCGCGGACAGGTCTTCCTTGCCGGACAGGATCTCTCGGGCAAGGCTCTGCATGAGCGCGCTCTCTCAGGTTTAGGCTACGTGCCACAGGAACCGTGCGTCTTCGCATCATTGAGCGTTCGGGAGAATCTTCTGGCCGCCCTGCGCTCACCGGTTGCTGGCCGTCGCGGGCAGCTGACAGTGCGGGAGGCTGGGTTAGAGGCCGATGCCATCCTGGCTCAGTGGGGGCTGACTGAGGCAGCACACAGGCCGGCTGCGGTGCTCTCTGGAGGAGAACGCAGGAGGCTTGAGGTGAGTCGTGCGCTGCTCCTGCGTCCGCGGGTGTTGCTGCTCGACGAACCCTTTACCGGCTTGGATCCTGCCGCCCGAGCTCTACTTCGTGCCGGCCTCATGGAGCTGGCGCCTTCTATGGCTCTGCTTGTGAGCGATCACAGTGCCGAAGATGTACTTGCTGTCTGTCCTCGTGTGGTCGTGCTGCTCGATGGAAAGATCGTCTTTGATGGTCCTAGTGGGGACTTTAAGCCCGGCGTTGCGGGTTACAGAAGGTACTTCGGTAGCTGAGGCGGACTCACGTGCATCAATTTCTGCATGCACAAGGTGCACCAGCTAGCGTGGTTACTTTGACAGTGCTTGCGGGCGCTGGTAGCATTTTAGTTGCCGAGATAGTGCTTTAAGTAGCTATTATTTAAACACTTTCTCGCTTTATCTGAGGGCGCCGAATGGCTTTAGAGCTTCGTCAACAACTCAAAATGACTCAGCAGTTGGTGATGACACCGCAGCTGCAGCAGGCGATCAAGCTCCTTCAGCTCAACCACCTCGAACTCGCTGAACTCGTGGGCAACGAGATCGTTGAGAACCCTGTACTTGAAGAACTACATGAAGAGAGGGAAGACCCCTTAGCCAAGGCTGCGTCTGAGCAGGTCGAGGCGAAGAAGGAGGATCCCAACGACGAGGGGGGAAAGGACCAAGCGGACATCGACTGGGGGGAGTATCTGGACAACTACCAGGGAGGACAGGCACCTGGCTCTGCCATCCGTAGGGACTACGAGGAACTGCCTACCTATGACCAGACAATGCAGAGTAAGACGAGTCTGTATGACCACTTAATGTGGCAACTACAGATGACTCCTACCCAAGATGCAGTGAAGCTCATCGCAGCTGCCATCATCGGTAATCTAGGCGGCGACGGCTATCTACACGCATCCCTCCCAGCTCTCGCCGAGCGCAAGGAGGTCTCCCTTGAGGTCGCTGAAGAAGCGCTCTCGGTTGTTCAGAGTCTTGATCCGATGGGCGTGGCTGCCCGAGACCTGAGGGAGTGTCTACTGATACAGGCGCGCATCCTCTGTCCTGAGGACCGTGTGGTAGCGGGGGTTCTTGAAGACCATGTGGAGCGTCTCGAGAAGCGCGATTACAAGAAGATAGCTCGTGCACTGGGCGTTTCATTTCAGCGTGTTCTGGATGCTGTACGAACGATCTCGGCCATGGAGCCCAAGCCTGGGCGTCCCTTCATTGATGAAGAGCCTCGCTACATCACTCCCGACATCTATGTCATCCGATCCGGTGATGAGTACATCATTCAGCTCAATGAGGAAGGTGTGCCCCGACTTCGTGTCTCGACCTACTACCGAGGGGTCCTGGATAGCGCCAAGAAAGACGAGAAAGACTACATTCAAGAGAAGCTTCGCTCGGCGCAGTGGCTCATTCGCAGCATCTATCAGCGGCAGCGAACCATCTACAAGGTGACCGAGAGCATCGTGAAGCAGCAGCGAGAGTTCTTTGACGGCGGCATAGGCAACCTCAAGCCGATGATTCTGCGCGATGTCGCTGATGACATCGAGATGCACGAGAGCACCGTCTCTCGTGTGACCAGCAACAAGTACGTGCACACACATCACGGCATCTTTCCGCTGAAGTTCTTTTTTAACAGCAGCATCCAACGAGGTGATGGTGACAGCGTGGCCTCGGAAATGGTCAAGCAGCGCATCAAAGCCATGGTCGATGATGAGAACCCAGCGAAGCCTCTGAGTGATCAGAAGATTGTCGACCTGCTCAAGACCGAGAACATCACGATTGCTCGTCGCACGGTCGCCAAGTATCGCGACATGCTGCAGATCCCGTCCTCATCACAGCGCAAACGCCTGTTTTAGTTCGTCGTACGCCGTCTTTGTCTCTTGCTTCCCACCACATTAGGAGGTCCTGTTTATGCGGGTCAGTGTCACCTTTCGAAATCTCAGCACCAGCGCGTCTATTAAGTCCTATGCGCAGGACAAGGTCGCAAAGCTCTCTCGCTTTCTTATTAATCCCATCGATGCCGAGGTAGTGCTCGAGCAGCAGGGTTTTCTGAATGTCGCCGAGGCGAACATCAGGGCGAGTAGCAGGGCATTTACCGGCAGTGAGAGTTCAGAGGATGACATGTACGCAGCCATCGATCTGATGGTGGATAAGCTCGCCAGCCAGGCCCGTAGGTACAAGGAAAAGGTGCGCGACCACAAGGCCACGCCTACCTCAGGCGTTGTCGGCGCTAAGGAAGCGCAGCTTTCTCGCGAACGTGCCAGTGAGCTAGATGCTGAGCTGGATGCCCTAGGCGAATAGCTCAAAGGGCGCAAGCAACTCTCTTGCTAGAGAAGCAGGACAAGCACCTCGGTTTGCAGACTAAGGTCCGCACAAGGCGGACACGTACTAGGGAATGTCGAAGTTTAGCGTGTAGTCGGGGCTGCAACTGCCGTCGACAGTGGGCAGCCAGCTTCCCGTCTGCTGTACGATGATGCGGTAGTCACCGCCAAAGATTTCAAAAATATCTAGCGTGAAGGGCAAGGAACCTGTCGCTGAGGAGCCCGTTACCAGCGGGCTACCGTCGACCTCAAGGGTGACGTTGATGGGTTCTGTCGAAGTCCAGCTGATGTTCCCCTCGTCGCAGCCTGCGGGAACAGCTGTGGCGTTCGTTAGCGCGGAGATATAGCCCAGGGCCACGCTGTTGAGGACGTCAGTTTCGATCTCATAGATGTCGAGATCTGTGGAGTGCGAGAAGTTCCCCTGTACCGAGCCAGCACCCGGTTCGAACTCCAGATACACGCCGAGATCAATAAAGCAGGCGCTCGAAGGCGTTAAAACCAGGTCGATGGTTGGGCCCTGACCGGTGAGCTCGTATCCTGGGCTACTGAGGCTGCTCTCGTTGGCCTCATACAGGTCGTCTTCGTCGCTGTTGATGACGCCATCGCAGTCGTTGTCGAGCATATCACTGCAGTCGTCGATAGCTCCCGGGTAGATGATAGGGTTGGCGTCGTTGCAGTCATCTCCGCAGGGCAGACCGGGCGAGCCGTCACCATCGAGGTCGAGACCGCTGTCGCTCAGGCCGTCGCAGTCGTTATCGACGCCGTCGCCGCAGACCTCAGCGACCGATGGGTTGATGGCTGCATCATTGTCGTTGCAGTCATTGCAGCTGAGGTAGGTGTCGCCGTCGTTATCGATCTCGCCGGCTGCGTCCATATCTGCCAGCGTGTTGCAGTTGTTGTCAGCGCCGTCGCAGATCTCGGTGTTGTTCTGGTAGTTGTTCTGGTCGGCGTCGTCGCAGTCACCCTCGCAGATCGCCTGACCATCGGCGTCGGCATCGATCTCGTCTTGGGGAACGGTGCCATCGCAGTCGTTGTCTTCACCGTCACAGACCTCGGTGGCTCCGGGGTAGCTGCCAGCTGCGAAGTCATCGCAGTCTTGCGTGTTGATACCGGTGATCTCGTCATCAATGCAGTGACCATCGCTGTTCTGGTCGATGCCGTCGGGGCAGAAGCCGTCGAGATCCAGATCAAGCTGACCGGGAGGATAGGGGCTGACCGTGATGGCCGTGCTGGCTGAGCCCTCGGCGCCAACGGAGTCAATAGCGCGCAGGGTGATGATGTGGGTGCCGTCGTTGAGAGGAAGCTGAAAGGTCGTATCGCCAGCGCTATCAGCTGAGCCGGCGAACAGGTCGCCCTGAATGTCAGAGTTCCAGACGACATCGAGGCTGAGCTCACTGCCGTCAGCGCTTGCAACCTGACCCGCGAAGTTGACGATGTCGGATTCGTAATAGGTGAATCCCGACAGGGGTGCTGTGATGCTTACTGTGGGAGGATCAAGCTCGACGAGCACGACAATCTCGATGCTGGCATTGTCGCTAGCACCCTTACTGTCGGTGACCTGGAGGGTGATCAGGTGACTTCCGGCGGTCAGGTTCTGGGCAGCGCAGGTGGTGTAGCCGGTGCTGTCAGCGGTGCCATCGCACATGGGAGTCTCTGGATTCGCGTTGTCGTACCAGCGCACTTCCAGGATATCGGCGGAGTCCTCTGAGTCGCGAACAGTACCCGCAAACATCACCGTGGTGTCTTCGAGCTGGGCGTCGGCAGACGGAGAAGTGATCGTCGCCTGCGGCGCCGAATTGCTCGTGCTGATGGTCTGGTTGCTACAGCCAAACAGCAGTGCAGCCGAGGTAAAGGCAGCGCAAAAAGAAGTGCGAGTAAGTAGTTTCATGGGTACTCCGTGCAGCCTGAACTCAGGCGTGGCGGCTTTTGTCATCCTGATGACGCAAAGTCAAGGAAATATGTGCCGTTCGGGCCATATATAGGCGCATTGTCAACAAAATGACAAGAAAGTCAAGGTGGTGTGCGGGGGGACTGTCAGCGACCTATATAGCGTTTACTCGCGCGTGAACGCAGCCGCGACCGCCATGCGTTGTACTCGACCTCAAATTTGAGCAGGTAGACCTGTCGAGAGACGAAGTCAGAGACCTCCGAGAACTCCTTGCCCCCAAAGACCTGATCTTTGTTTCGCTGGTAGTAGGAGCGCTCCTCTTCGTCACTGACCCTGGGGTCGACGCTCAGCTCAATCATTGTGTCGAGGCGGGCGTAGGTGTGGAAGAACTGAATGAGCCACTCGCGGTCAATGCCCCAACGCTTTAGAAAGCTTTGGTAGGACGCTGGATCCTCGAAGCTTTCCTCGAGGAGCGTTGTTCGTCTCTTCGCGAGGCCCCGGTCCTTTAACTCGATCTCAGCGGTATCTGGGTGCTGAAGCAGGATGGTGCGAAAGAGAGTCGCTTCGAGGGTCTCTCCCGACTCGGTGAGCAGACGTCCAAAGGCCTGCTTTTTTCCTGAGGTCAGGATCTGTTCTCGTATCGCCGCTTCAAAAGCGACCTCTGAAGCAGAGATTGGCGTCTCAGCCACCGTAGCGACGATGCGATCCACCAATACGCCATTGGCGTTTTGGCTGGACTCGTCGCTCGGATCGTCGGCCACTGAAGGCGCTGGGGCCAAGACGATGATGGCCAGGATCAGGAGCGCAAGGAGTCGCTGTTGGCGTTGGCTATGCGGCATGTTGATGGAATCCTACCCAATGTATGCGCGAGGGCGTAGATTCCCTCGATGTCTGTTGATACTCCTGAGCCTCAGCCCTCTGCCTCGCACCTGCAGTCGTATCGTGATGTCGACTGGTCTTGCTGGGAGCCTGTTGACCGCGCGACGCTTTTGTTTGTTGTGGATGGTGAACAGATCTTGTTGATCCGCAAGAAGCGTGGTCTTGGCGCAGGCAAGATTAATGGTCCTGGAGGCCGCATAGAGCCTGGTGAGAGCCCCAAGGAGTGCGCCTTGCGAGAACTTCATGAAGAGGTGGGTGTCCGGGCTCTCTCGCCAGTGAAGTGGGGTGAGCACCACTTTCAGTTTACGGATGGCTACTCCCTGCATGTTCACGTCTTTGCGAGCAAAGACTTCACGGGTGTGCCCATTGAAACCGACGAGGCTATTCCCCTGTGGTTTTCGTGTCGCGAGTTGCCCTATGACGAGATGTGGGAGGACGATCGGCTGTGGCTCCCCTATATGCTGGCAGGGCGCCGCTTTACGGGCTGGTATCTGTTCGATGGGGATTCGATGGTGGACTATCGCTTGGATGTAGAGGGCCAGGAGGATGGCCAGCAAGTGGCCGATCAGATCAACTCGTGATGCCGTAGATGTGATCGAGCACGATCATCACCGAGTTGGCCCAGGCGTGAAACAGGGCACCGGCGATGACGTTTCCGGTGCGAGCACGCAGCCAGCCAAAGATCAGGGCAGGAAAGATGATGAAGGGCTGCCACCACTGCAGAGTGACCAGGGAGTGCCCCAGCGTGAACAGCACAGCGGTGACTGGCAGGCTCCAGCCAAAGCGCGCGCCCAGAAAGGTAAAGCGGTCCGGCCTGAAGACATCATTGAGCCGTGTTTGCATGTAGCCGCGATAGAAGAATTCTTCGGCATAGCCTACGCAGAGCAGCTGATAGAGGACTTGCAGCCACAGGTCATCTGGCAGCCCGTGGCCGGGGCTGAATCGAGGGTAGGGCGGATTCAGTGACATCACTTCGCTTGAGAACCAGTGGAATGCCCAGGTCTGGCAGTGGTGATAGCCGAGGATGAATACCGGATAGATGATGATGATCAGCAGCGCGAGCCAACGCAGCGCTGGACCAAGGTCTGGAATGGCAAAGCTCAGCGGCTGGCTGCCCTTGCGCTTGAGCGGCAGCAGCCAGCGTCCTCGCTCAGGAAAGAGGATGTCCGCATCAACGATGAAGCCATTCCAGTGCTCCGCCAGTACCGGCGTGTAGAGGAAGACCAGTGCCACGAGCACCAGCCAGTCTCCAGACAGTCCACCACCATCCACCACCGACTTGATGACGCGAATAGCGATGGCAGAGCCGAAATAGAGAGCCAGAACCTCGCGCCAGACAGTCTTTGGCGGAGGCGGCGTAGCGGGGTGTGCGGTGGACACGTCTGGGCAGTGAAACAGCGTAGAGGTGTTGCGACTTAAGAGTCGAGCACCTCATTAAGGGAGCCTGTGCGGTATCCCTGTAGGTCGAGTGTCACGTACTTAAAGCCGGCATCCTGGCAGCAGCTGAGCACCTTCTTCCGGATGGGCTCAGTAACGAGGCGCGGCAGGTCTTCGGGACGCACCTCAATGCGGCACATCTCGTCATGGTAACGGACTCGATACTGACGAAACTCGAGTTCCTTGAGAAGAGTCTCAACAACACTAACCATCATCAGCCGCTCCCCGGTGATCTGAGTCCCATACGGAAATCGTGAAGAGAGACAAGCGAAGGCTGGCTTGCTCCAGGTGTTCATTCCCAGACCCAGTGCAGCCCCCCGAACATCGGCCTTGTTCATACCCGCGAGTACAAGGGGGTGTACCACTGAGTGTTCTTTTGCGGCGATGAGTCCGGGACGATGGTCACCCAGGTCATCGACGTTCACTCCATCGGCGATTTGCTGCACGCCCAGTCGGTTGGCCTGGTGGCGGGCGATGGAATAGAGCTCGTCTTTACAGAAGTAGCAGCGGTTGGTGGGATTATTTACAAAGTCGCTGCGGTTCATTTCGTGGCTGTCGATGAGCAGGTGTCGGGCGCCCATTGTACGGGCTAATTCGATGCACTCTTCGCGCTCTTCATCGGGCAGTGTCGGCGAAACGGCGGTCAGGGCAAGCACGTCATCGCCGCGCTCCTCAAGGGCCACTTTGAGAACAAAAGTCGAGTCAATCCCACCCGAGAAGGCCACGATCCATTGCTGACTTTCAGCGAAGACCGCGCGCAGCCGGGAAAGACCTTGTTGCCATCGCTCAGGGGGAGAGACCACAAGGCTTGGATCCGAGTGGCTCTCGCGTGCGGTGGTTAGAATGGGAAGTGAATTGGCCATCTGCGCGCCAATATAGGTGCTCAAGGCTCCAGGTGAAAGACCATCTCTTGTCTCCCTTGGAGAAGGTCTTGACCGGCCACCGTAGAGGCGGCAGGCTGTGGCCGCCTTTTCCCTTTAGCAGGAGTAGTCTCTTGAGCGAGTCTGTGCTGGTCAGTTCATCCCTCGAAATCCGTGCTCCGAGACCACACGTGCAGGGGCTCGCCGTTCAGCTTGACTCGGTGATGGCCTGGCTCTGGTCGCCTGACCAGTTGAGCGCGGCTGCCTCTACCCGAGATCTTCCTAACGGTACGCGTCAGGTCATCGTTGG
>Ga0163179_10003891_pt1 | contig 10077 bp, 5 predicted proteins | sample AtlANTMetagenome_FD_109643 | JGI IMG/M metagenome (GOLD analysis project Ga0163179, IMG submission 109643) | Marine eukaryotic phytoplankton communities from the Atlantic Ocean - Atlantic ANT 2 Metagenome | ecosystem: Environmental > Aquatic > Marine > Oceanic | place: North Atlantic Ocean... | reverse complement strand
GCCGCGGTTAAGGTCGAAAGGTTTTTTGAATTTTCCGATTAAAGCATCAGTGATATCGAAATTGCTGGAGCCTTTACCTTCAAACTTTAGGGCAGGTTTACCGTTGATTTCATTTATTTTTTCTATCAAAGAAGGACGAGTCGAAATGTCTTCGAATGCTGGTACGACTGTTACTTTTTGCTTGGATTGATCTACCCACGAAATAATATCATTTTTAGAACCGCCTTTTGATGAGTTGTCCTTGGTTGTTATACCCTGATCCGCCGCTAACCAGAGTTGAAGGTTTTCGACTGGAAATGATTCCTTCCCAGTAGAGTGAACAATCAAAGACATGGATGCCGAAATAGTTAGTAATATATATTTTTTCATTTTTCTTTTATAAAATTATAAAATTTTTCACATGAAATCTAATCCCATTTTCTCATACAGATAAAGTTAAAATTGAACCTCACTGAAGATAATAATTTCAAGGAATGGATTGATTGCTAATCCCATATGGGGTTTAGAGTTCTATGAGATCGATGTTGCTTATTTGAATATATTATGTTTTCAAAGTTAGAGTTAATGATTCTTTCGTTTAGATTAATTTTAATCTTTTTTTATCAGGTTCTCCTCCTATCGAGGAAAAAATAAGTTCTATTTCCACAATCAATTTAGTATGAATAAAGTTATCCTTTTTATCTTCTTAAACCTATCGCTATTAATAATTACTTCGGCGAATGAACAGGGTTTTCGATTAGGGGTCCCTTTCACAGATAATATGGTGCTGCAAAGGAATGTTGAAATTCCAATTTGGGGGAAGGACAGTTCAGGAAACAAAATAACTGTAGAGTTTGCTGGTCAGATTAAAACGGCTGTAGCTGATGAGAACGGTGACTGGATGTTGAAGCTTGACCCGTTAAAAGCATCTCTAAAAGAGCGATCAATGTTCATAATTAATGATAAAAAAAAGTCAATCAAGTTGAAGAGAGTTTTGATTGGAGAGGTGTGGTTTTCTTCTGGTCAATCTAACATGGTGTGGATAGCTGACAAAAGCATGTGCAATGAGCTGGCTAAAGAAATAGGCTCATCAAAAGAGGAGTTGCCAATCAGGGAGATAAATATAAATACGGTTTCTGCGCTTTATCCTCAACAGAACGGCACCTCTGACGGAGGATGGAAAAAATCGTCGTTGGCGAGTGGGTTTTCAGCTTTGTCGCTTTCTTTTGCTTATCATTTATATAAAGAATTAAAAGTTCCTATAGGTATTCTTTTAAGTGCTCATAGTAATACTCGGATTGAGGCTTTTACCCAACGCAGGGCCATAGTCGAACACCCTAAGCTCAAGAGTGATGCTGATCTCATTTTGAATGCCGATCCCTTGCTTGAACAAGGTCAGAAGGCCTTTGAGAATTACTATACTGAATTGAAAGGTTGGCAAAAAGAAGCCAGTAAACTATCAGAGTTAGGAGGTAAGGTGCCAGCTCGGCCCAATCTCCCTGGTATTTCCGGTATGTGGAGAGGTCCATCGCAATTTTTTAATGGAAAAATTGCCCCAGTAATTCCCTACGGCATTAGGGGTGCAATTTGGTGCCAAGGAACCAGTAACAGTGGAGACGGAAGAATTTATGCGGCAAGAATGGAGGCTTTGATTAAAGGTTGGAGAGATGCTTGGGGAATGCCGGAAATGCCTTTTTATTTCACTCAGATGCAGCCTTATGGATCACCTGATCCGAATAATGTTGGGTTCGCTGATATCCGCCAAGTTCAGCACCTGTTCTTTATCAACAACAGAAAGAATGTGGGAATGGTTATTCAATCAGATATCAATTCTGCAAACCCTGGCGGTATCCATTATTATAATAAGCTTCATCCAGGAATGCGGATGGCGAGGTGGGCTCTTAACAAACAATACAAAAAGGACATTCCTTATACAGGTCCGATCTATAAAGATTACAAGATTGAGGGAAATAAAGTAGTAGTTTCGTTTGAGAAAGAGAGTCTTTTTGGTGGATTGATGGTTGGAAGTAAAGGGTTAGCAAAGAACCGTAAAGAGCCAGGAAAGTTTGTTGAGCCAGCTGTGCCGACTCCAAAAGATAAACTTAATCATTTTCGTCTATGCGGGAACGATAAGAAATGGTATCCAGCAGTAGCAAATATTATTGGAGACCTTGTGGAAGTGATTTCACCTGAAGTTCCAATTCCTATTGGGGTACAATATGCTTATAGCGCAGTGCCAGAGCAGTCCAATCTCTACAATAAGGCAGGTTTGCCTGCTACTCCCTTTGCTCTCATTAATAAAGAATTTATTTTTGAAGAAGATGACCTTGAAAAAGCCGCAGCACTAAAGGCAAAATATGCTCGTTGGACTGATCCTGATTATCCCATTTTGCAAGTTGCCGAGTATTATCGAGATGGTGTTATTCTGCAAAGGAATCAGCCCATACGTATTTGGGGACATGTTAATAAAGGGGTTGAGTTGACAGTGTCGCTGGATGGAGATCAGAAAAAAGTAAAGCCTAATGAGCTTGAACAATGGGAGGTATCGTTTCCTCCAAGGCAGACTTCAACTAAACCGATTGTTCTTACAATCAAATCTAGTCATGGCTTTGAAAGAACCGTCAATGATATTCTTATCGGTGATGTATGGTATCTGACGGGATCGACTCTACTTACTTCTGAATGGCCTTTTAATGCGCGTGACAAAGAGGCCGCCTTGCCGAAAGCAATGCCAATAGTCAGGGAATTCTGTAGGAAGACAAAGGCCAGTAGTTTTCCAACTCCGAGGAAGCGTCGATTCGAGACAGGTAGTGGAAAGTATCGGTCTCATTGGTTAACAGCTGACTTTTCAAATGAGAGCAGCGGAGTTACGGCATTCGCCTACGAGTTTGCTAAAACCTTAAACAGGCCCGGAATCCCCCAAGGTTTTATTACGATGTCATCTGGAAGTGGAGGGCGAAATGGGCAGCTCTCTTCGCCATTATCATGGACTTCATATAAAGGAGTTAAAAGTATCAAGAATCCAGAATTTAAGAATCGTTTAAATGAGTTGTTTCTTCAATTCCCTGGCTCTGATATTGCCATTAGAGCTCTCTCAAAACATATAAATGAGGTCAAAAAATTCACTCAAATTATTTCCAGTTCAGTCGATTCTAATGCCAATTATTCCAAATTTCCTCTTCAAGCACCTTCGTTTCCTGAGCCTGGTAAGAGTGAATCAGTTCGCTCAGATACGATACCTACTCATACCTATAATTGGTGTGTAAGCCCATTAACACCGATGGCAGTTTCTGGAGTCATATGGGTGCCATCTGAGAGTAATATAGGTGAGAATCCATCTGAGTATGCTGCAGAGTTAGAGATATATGCCAAAAGCTTGCCAGAAACATATGGCCAAAAAGAAATACAGTTTCTCTATGCACATCCCAGAAAGAGTTTAGTTCAAAATATTAAACTTCCCAAAATCGACGGAGCTAAAATGACTTATTTTGATCAATGGCCTAAGAGCATTAAGCCTATTGCAGTCGAGTTGGCTGAACAAATAAAGTAAGACCCCATTCAAACGAAATACTAAATTATCTCATGATTAGAAATATTTATAATACCATTGCCCTTATTTATTTTATGCAGACAATCAGTCTTGCAGAAAAATTGGACAAAAGCTCAGTAGATTCTAAACCTATAAGTGTTTATATTCTTTCAGGACAATCTAATATGGTTGGAGCTGGGAAGGTTGATGGTGGAAGTAGTCGTTGGGGGGAACAATTTTTAGATCCAGAGGTTTCGGTATATAGAGGGGTATATAATGCGGAAACTGACTATGATGATTTGGAGCCGTTGAAAGTTCTTAAACTGAAAAGATTTGGTGGTACCGAGCCAACCCCATATCCATCTGGAGGAACCCGCATAACGAGAGGTTTCGTGAAGGTGAAAGAGACCGGAACCTATGAGTTTCGACCCGGTTATGGAGGCTCAATGGAAAATGTTATGGAAGTTGCTGGTAAAGTGGTACATCGCAAAGAGGTTGGAGGAGAAATTATTAGAAACCCGATAAAGCTTGAGGCTGGTAAAAAAGTTCCGTTCAAAATTACATATTTCACCAAGGATGCCAATGGATTAGGCTGGATTGTTAGACTAGATCTCCCGGGTACACTCAGCTCTCTAGTCAATTTTAAGGGTATGTATTCATATCTAAAAAATAAAAAAGGTCAGTGGGATACCAAAGATGATGTCTATTACAAGGGTGTGATAGCAGCGACGGGGGCTCGTTGGCTAGGCGCCGGCTTTGGTAAATTTGGGCCTGAGTTGGGGTTTGGACATATTATGGGAAATCATCATGAAGAGCCGGTTTTGATACTTAAGGCATCTCAGGGAAACCGTTCCCTAGGATGGGATTTTTTACCTCCCGGGAGTAAACAGTACGAGTTTGAAGGAAAAATATATGCAGGATACAAACAATCACCAGATATTTGGGATAAGGGAACGCAACCCAAACCTATTAACTGGTACGCTGGTAAACAATATGATGATTGTTTCGGAGCGGTTGAGGAAGTATTAGGTAACTTTGATCAAAATTTTCCACATTGGAAGGGAAGGGGATTTGTGATCAAGGGCTTTGCCTGGTGGCAGGGTGATAAAGACCGCTATAATTCTGGTCATGCAAACCGGTACGAGAAGAATCTTGTTCACCTTATTAATACTTTACGTAATCAATTTAAGGCACCAGATGCAAAATTTGTGATAGGAACTTTAGGTCAGACAAGAAAAGATAGCTCTGATGTAAATGAAAAGTTTATATTAGATGCTCAACTTGCTGTAGACGGAGAGGCTAATAAATATCCCGAGTTTAAAGGAAATGTGTCGACTGTTTACACTCATCCTTTAAGTCAGGGAGGAGCATCAAACAGCCATTATAATGGCAATGCACAAACTTACATGGACGTTGGTTTAGCCATGGGAAGATCAATGCTCAATCTCCTCAAAGGAAAGTAATGACTTCACAATAGCACTAACAAGTTTTTTGAGATATAATCCCCTTCGCTGTGGTGTTCAGTCTTCCAGTGAGCAAATAGTAGTACAAATTGATGAGCAAAAAATTCCTCTTAATTAATACATAATTATTTATTAGTAATGAGGTTTCCTGTTGCTCGATTAATATCATTATTGGTATCAATTTTTCTTTCCCTTAACGCTCTGTATTCGAGTGCCGAATCTATTGAAAAGATAAGGTCAGGAAATCCGGAATTTGATTCTAACGTCGTTCCTTTTTTTCAGAGCTTTTGTGTTCAATGTCATGGACCAGATCAAAAAAAGGGAGAGGTCATATTAGAGAATATTAGTGGAGAGATGCTTACAGGGAAGGACAGGGAGAAGTGGGAGCTGATTCTTGATGCTTTGCGACATAATGAAATGCCTCCTGATGAAGCTATGGACCGACCAACTGAACTAGAACGATTGGCAGTGGTCAGTTGGATTGAATCAGAGCTGAGTAATTCTATTGCAAAAAAAGATAATAAAGAAGCATCAGTAAGTGTTCGGAGGTTAACGAATTTTGAGTATGAGAATACAATGAGGGATTTGCTAGGATTTGATCTTAAACTTTCAGAAGATCTTCCCGCGGACCCTATCAAGCCATATCATTTTAATAATAATGCTGGCATGATGATGATCGGTCCGGATCAACTCATTCGTTATAAGGAAGCTGCACGAAAAGCTATGAGAAGCGCCATAGTTGACCCTGGTCAACCAGAAGTTCATCGCTCTTCGTCTCAATGGGATAATAAAACAATTGGGAAAAGTGGCATGTCTCAGGCTGAAATTGGTGTTTACCAGGGGCCCGGAGTTGGTAGGAAAACATTTGGTGTGAAGAGCTGGCCTCAAACTGGGAAGTTTATAATTAGGGCAAAGGCCTCTGGTATTTTTCCAGATGGCTTCAATTATGTCCCATTACGTCTTGTGATGGGAACTGATCTTCGTCATGATTCAGGTTCTGGTATTTATCATGAAGTAGGAGTTGCACATATTAGAAATAATTCCAAAAGTCCTCAGGTCTATGAGTTTACTGGACGCATTGAAAATATTCCGATACAGCCCTCAGTAACACATAGAAATAAGGTTCGACCGCCAAGCATTACAATTACTGCCCAAAATATTTTTGATAATGGACAGTTGAATGATCATCGAAAGAGTGGTTTTGATGCTTCTTGGAGTTTAATGGCTCCTAGGATAGTGCTTGAATCTTTGGAGTTCGAAGCTCCTGTAATGGAGGTTTGGCCTCCAGAGCACCACACCCGTATTCTTATTGAATCGGCCCTTCGAGAAGAAAATGAGGATATGTATGCTCACAAAGTGATTGAGCTATTTATGGAAAGAGCGTTCCGAAAGCCTGTTTCAAAAAAGGAAGTCGATCACTACCATTCTATTTATAAGTTATATACTGCTGAATTAGATACACTTGAGTCTGCCATGAGAGAGACTTTATCTATGGTCTTGATTTCACCTCAGTTCTTATATCATACAAGGGTCAAAGATGCTCAGGCCAAACCCTATGAGCTAGCCTCGAGGCTTTCATATTTTTTATGGGGATCTATGCCTGATAGTGAGCTGTTAGAAAATGCTAAATCAAATTATCTAAGAGATTCTAAAAATATTGAGCTTCAAGCAAGACGAATGCTATCTGATAAGCGATCCAAAGACTTCATCAAGAACTTTACGATGCAATGGTTAAGTATCAGTAAAATGAAAACCGTAAATATAAACCGAGATCTTTTTCCTCGGTTTCTGTACACTGTACATGTCGGAGAACGCCGAGGTCAGGAACAGTTATTTCGACCAACCATTCGTGATTATATGATTGAGGAGACGGTTGGCTATGTTGGAGAAATGTTGAATTCTAATATGGGTGTTATGAATATTATTGATTCCCAGTTTGCCTATCTGAACGAGCCTCTTGCGGCTCACTATGGAGTTAGAGGCGTTCATGGCTTAGGGTTTCGTGGAGTGCCAATAAGTCCTGAGAATAAGCTTGGTGGATTATTAACTCATGGTTCTGTGTTGATTGGGAATTCGACAGGATCCGCGCCTCATCCAATCTACCGCGCAGTTTGGTTGAGGGAAGCCATACTCGGTCAAGATGTGAAGCCTCCGCCTGCAGAAGTTCCTGCTCTTAGTGACTCGGCTGGTGAGTCTGCAGAGGATTCAGTTTTAATTAAGGATCTACTAGCACTTCATAGGAATAAGAAAGATTGTCAAGACTGTCATACTCGGCTCGATCCGTGGGGAATTCCCTTTGAACAATATAGTGCGGTTGGTAAATATCAGCCTCTAGTTCCAAAAGAAGGAATTCGAGTTCGTGGTTATGATCACAATAAAGACATTCAAAGGAGCGATTATAATAATTATTTAAAATCAATCAATACCGTTAGAGTTGATGCCTCTGCAAGGATACCAAATGGTCCATTAGTCAATGGAATGGAGGAGTTAAAGCAATATTTATTAAAACATAAAGAAGATGAAATTACAGAAAATGTTCTTCGGAAGCTAATGACCTACGCCATAGGCAGAGAATTAACATTTCGAGACAGGGCTGAAATTCAAAAAATATTAAAGAAGTTAAAAGTCGATGGTTATGGATTTCGTGATATGATTATTGAGGTTTGTAAAAGTTCTATTTTTCGACAATTGAAATAAGTTAAAGACAACTAATGAAACATAAGTCATGGCATATTAACCGGCGATCTTTTCTCAGAGGTGGAGGAGTGGCTATTGCTCTGCCTTATCTTGATTGCATGTCTTGGGGAAAGTCCAAGAGTTCGGGAACTTTACCGAAGCGCCTTGTTGTCAGTTACATAGCTTATGGCGTATATGAGCCGAGAGCTAAGGATGGCTTACATCATGATTGGAATTGGTGGCCATGCAAAGATCCGGGTCCGCTCACTTTTAATAAATCTTCTGAACCTTTTGCCTCTTTAAAGAATTCGTTGAGTTATATTCAGGGATTGGAGCATGCAGGCGGCTTAGGCATGGGTGGCCACAGTAGCGGTGATGTTTTTGCCACAGGAGCAGATATGACTGGGAATGAAAAAACCAACAACGTTTCGATAGACCAAGTTGCCGCAAAAGTGAATGGTCACCACACTCGTTACGCTTCTTTAGTGTTAGGAACAGAGGGTGGAACTGGTTCCTATGGAAGCGCAAAAACTCTTTCGCATTATGGTCCCGGTCGACCTATTCCATCAATGCACAAACCCCAAGAGATCTTCAATAGACTGTTTAAGCCTTACGCAGGAAAAGGTGTTGACCAGGTGCGAGCCAGCCTTAAAAGAGAATCAAGTGTCCTTGATTTAATGTTGAAAGATGCTCATAGACTTAAAAGACAAATTGGGAAAAGTGATCAGAATAAAATGGAGGAGTATCTTGATTCCTTAAGAGCATTAGAAAAACGTGTCGAAAGAACTAGTCAATGGACGCATCAACCTTTGCCAAGCGTTGACACTAAAGGTCTGAACCTAGAGGTTTCTCATAAGGACCCAGAGGAATATACTCGATGCATGTACGATTTGCTTTATTTGGCCTTTTTAACAGACTCTACTCGTTATGCCACTCTAATGCTTGAGAGTGAGCATTCTAGTGGAAGTGAAATGTGGAATTATGCTAATTATGTTATTGGTTACAAAGGGGCGACACATGACATTGCTCACAAACGTCCGACTGAATCAGGGAAGTGGGATAATTGGCGTGCAAAGCAGCATGCATATTTCTTGGAGCGAATGAGAAACACTCCTGAGGGTGACAGTAATATGTTGGACCAGACAGTTGTTGTTTGGGGTTCAGCTCACCCACATGCTTCCCATAGCAATAAGAACTATCCGGTTCAAGTGGCTGGCGGTAATGCACTTGGTTTCAAACATGGAAGACTTCATTCTTTTGAGGGCAAAAGAAAAATACCTTTGGCGAATTTATTTACTTCAATTCTCAATGCAGTGGATGTTCCTACAAAGAAATTTGCTGATAGCACCGGAGAATTTTCAGAATTGAGATCTTAGAATATTCTATAAAAACCTTTTGTAATTTAGTCTAAAGTTTTTATTTTCGCGTTCTTTATAAGGACAGGAGATCCGCCTCGACTTAGGTTTTGAAAGCCTATTTTTCCTGATTTTGGTCTATTACAAAGTGCTGGAGCGTCTCCGCCGTTATGCCTTTTGATTATGGTTTTCTGTTTACTCAGATCTTCATTAATTATGAGCTCATCGTTCAAAGTAACTTTGATATGATTTCCTTTGATTCTGATCTGATAACTATTCCACTTTTCGGGCTTATAGACCTGTTTTGTTGGGGCCAGAGCTCTATACAAACCACCGGTTAATTCTGAATCTTTAGCTTTAGTATTATAGCGATAGTCTGCCATTTGCAGTTCAAGGCCATCAAAAGCAGGGTCTCCAGCACTGGGCGATCGCAGAGCTAAGCCGCTGTTTCCTTGTGGGCCTAGTTTAAAATCAAAACTTAATTCGAAATCGGAATAATCTTTTTTGCTGATTAACCAAGATCCTCTAGCGCCACCTCCATTGAGAACTCCTTCTTCAACTACCCACTGAGCTCCCTCAGGTCCAGACTTTCCAACATCAGACCAAGCTCTCACCACCCAGTCTTTAGGAATTCCATCATTAGGAAAAAGTAATTTTAGTTCCTCCGCTTTTAACTGCGGATACATCAATGCAGATAATGCCGTTAGAAGTGTTAGGTAATTAAGAGTTTGGGTATACAGATTTTTCAAAGTAATAAATTATTTCTATTAGATTATCAGTATCAGATTATTTAAAAGTTACTCAAACTTTTTATGCTAGATTACTAATTGAATCTCCACTCATGAACCCCTGAAGAAACACCAGGCTGGAGATTGACTTCTAGTCTCATTTTAACAGTTTCAATTGGCTTAAACCTTATTTCATTAAAAACGTCCTTATTAATTTCATAATTATTAAGAGTTTGTATCTCTTTCCACTTATCATTCTCCCAAAAAAGTATTCGCCAGCTCTCTGGTAATTTTTTGTCTCCTCCGTTATCAAACCAATAGACGCTTGATTTGGATATTTTTGTTGG
>Ga0163179_10003887_pt1 | contig 10079 bp, 8 predicted proteins | sample AtlANTMetagenome_FD_109643 | JGI IMG/M metagenome (GOLD analysis project Ga0163179, IMG submission 109643) | Marine eukaryotic phytoplankton communities from the Atlantic Ocean - Atlantic ANT 2 Metagenome | ecosystem: Environmental > Aquatic > Marine > Oceanic | place: North Atlantic Ocean... | reverse complement strand
GGCGTCGAGGAAGCTGCGGAATTCGAATCGCTCCGAAAGTGCGCAGCGCATCTCGTCCAAGGATACTGGATTGGCCGTCCGGAGATGGACCTAGAACGCCTTTTATCTGAGGCCGTTTAGACCCAAAAGAGGTTTGGACGCGACCCGAAGGGTGGATAACGGTCCTGCATGCCCCCGCTCCTACTTTTATCGTCGGCTTCTTATGCGGAACGCAGCGACCGCCCAGTCGTAGCGATCGGGAACTTTGACGGCGTACACCTAGGCCATCAAAGCATGCTCGCGGAAGCGCTCCGCCAGGCGAACGATTTAGGCCGACCAACTTTGGTGTACACATTCGACCCGCCGCCAGCGGTCGTCTTGCGCCCAGGCACACATTACCCACGGATACTCCCCTTGGAGGACCGCGTCCGACTGCTTGCTGAATTCGGTGTAGACCAGGTGTGTATTGAGCCCTTTTCGTACGCGTTCGCCCAGCACCCGGCGAAATGGTTTGCGCAGGAAATCCTTCAACGGAGGTTCAATCCCGCCGCGATTGTGGTCGGTTACGATTTTCGATTCGGACAAAACCGACACGGAGATTTCGAGCTGCTCAAAACGGTGCTGCCTTCGGTGACAGTGTCGCAAGTGTCCGCCTTCGAAAAAGACGGCGAAGTGGTGTCGTCGTCACGGATCCGGAGGTTGGTAAGCGATGGCAAGGTACGTGCCGCCAGCGCAATGCTCTCCAGAAGACACACGGTGCGCGGTACGGTCGTCACCGGGGATCAGCGAGGCCGTGAACTTGGCTTCCCCACCGCAAACCTCGCTACGCCGGCTGAACTGCTCCCCGCGCCGGGCGTGTACGTCGTCGAAGGCTGCGTAGACCGAAGACATCGTTACGGAGGCGTCGCGAATCTCGGTGTGCGCCCAACTTTTTCTGGCAATGAGCTCCAGATAGAAATCCATCTATTCGACCTTCAGCCAAAAGATCAGGACCTGTACGGTCGCGAACTAGAAGTGGAATTCGTAGAGAAACTGCGCGACGAAAAGCGTTTCGCAAACGCGGATCAACTGCGACACCAGATCGCTTCCGACGCTGCAGACGCGCGAGCGATGCTCTTGCGCGCAAGGTGATGTCCGCAATGAACGCCCAGCCCCTATTCACCCCTGTTAAAATCTGAACATGATCCCCGTAGGCGCAATTATTTGGCTCATCCTTACAGCTGTCGCTGTATTTGTGGTGGCCGCCGGGCTCTTTCCGGACGCTGACGGGCGCGCGGCCGAAGCTCGACTAGGCATTCATGGGGTTGAGTCGCGGGAAGTAAGCCCGATCGTCGAGGCCCTCTACCCGCTTATTTCGCTGTTCGTGCCGATCATGAAAAACATCGGGGTGCCGAAATATCGCGCGTCCGTCGAACAGCGATTCACAACCGCAGGAATGACGGGAAAGATGAGCCCTGACGAGTTCCTCGCTTACAAAGTCGTCTGTGTGGGGTTGTTTTGGGGGCTCTTCATCGGTGTGCTCTGCCACCTCATTACCGGCTGGCAGCCCGCCACTATCGTGCAGGTAATCGTCTGTGTACTCGGGTTTCAGTTCCCCGACGCTTGGCTGGACGGTGCCGTCAGGGAGCGTCAAGACGAGATCCGCAGGGCACTCCCATACACGATGGACCTTCTGTGCTTGAGCGTGGAAGCGGGCTTAGACTTCATCGCCGGCATTGCGAAAGTCTGCGAGAAAGCACGAGCGAGCGCGCTGGTCGATGAACTAGCGTTCTTCTTGCAAGAAATTCAGGTCGGCGCCTCGAGGCAACAAGCGCTTCGCAATCTCTCGCAACGCTGCTCGATGCCAGAGATGTCGAGTTTCAGCGCGCTGCTGATTCAAGCGGATATCTTAGGCGCCAGTGTAGGCCCGGTGCTGCGCGCTCAAGCTGATCTTGTCAGGACCCGTCGCTTTCAGCGCGCTGAACGCCTGGGCGCCTACGCCACGCAGAAGCTGCTATTTCCCCTGATTTTGTGCATTATGCCAGCGGTCTTCGTCGTTATTTTCGGACCCATCTTGCTGAACCTGATTTATGGGTCCGGTGTCATCGGTGGCTAAAGTGGTACGTGTCCGCAACGAGGTTCGGGACTCTATTCTTGCGTCTAACGCCCGCGTCGCGGACCGTCTGACGTCGAGACTCATGGGGCTGATGTTCTCTGAACGCCTACAAAACGACGGAAGAGATGCGTTGCTGATCGAGCCCTGCAACTCGATACATATGTGCTTTATGCGGTATCCGATAGACGTGCTGTTCATCGACGCCAATGACGAGATCGTCGGACAAGTCGAAGACATAAAGCCGTGGCGGGTCACCAAGATTTATTGGAATGCCCGAAAGGCGCTCGAATTGCCCGTCGGCCGAATCGCCGAGACAAACACTCGAGTGGGTGACACCTTATCTATACAACCGGTGGTTGAAGCATGAGACTCGTGGTGACAAAAGGCCCGCAACCAGGGCTGGTCTTTAATCTACAAGAAGGCCCCAACGTCGCAGGCCGAGACCCAGCACACCCCGTCCATTTGCCCAGCGCCCACGTGAGTCGTGCGCACTGCCAATTCGACCGACGAGGCTCGCAGGTCATCGTGCGAGATTTAGACTCCCGCAATGGTGTCTTTATTGAAGGGCAAGCCACACGCGAAACCGTCCTTAGGCCTGGAATGCGCGTGCAAGTAGGCGACTGGCTTTTGCGCTTCGAACCAGAGGACAAATCGGCCAATACTCCGCCTCCGCAGGCCGGTCCTGTGGGCCAAACGCCACCTCCAGCCCCCGCCAATATTGGTACAGACGCCACGGGTCCGGTCGCCGCGCCAAACGTCACCGCCGCGCCAAGCGCCCCTGAACCGGTCGCGCCGACACCCACTGGCTCATCCCCTTTCGGCGCTCTGCCAGCCGCTGGTACGAATTCGCCGTTCGGCGCGCCGGCCCCCGGGGGCTTCGGAGGCTTCGGTGAAAACGCCAAGCCCGCGCAACCCGCCAGGAACCCGGCGCCTGCGCCTGCAAATACGAGCCTGCCGCCACAGCAGCCCGATTCCGTGGGCACGCCCGACCTGGCGACAGGCTCGAGCTTCTCTACGACTGGCGTGGCGTCACCACCTCCCAGCCAGAGACGCGAAGAGGTGCTCGGCGCAACCGACGAATCTGACTGGCTAACACGGCTCAAAGGGCTACAAACGGCCCTATTAAGCGGCCCTTGGTCTTTGCGTTTTGGTGCGATATTCGCGCTGCTCGCCTTCGGCGTGTTCCTGGCCCCGTTCGGCGGTGTGCTTAGTCAAATCCTCCGAACTTCCGACATCGCAGAAGAACTGGCCATCGACCGAGCTAAGGCGTTGGTATTAGCCCTCGGCAAGCGGAATAGGCGGCCACTCGCTAAAGGCGAGCAGCTCGGCTTTGACGCAGAGTTCGTTGTCGTAGAACTTGGCGTGAAAGCAGCGTTGGTCACGGACGAGCGTGGGGTCGTGCGAGCCCCGTCAGATAAGGTGCGTTCGTCGATATCAAACAAGGCCTATTTCAATCGCGCGAGAGAGTTGGGTGGCGTTCATGCGGAGGAAGAAGATGGCCTTTGGCACGTCCTCAAGCCGATCCGCGCTCAGCGCGTAGACGGAGGGCCTCTCGACGTCGTCGGTTGGGCATACATCATGTACGACGCCGACGAGGTCGTCGACGAGTACATTGCCAACTACGCTCGAGTTATCGTCGCGCTCCTCGTGATCTTGTTCTTAGCGGGAGGCGGTGGCTTCCTTGCGTACAGATTGGTCAGTAGGCCGTTGGTGAACCTACGGGAAGAACTTGAACTGGCGATGCGTGGGCATGTCTCGTCGGTAGTTCTCGACGGGCGATGGGGTGACGTCGACGCACTCGCCCACTCCACAAACCGACTCATAGAGAGATGGCGTGAAGGCGGAGGCGACGGTGTGAAGCTTTCCCCAGCGTTGGCTGCGAGCATGGAGAGTCTCCCTGTGCCTGCAATCGTGACAACTGCAAACGGCGCGATTTTGTCCATCAACCCGGCGGCGTCCTCTTGGCTTCGAAAGGACCCAAGCGGCGTTATAGGCGCCTCGATCACTACAATGATTCCTGATCCGGAGTTTAGTGCCATGTTGCAGAGAGTATGTGAAGCCGCGAAGCAATCTCCAGACGGGATAGCTCGTGAACGGATCAGCCTATCTCGCTGTGCCTTAACCACCGTGGTATGCACCGACAGTACAGGTATCGTCGCTGTGACGACTGCGGGTGAGTAGTTCGCTTATGTCCGATATTCCTATTTTGGTGGTGGTCGAAGGGCCTCGCAAAGAACAAAGGTTCGTCATCACAAACGACGGGCTCTGTATTGGTCGTCAGGACGGTATAGAGATCTCTATCTCTGACCCAGGACTGTCACGACAGCACGCGCGCGTACTCTTACACAATGGCGCCGTGTGGGTACAAGACATCGGCTCCCGAAACGGCGTTTTCGTGAACGACATCCGGATCGGACGACACCAACAGCTTAATGTTGGAGATCAACTGCGACTCGGGGGCAGCGCTTTTCAAGTCGAGCTAGAGACGCCGATCCCCGACGGATCGTCAATTTCATCCACGCGCACTCCTGCACACGTCCCTGCCAAAGGCGGGTTCAAGAAATGGCCGTTCGTCGTAGCGGGCGCCGTCGTATTGGCCCTGATCATCCTCATTTCAGTGGCGGGTTCAGGCGGTAGTGAAGGGCCGCCCCCAGCGGTAGACGCTTCAGATTTGGGCCAACTGATTAATAGCGCTGGGCAGTACGACGCTAATGACGCTCCTCCTGCGCCCGATCAGGACGCCGCGACGACAATCGATGGGCAACCCGCCACCTTGGCCGACTTGCTCAAAGCAAGCGATCCCGACAAACCGTCTGGTCCACAAGGCCTAACCAACGTGCCCGCGCCCCCTGAAGGCGCGACTGTCCAGAGTCTATTAGAGTCGGCCGAGATGGACGAAAACGCTGGCAAGCTCGCCAAAGCGCTGACTGCCTACAAGCAAGCGCTATTTCTGGATGCCTCTTGCGCAAAATGCCAAAGTCGCGTCAGCCGTATCAGCGCAGAGATTCAAGAGCGCATTCGGGCCAACATGAGCGACGCACAAGAATACTATGGCGCGTTTCAATTTCGGGAAGCTATCGGGTCCTGGGAGACGGTTCTGCAGTACATAGAAGACCCGAATGACCCAATGCGTAAACAGGTAGAAGAGCAGCTCGAGATTGCGAGAAAACAACTCCAGTCACAGTACTGATCTACGCAACGCGACAAATCCGTTAGTATGGGTGCAGTTGATACGGGCCCCAACGGAGGAATTCCCTGCATGAAGCAGGTCGAGTTGATCGTTCAGCGCCAAGGCGAAGCTTCAAGACGTTTTCGCTTGGAGCCTGGTGAACTGAGCATTGGTCGTGCAGAGGACAACACCCTGGTGTTGCCAGACGTTGAGGTGTCCCGTCGACACGCGAAGATCATCGTAGCTGACGAAACCGTAGTTATTGAAGACTTGGGCTCCGGCAATGGGACGTACTTTCAGGGTACGTCCATCGACCGGATGATCGTTGACGACGGGTCCGAGATCGTCATCGCTCCCTACACGCTCCAATTCATCATCCCCAACGAAATCACCGAGCAAATTACCGACCCAGGTACTGATGCGGATATCGAAGCCCTAGCCACCGCTGAGGGAAACGCCGACGCAGTGGCTGCCAGGCTAGTCACCCTGCAGGGACAGGGTCTCGACGATTTTTACGAACTTCCGCCAACCGGCGCGACCATGGGCCGGGCCGAACAGCGGGAAATCACCCTCCCCGATCCCGCGGCAAGTAGAAACCACGCTCAACTACTCAACGCATCAGGCAGTTGGTGGGTACGAGACAACGGGAGCGTCAACGGCACCTTTGTTAACGGGCGACGCATCCGCGAAACACCGCTGTCTCCGGGCGACCGCGTGAGAATAGGCGCAACAGAATTCCGGTTCGAGTTTATCGAGGAAGACGATGTCAACGCCACGAGCACGATGCCGTTTGTCAGCTCGATGTTCGCGGACGAGACCGCGGGCTACCCCGCTCCTCCCGTCCCCGAAGGGCCCACGCCGTCCTTCCCTCAATCGGCGCCGCCCATGCAAGCGGCCGCTCCCGTCGCAGATTTTGAAATGTCCATCGATCCAGAGGCGGTGGCCGCAGGCCGGCGTTTAGATACGCGTCAAAGCGCTAGCGGCGAAGGCACATGGCTTTCTCGGAACATCCGTAAACTCACTGGTGGAATCCTCGCAACGACCCTTATCCTCGTCGTAGGCAGGGGCTTGTTCGGCGGCGACGATGTTCCAGCGACGACCACGCCCACCACATCGACGGCGCCGACAAGTCTGGGCGCCACGACAACCACACTGGCCACGACGGCGGGTAATACAGCCGGCGCACAAGGCGTCCAAGGTCTGCTCGAAGAAGGGACCAAGCTATTCGGCCAGCGCGAATATCTGGAAGCGATGCGGCGTTTCGACGAGGTTCAAACACTCACCCCTGGCGAACCGACCTCTCGAAAACTCAGCTTTTATAGTTGCGAATTCCTGATCATCGACACGCTACGTGGTGACGTCGTTCGCCGCAGCACGTCCGCGAGCGAACAACAAGCCGCTTACGACGACGCGGTCACGCAATCAGAAGACGCGCTCAAAGGCCGCGTGCGCATGACTGCACTCCGAGACGCCCAAGGGGCAGTAGGAGCGGCTCTAAACTTCTTCCCCGACGACGAAACGCTTCTCGAGTATCAAACCAAACTCAAGCGAAAAGTGGGCGCCATTATCCAGGCCGGACAAAACCGTTCAGCTAAAGCCTTCGAAGAAGAGATTGGCGCCATTTTCTCCTCCGCAGAGGCCAAATCCAACTCGGATAGGATCGCGGCCATCAAGGACTTCGAACGCGTTCTGCAAGCCGACTCCGACCGACAAACGGAATACTATGTCCGCGCGCAAGACCGTATCCGCGCGTTAAAAGCTAGACTCGACGAAATGGTGCGCGACGCCTACACGCAAGGACTGTCTGCGGCGAGATCGGGTCAACACCTCAAGGCGCGAACCTTGTTTCGGCAGGTTCAGCAAACCAATCCCTTTCATCGAGCGTCAGCCGGCAAACTGATCGACACTCAGAAAAAGCTTGATGAACTCGCAGCCGAATCGTTCGACCAAGCGAAGGTCTACGAGAAGCTCAACAAACTTGAGTTAGCGATCAAGAACTACCAGAAGGCGATCGACTACTCCAAGAACAGTCAAGCGGACCTAGCGCAGAAAGCGCGCGCAAAGATCAATAGGCTCTCTGGACTTCAATAAGTGCTGGCGCTCAAGGGTCAGCACGAACGGTCAGCATCAACGACCAACCCCAAAAGCCGAGCGTTCCGCTCCAGAGAACCACGGTGGGCCACGGTAAACCGAGCACTCCGCCAAGCGGCAGACTCGCTGTAAGGCTGCCGGCGATTAGGGCCGCAGCGGACATACCGAAAAGTGTGGCGCGCGTGGTTCGGCGTTCGAGTGCTTTACGATCCGCGGGTGTCAGTTCATGCGCGATTTTGAGCTTCGCCCTTCCCTGCTCTACCTCATCTACGAAGTCCGAAAACACCCGCATCGTACGGCGAGAAAGCGTTCGTAAGGTAAAGGCCTGGTAATACAGGTCCTGACGCCACCGCTCCCGACTGAAACGCTCGTGAACGAGTCGTTCCACATAAGGCTGGGCCGCCGCTACGAGGTCTACCTCGGGCACTAGACTCCTTGCCAGGCCCTCGCTCGTCAACACGGCCTTAAAGAACATCGTGTAATCGGCAGGCGCTCGAACACCGTGTCGAACGGCGCCGTCCGCGAGCTCTTTCAGAAAGGCACCGATTTGTAGTTCGCTCGCCGCCTTGCCGACCCAATGCCGCTCCATCAACTCGATGACGTCGCGCTCGAAGGCGGTGTAGTCCACGCGCGTCGTTTTGACGCCGAGGTCGTAGTAAATCCGACTCACGCTACGGAAGTCGCCACGCTCTAGTGAAAACAACAGCGCGCAGAGATCGTCCTTCATCGCCTGGGTCAACCGACCGGCCATCCCGAAGTCCAACAATGTCAATACGCCCGACGCCTCGACGAGCACGTTGCCCGGATGTAAATCGCCGTGAAAGAACCCGTCATCAAAGATCATTTGATAGGCGGCTGAAAGATACCGGTCGCCAATCTGCTTCATCTCGAAGCCTTGTTCGCGCGCTTCTCGTAGGCGGGCCCCATGAACCCGCTCAATCACGATCAGTTCTCGACTGGTAAACGCCTCATAAAAGTGCGGAATCTTGATATCAGACCGATGCGCGAAGTTGCGCCGAAACAAACGTGCGTTTGCGGCTTCAACCTGCAGATCCGTCTCACTTCGCAATGAGCGGTCTAAGGCATCCAAAAGCCCGAGCGGATCAAAGGCTCGCATCTCCGGAAACTCTTCTACAAGCCGCGTGGCCAGGTGCCGCAAAATAGAGAGATCTGCTTTGATCGTGTCTGCTATTCCAGGTCGGACGACCTTCAACACCACCTCATCACCCTCTTTAAGCAAGGCGGTGTGCACCTGTGCGATACTTCCCGTGGCGAGCGCTTCGCGGTCGATCCGTTCGAATTTGGCCCGCCAATCGGCCCCTAGCGAACGCTCAAGTACGGGCTCCAATTCATCGAACGAGACCGAGTTGACATCGTCTTGTAGCGTACGGAAACTTTCCGTGTACGCTTCAGGCAAGATGTCAGGCCGCGTGGAAAGTACCTGCCCAAGCTTTATGAAGGTGGGTCCCAACTCCTGAATCGCTGCAAGCGCACGCTCCGGCGTCGATTCAAACTTTCGAGGAAAGGGCGCCAGTCCGGGCACCTTGACGTCGGCGAGAAGAAAGCCAAGGCCGTACCGTACAAGAACCGCTGCGACCTCTCGCAAGCGAGCAAGATCTCTGACCGCCCCTTGAACGGTTCGAGTCGTATCCACTATGGGTCGAACAACACGCATAGGCGCAGTTTACCCGCCAGCGCCAAGAAAAGCCGAAAGCCGACTGGACCATCCCGGCAGCCTGGCCGGATAAAGCCGCGCGTCGGGTGGCCGGATCACATCCGACACCAGACCACTATGTCCTATCGCTTCTATATCGACGGCGAGCCCTAAGCATGCCGCCACGGCGCGCGCGAACAAATACCACGTCGTTTCCTCTGAACCGATGGCGTGCGATACGCCCTCCGGGGCTCTAAAAAGATACTCAGCGAGATCGTCACAATAGGTGGGCTGCACGATGACATCGGATATGGCCCGCACGGGGCCTTCCCTAAGCCTTCGAGGCAGCGAAGAAGGAAAGTTCTTGCCACCCTTTCCAAACAGCCAGCCCGTCCGCACTACACGGCCCCCCGATGCCAAAACAGCGTCCTCCGCAGCGCGCTTTTGGACCCCGTAGGACTGTAACGGTTCACGAGCTGCGTCCACACGGTGCGGCCCTGCTCCGGAGAACACGTAATTGCTGCTAACCAACACCACGGGAACCTCTCTCGCCCAGTGAGCGGGTGCTTCGACATTGACCCGCCACGCCTCTTCATGGTCGGCGGTGTCTACCTCCGTGTACGCCGCGCAAAACACCACGAAGTCCGGCTGGTGATTATCAAGTACCAGGTCTCGTGCAGCCAAAGACGTGACATCACAATCAGCGCGAGTGAGCCCCACTGCCCCATGCGCCACGCATGCTCGACCGAGCAAGCCGCCTGCACCTGTCACAAGAACCCGTGGAATCACAAGCCGACGCCTCCTCGGTAAGAAATAACGGGCCGATGCGTTTTGACACCATCTGCCGGCAATCGGTAACCTCTATCTTCCTCGGCCCTGCGGAACACGAGGCCTGCGCGTGACAACCCCCTCGCTCAATATTGTGGAATGCCACGGCCGTTTGTGCCGTAGCGACGGTCGTCCGGCAAATCCGGGTACGTACCGACTCTACTTCAGCCTGCACCGCGAACGCAGGGGCGCAAAAGAGCTCTGGGCGGAGACCCTAGACGGCGTGGACGTCGCCCCAGGAGGCTTTTACCACATCGTTTTGG
>Ga0163179_10003886_pt1 | contig 10081 bp, 3 predicted proteins | sample AtlANTMetagenome_FD_109643 | JGI IMG/M metagenome (GOLD analysis project Ga0163179, IMG submission 109643) | Marine eukaryotic phytoplankton communities from the Atlantic Ocean - Atlantic ANT 2 Metagenome | ecosystem: Environmental > Aquatic > Marine > Oceanic | place: North Atlantic Ocean... | reverse complement strand
CGATGCTCTCGTTCATCAACCGTCTGCACATACGCGACCAACTGCGTGGCAACTGCCCCTGCTTCACTACCTCCGACTAGGGCTGCCGGGGCGCCGCTGGAATCAGTGGCAATAACAACACAGTCGAGAACGGAGTCCTGTCGACGAAGTACAGTTTCCACCTCGGAAGTCTCGATCCGATAACCACGAATCTGGACTTGATCATCATTGCGACCAAGAAATTCCAGGAGGCCATCATCACGATATCGAACCAGATCCCCCGTACGATACAGGACATTAAAATCGGAATCCGGTCCTGGTTGATTAAAGGGATTCGGTACAAATCGCTCCGCACTAAGGGATGGCTGATCGATGTAGCCGCGAGCTACGCCTGCACCTCCGATAAATAGTTCACCGGGTACACCGAGGGGGGTTGGCAGCATTGATTCATCGAGCACATACAAAACCGTGCCCCAAATTGGGCGACCAATCGGCAAACCATGAGCGTCATGATGTTCTGGCCCGACGCGCTGAACACAACATCCGACAACGGTTTCTGTGGGACCATACTCATTGAATATCTGAACGTCCGGGTAGTTTTCCATCCAGAACGCAACATGCTCAGCAGTCAACGCTTCACCGCCAACGACCAAGGCTGTTGGCAAACAATCGTTCTCAAGATTTGTCGGTAGCATGGATGAAAGCGCAGACAAATGAGCAGGCGTGAGCTTAACAACACTTGGACCCGTCTGAGCGATCTCTGCCAGCTGTTCTAATTCGTTATCTTCAGACAACAGGTGGACCGTTTTGCCAGCAACCAACGGCGCCAACAAGCTGGTGATGGTTGCATCGAAACCAATTGAAGTTTGAACCGGCGCCCCCCAGCCCTTATCAAATGGATACGTGGAGATACACCACGCCAAATAGTTCATTAAGGAAGAGTGTCTGACAACAACCCCTTTCGGCACACCAGTGGAGCCCGATGTAAAAATCACATAGGCATCAGATTCTGGTAGTATCTCGTTCGGATTGGGAAGTCGCCCAACTTCTCCAGCAGCCGTTCCCTCCGGCTGTTTAGACTTCCGATGAATTCCCTGCGCGTCAACGAGAATCGTGCACGCAGCTTGACGCTGCATCAATTGGCTGCGTTCCGCCGGTTGCGACAAGTCGATTGGGAGATAGCAGACCCCTGCTTTCATCGCGCCGATGATGGTCGCAACAAGTTCGAAAGTGCGAGGAAGCTGGATCGCTACCACGTCGCCTGCCTGACCGCCCGCTGCCAGCAAGGAATGAGCGATCACCGTTGATCGAGCGTCGAGCTCCCTGTACGTATACTCTTGATCTTCAAAACGAATCGCGACAGCGTCCGGCGATTCAAGAAAGCGGTGCGCAAAGGCCACAGGAAACGTCACTGCTGACTCAGGCCTGGCTAATGCGTCTCGATTCCCAAGGCTGGAAAACCCCAAAATCTGCGAGCGCTCTTCATCGGAAACCAATCTGTATTCGCCAATTCTTTTGTTTGGATCTGCAACGATCTCAGTGAGCAGATGATGGAAATGATCCATCATGCGTTCAATCTGCTTTCGCTGAAATCTCGCTGACTTGAATTCTACAGCGAGGAGCAAGCCTTCGGCTCGATCGAACATATGCCACGTCAGATCGAATTTCGTTTCCGATAACTCGATGTGCTGTTGCGTCAATTTCAACTCAGGAAAGGACACATCCGGCGCATTGGCATTTTGCACACGGTAATCCTGCCCTTGCACCTGAAACATAATTTCAAAGAACGGATTGCCATGCACTCTTCGTTTTGGCGCACACGCATCAACGACCTCCGAAAACGAAACATGCTGATACTGCAACGATTCGACGACCGTTGATTTCACTTGCTGCAGCCAATCGGCGAATGTCGCCTGCGGCTGCTCGCCAAATTTTGTCCGGAGGACTACGGTGTTCACAAAGAAACCGATCAGATCTGCAGATTCTACATGGCGCCGGCCTGCAACGGGCACACCTACAGCAAGATCATGCTGACCAGTGTAACGATAAAGCAGCACCTTGAATGCCGCCATCAACGTCATAAAGAGAGTAGCGCCCGAGGCTTGCCCGAGCTCTTTCAGAGAATCAGCGAGAGAAGACGACAATGTCTTCAACGTCGTTTCCGCTCGAAAATCTGCCGCCCCGGAACGGGCCCGCCCCATCGGCAACTCAATGGGTGAAATCCCCGAAAGATGACGTTTCCAATACTGCAGCTGATCAGCATAATCATCGGATTCACGCCAAACCTGGTCTGCCAGATGAACCGAATAGGCAATTTGATCGAGACTGACAGCGGCATCCTGATCCGAAACGTTTATCCCAACATTTCTCTGGCCACCGTCGACAGAACGCCCATTCGTAGAAGCGTAACCAGCGGCGAGGTCTTTTATCAGAACTCCACGCGACCATCCATCGGCAACGAGATGATGCAGTACGATGACCAGTACATGTGTGTCATCTGAAATCCGTTGCAACTGGGTTCGGATCGGTAGTTCGCAACTCAACTCAAATGGCTTTGCGACCAACGCTGCAGCCGTGGCTGCACAAAAACCATTGCCCCCCACGGAAACAGGAGTGAGTTCTGGCATCTTGGCGGGCAACAATTCCTGCCAAGGTCGCCCATCGTCATCAGGAACGAAGATCGTTCGGAGCGCTGAATGGCGTTCCAGCAGTCGCTCAAAGGCGACATTCAATGCCTTCACATCAAGTGGACCCTCGAATCGCCAAGCGAAAGGGATGTGGTAAGCCGATAATTCGGGATAGAGTTGATGCAAAACCCAAACATGAGATTGCGAGGAGGTCAATGCAATCCGCTGAGGACGTGTATCCTTCGAGATCGACAACGACGCATCGCGCGGTTCGTCGCGCAACCAACTCCCATCAATCCCTTGCGCCTCAAGTTGCGCGCGGAGCCGATCCCGCTGTTCCTTGGACAATAGAGCAACGCGTTTGCGAAGAGCCTCGAGTTGATCTGGGTCAATGGTCATCGTAACCGCATATAAGCAAGGGACGGAGTCACTACTGCGTTTTCTCCATTAACTCCTTCAAGAATGGAAGGCTTGACATGACCGCGTCCTTGCTCTGCACAAAATCGACCAAGCAACAAAGCTCGTCAACTCCCGCGTCCGCGAATGCTCCGACAAGCGGTGAACAACTGTCAGGAGTCCCAATCAGAGAGCGTTGTTTAATAAAACCCTCGATACCAAATTCGATCACCGCATCCAGGTCGTCCTCAGAAAAATCGTCCATGCTGACGTCGAGCCCCATGCCCTTCGCCAGATTCTCAAGCAGTCCGTAATGTGTTTTGAGATACTCTCCAAATGGAACTCGAATATCCTCCCTGACACGGTCCTCATTCCCACCGAGGAAAGTGTGCACCATAAGTGATACGGTACCTGACTTTGGGTCGTGGCCATTTCGCGTCAACGACTCACGATATTTGGCGATATTTTTCGCTGTCTCCTCAAGCTGTCCACCGAGCAGAGACGTAAGGACATGGTATCCGCACCGGCCTGCTTCGACGAAGGACTCCGTCGATTGACAGGTAATCCAGATGGGCAATTCTGATTGCAGCGGTCGCGGCAGCACTTGCACTGCAACGGTTCTCTCCGATGCGTCTTGAAATTCAACGGTTTCTCCACGCCATAGCCGTCGTATCAGATCCAGGTTCTCCCACATCACCGTTCGTCGGCTGCCATGGGGATCACGTGAAAGCACAAACTCATCCATGGTCCAACCGGATGCGACGGAGAGTGCCGCCCGCCCCCCCGAAAGATTATCGACGACGGCCCAATCTTCGGCGACACGAACAGGATGATGCAGGGGTAGAACAACGCTTCCAGCACGAATTTGAATCCGCTCGGTAATGCATGCCAACGCAGCGGAAATGACTGCTGGATTTGGATACAAACCACCAAACGCATGAAAATGCCGCTCCGGGGTCCAAATGGCTGTGAATCCATGTTGGTCACCGAATGCCGCACATTCCTTAAGAAGGTCGTATCGATCAGACCGGACTGTCGCCCCATCACCGTCGAAAAAGAACAAACTAAACTTCATGATTTGTCGACCGAGAGTTACTCCGCCGCTTTAAAGAATTGGATTCGCAGTTAGATGAACTGATTACTTTTGCTCTGCCTCAAGACTTCCCAGAAGATCCTCGACAATTGACACATCCTCAGCTTTCAGATCAGGCAGACACTCGACGACCACTTCCGAAATCCCAGCGACCGTTGGCGTTCCCTGCAAGATCGCTCGCATCGGCAAGTCAACATTGAACTGCTTGCGTAGCTTGGTAATCGCTTGAATTGCTAAAAGCGAGTGCCCTCCCAAGGCAAAAAAGTCATCATGCAAACCGATCTTGGATATTCCCAACAAATCTGCCATCGCTTTAGCAACTGCTTTTTCGACGGGCGTCCGAGGTGCGACATATTCTGTAGCAATATTCGGCCGCTGGCGCTCCATCGATTCGATCTGGCAAACGTCGGGCGCGGCCGCAGCCAAAACCCTCGGAATTAAAGGCCGCGGTGAAACGGCGACTTGCGGCCCAATCGTGGCAGCAAGAATGCGTTTGGTCACCTCCCAAATTTCGTCGACCTGAATCGCCTGTGCCATTAATTCCGAGTCAGCGAACGCCGATGATTCCTCGAGCTGACAGGCATCCCAATTAATACTCACAATCGGGAAATCAGCTTCTGACGCCTCCCGTCGCTCAGAATAAGTCGCAGCCATGGTCGCAACTGCCGCATCGAGAAACGAGCTGGCTGCAGCGTAGGCCGCAAAACCTGGCCCACCGACGATCGACGACAGGGAAGACTGCAAAACAGCGAAATGCGGTTGGGTAGCATCGAGGAGACGGTCCAGTGCGGCGACCGTTGATATTTTTCGATTTAAGATCCGGTCCTGAGCAACTTTGTCGAGCTCACCGAGCGGGCAGCTTGCTTCGCCCCCCATGACCCCGCCATAAAACAGCCCCTGAATTTCTGTTTTTCCGATGCGGTCGAGCGCCGCCGTCACGGCCGATTCAACACCTGATGCATCGTGCAAATCAGCAACACAAAATACAAAATCCGTTGACTCACGCCCCAACGCTTTAATTCGATGAATCAGTTGGCTTACCGGATGTCGATTGCCATGGGTTGCGAGCCAACTATCCCATTCATTGACGACGGGCAAATCGCTCGGTCCTACTAAGATCACCTTAGCCGCCAGGTGATTACGCAGCGATTGCGCATAGACCATATTCAAGCCATCCAAGAGATCCCCCACAACCAAATAGGTTGCACCTTCAGACAGCAAATCGGAATCCGACTTCGTTAACGGCACGGACGTGAATGACTGAACCCAGCGACGACGCTCGCGCAAGGCAATCAAACGATCAGTGGATTCAATCGATCGCGATAACTCCCGTGCAATAACATCCTTCATTCGTGATCGTTTTTGAAACGAGGCAGGCAAATCAATTGCGCGACACCGAAGCCCCGCAACCTCGTGGGGCAGCGAGTTTAGCAATCCGACAAGCACGGATTGCTCATGAAGAATCTCCTCTTCGCTGGTTACGTCAACAAGGCCTGACGTAAGCACGGTTAGGTCTACCGTTTCCTGCGATGAACGACTGGCCAAGCTTTGTGCCAGACACACGAGACGTTCGAATGCAATTGTCGCGGACTGCGTTGGTGTCCAGGGACAGACTAAACGAAGTGGTCCCGCACCATGACGTGCTTCTAGCTCTTGCCAAAGTCGGACATAATCATCTTTGCAATCTGGATCGATCGTTATCGTTTCCTCGTCGCCCCTCCAGCCTGCGCCTGCTTGCACGAGAATCGGAGAGGTGGTCGAAAGATGCGCGTCGACCAATCCTAAATCACGGTATTCACCAAAGATGACCGTCAACGGATCAGACATCTCTCGGCTTGGAATAAGTGGACGATTATGCCAGCTTGGAACATAACACCAATTCTCCACCTCTTCGCGTTTTTGATCCGATACAGCTACATCGTCCTGGCCGTGAGAACCCGCCTGATGACCGGCCGGAACGAAATGAACCGTGCGACTGAAGGGGTAGGTCGGCAACGGGATCCGATTACGAACCTCACCGGAATAAATTTGATCCCATTGAAGAGGAACCCCCCGACACCAGAGCTCTGCCAGCGCATGCGTCAAGCATTCGTCGTCTGCCCGATTTTCATGCGGTCCAGGCAGGGTCGCAATTGGTATCGCGTCCGCTTTTTGCGTTTTCACCAACCTCCCGAGTGTTTGACCAGGTCCGACCTCAAGAAAAACAGTGTTCGGTAGTTGCGTAAGCTAATCCATTCCGTCAGCAAAACGCACCGTGTGGCGTAGATGCTCGACCCAATAATCGGGATTCGTGGCTTGTTCCAGAGAAAGCCACTCACCCGTGCGGTTTGATATCAGATTCAATCTAGGAGCATTTAACTCAATCCCCGAGAGACATTCATGCAGAGGGTCTAAAGCCGGATCCATTAACGATGAGTGGAACGCATGAGATGTCTGAAGAAGCTGACAGGCGATATCCCGGTCTCGAAGCATGAGCTCGAAATTTCGTATCTCTGGTTTGGAGCCCGCCACCACTGTTTGCAATCGACTATTCTGCACGGCAATTTCGAGATTGTCGGGCAATAACGCTTGCACTTGCACCTCATCCTGCATCACGGCAAGCATTGAACCGGACTCGCACCGTTGCATAACTTGACCGCGAAATTGAACTAGTTTCAACGCATCAGATAGCGAAAAAACGCCTGCCAAACAGGCAGCAACGTATTCACCTAAACTATGCCCAATGAGTGCATTAGGTTGGACCCCAAAACTAATCAAAAGGTCTGCTAGTGCATACTCGACGGCAAACATTGCCGGCTGCGTGTTGATGGTGGATTTGAGCTGTCCCTCTTTAGCGTTTGCACCGTTGGTACCCTCCGTGGTTGTTCCGTATACCAAGTCGAGCAGATCCAGGTTGGGGCCTAGAATATCTGCACAATCATTCATAGTATCGCGGAAACGTCGATAGGTCTGATAAAGCTCACGCGTCATTCCCGGGTACTGCGCGCCTTGCCCCGGAAACATGAAGGCCACGCTCGCATTGCTCTCAGCTACGTACGTCTCGATGCCACCCTCAAGCATTTCAGCGAATTCCGTCAAGCTTCGAGAAACGATAGCAGAACGGTATTTCATGGCCCGGCGACCGATCTGCAAGGTATATGCCATATTGGCAAGGATATCATCGGCCAATACAGCGCTCGATGGTCGACCTGGCTGCTGATGCTGCAAATCCAGTTGACTTAGACCTCGAACGTGATCGACGATTTGCTCTTGCCGTTTATTCAGGGCCTCTGAATCCTTCGCCGACAAGGGTAGGACCTGCCATGACGAGCCTTCACGGGAATCCGATAGCCGATTGTGATTGACTTCGGGAGCTTCCTCAACGATGACATGGGCATTGGTGCCGCCCATTCCAAACGAGCTCACGCCGGCGCGACGTGGTTGGCCGGTTGGTACCCAGTCGCTGAGGTGCGAATTGACGTAGAAAGGACGATTATCAAAGTCGATTTGGGGATTCGGCTTCTCGTAGTTGAGACTCGGAGGTAATTCCTTGTTCTGCAGTGAAAGCACAACCTTAATCAGACCGGCCACACCTGCGGCGGCATCAAGGTGGCCAAGATTGGTTTTTGCAGACCCGATCGCACAACGTTTGGATGCCGCGTCCAACGATCCCCCAATCGCTTTATCCAAGGCTGCAAATTCCACCGGATCGCCAAGCTCAGTCGCGGTGCCGTGTGCTTCGACGTACGATAAGGTTGCCGGATCAATTCCGGCGGCTTTGATTGCCTGGGAAATAACCTCCGCTTGTCCATTCACGCTAGGCGCGAGCAAGCCAACCTTATCAGCACCGTCGTTGTTTGTAGCCGATCCGAGAATGACGGCCCGAATATCATCACCTTCATTAAGTGCCGTTGCCAATGGCTTCAAAACAACAACTCCGACTCCATTCCCAAAGACGGTTCCTCGTCCTGCTGCGTCGAACGCTCGACAAAGTCCATCAGGCGAGGCGATGTTGCCTTCTTCGTACAAATAACCGGCAGGCGTCGTGTGGGTGACGGTGACCCCACCTGCCAGCGCAAGATCACATTCCCCATCGATCAGACTTCGGCAGGCCGAGTGAATCGCGACGAGTGACGTGGAACATCCAGTCTGAATTCCGCAACTGGGACCACGCAAATCAAGATGATAGGAGACCCGTGTTGGCATAAGCCCCATCACATTGCCAACGACCGCCTGGACTTCCCCAATTGAATCACGTGTGGGGCGATGTGCCGATAGATTTACGATATAGCTGTTGAGCGCCGATCCACCAAAAACACCAATGCGACCGCCATATTGCTGGGCGTCGTAGCCGGCGTCTTCTAGTGCAGTCCACGCGTTTTCCAAAAAAACACGATGCTGAGGATCTAAAACATCAGCTTCGGCGGGAGAATAACCAAAAAACTTCGCGTCAAATTCACTCGGTCCAAGAAAAGTTGCCGCTCGTCTTACGTACTTTTTGTCCTCGTAGACTTCCGGAGATATACCCGACTTCGCCAAATCGTTGAGCGATACGTCTCGAATTCCGGACTGTCCGCTCCGTAATAATTGCCAATATTCATTAACGGATTCAGCCCCTGGAACACGAGCTGCCATGCCGACGACCGCGATCCGATTATCTTCGGAGCGTTTCAGCTGCTCGATTTCGGAGCGCGCCCGACGTAAAACGTCGAGAATACGTTCAGATTCATTATCACTCATTTTATCCGCTTCGGCGAAGTAAAGCCGTTTTGGCATCACTCACAACGCATGAAGATCGCTATTCGATCGATTTCGGTGGCGTGAGTTATCCGATATTGTATAGCGCAAACCTTTTGACCATGGGACCTTGGAGTCAAAACCAACTCCCGTTAAAATCACTATTGAGAATCAGTCACAACAAGACCGATGGTAAAGGTTAGCCGCTAATTACAAGGTTCTCAACCGACAAGCTAGAATAAATCATCGTCATAGAATCCTAGTGAAGTAAATCGTTGCGATGAAAATCCATTGTTGACATCGAGGCTTATCTAAGTACGAGATCCAGCCCTTTCAGGGGGTTTTCGATCGGATTATATCAGTCGTGGCAAAGAAATATAAACACTGGAATTGCCCGAAAAACATCGATGATCCCCTCAAAATCGCAACTCACGGACCTACTCGTTGAACTTCGAAGGATTGGCGTTCGGCTTTGGCTGGAGGGTGACTCGCTTCATTGTGATGCACCTAAGGGCATTTTATCAAATGACTTAAGAGAAAAACTGATTGCCAACAAAGCGGAAGTCATCGCCCTTCTCAAATCGACTAAACGGGCACCATCCGCCGAATGGGACTCCGATTCAAAACTGCCTGAAGATATTCGTCCTTCGCACGAGCGACGCAGCCATTCAGCGATCCCGAAGAATATCCTACTTACAGGCGCAACCGGTTTTTTGGGGACCTATCTTTTACGAGAAGCATTGTGCCAAACCGAGGCACACGTCCATTGCTTGGTCCGCCCCGCTTCGGTCACCCCAGCCGGGGCATCTTCGACCGATCTCGCCGCCAGCCAACCCAAACTTTCGGATCGTCTCCGATTCGCTCTGGAACAATTTGGACTTTGGCAGTCTTGTTTCGAGAATCGCATCATCGCAATTCCTGGCAACCTCCAAAGAGGGAGGTTAGGCATTAACGCATCAAATTACGACCAACTCACGAATTGCATTGACCTCGTGTTGCACAACGGCGCGGAAGTGCATCATGGAATGCCGTATTCGAACCTGAAGTCGACGAACGTTTTCGGCGTTCGTGAAGCAATCCGTGTGGCTTGCGATGCAGGGGCGGCGTTTCATTACGTATCATCACTGAGCGTTCTCCCACCGATTGCACTCGCAGGCCCCAAGCGATTCTTCGAAAATGATGGCCTGGAGAGCGTACCACCACCCTCAGGGGGATACGATTTAACGAAGTGGGTAGGAGAACATTTGGCAACTGAGGCCGCTAAGCGTGG
>Ga0163179_10003885_pt1 | contig 10082 bp, 20 predicted proteins | sample AtlANTMetagenome_FD_109643 | JGI IMG/M metagenome (GOLD analysis project Ga0163179, IMG submission 109643) | Marine eukaryotic phytoplankton communities from the Atlantic Ocean - Atlantic ANT 2 Metagenome | ecosystem: Environmental > Aquatic > Marine > Oceanic | place: North Atlantic Ocean... | reverse complement strand
GGTGGAATTGGTAGACACAAGAGACTTAAAATCTCTCGCCTGAATAGGCATGCGGGTTCGAGTCCCGCTTCAGGTACCATCTGATCTTTTACAATTTGAGGCCTTGGATTTAGCGGTCCGAGGAGCCGGTGGGGACCGGCAGTCGCAGTGACAAAGAATCTGGAGTGAGCGTCGAATTGGTGGACGCAAGAGGTCTTCAGCACTGAGAGGTATGTACACCAACTGCATACAGCGAATCTCGTGAACGGGTCCCCACCACCTCTACACTTTATGTGGGGGACACAGGCCAGAGAGATAGTGGGTAAGACTTACGAGCAGTAAGCTATCTCGTGGTTGCGTAAGCGTGGTCGAAGTACTGACTTTACAGGCTGTGTCTGAATAGAGAAGATGGGAACTCTATTACTCTTTATCACGTGCAATAAACCATCAGCTGTGGTATAATAGCAACATAAGGAAGGTGGCATATGCTAAAGATAGGTGATAAAGTTACTCACGTGGATTATCCACAACCCGTAGGTCGTGTCGTTGCTAAGCAGCGCGGGAACGGTCTTGTTCTCGTTCTCTGGGGCACTGCTAAATCTGAGTCTAGATATACTAGCAAACATATTCCAAGTGCTTTGCGTCCCATGCAATAAACCATCAGTGATGGTATAATAAGAAAGTAATCAAGGAGATTTCAATGACCGTTCAAGAACTTCATGCTGCCCTTCTCGACATGCTTGCCTCAGCTGTGCCTGGCACCACTCACTCTCGAGCCATCGAAGCATTGCTCGAAGTGCTTGACCCGCAGGTGGCATGATGGCTAAAATCAAAAAGAAGACCCAGCCTCCCAAGCGCCGGAACTGGACTGCTGTTGCAGCTCACTTCGCAACGGGTGCAGGGAAGCACAAAGACAAGTCAAAGTACACACGTAAGACCAAGCACAAAGGAGAGCTTCGATGAACGTATTCGCCCACCCACCCATGGTCAGCAAGTTCGGATCACACGTCAACGTGTGCTTTCAGAAGGGAAACAAGATCGTGAGCCTGTCACTGGATGATAGTTGCGGCAAGCTCGAGCGGCTTAGTCGTGGAACCGTAGAACTTCATGTTCGAGTCTCTGGTCCAGAGCGTGGCACCCGAGGAACATGGGCACTTGCAACCCGCGATATGGAGCGAGTGTTCGGACCTGATACTAGCGCTGAGCTTCTCGAGTGGGGTTCTGCTACAGTTCAATCTAGTGCTGAGAACATGGCACGTGCGATGCGCTGGCTCGAGCGCACGTCCTGGGGATTTGAAGCTGTATCAAGCGCAGAGGAGATTCATGGCCATCCCGTGTAGACGTAACAACTTCACCGAGTGGGCACACGCCCAGGCCAAGTCGAGTGCCCAGTCTCTTGTCAAGCGCATGGACTCGACGCGCTGGGTGTACTATGACGAGGGTACCCGCAAGATGTGGTGTCTCATGAATGAGAAGCTGACACGGGTCTGGGCACACGGTGTGGCCACTCCGGAGGAGATCAATCCTTACGGCTGGGTTGCTTGTTCAGCGCCCAGTCTTCAGCTGCCTGTCGAGGGCGGATTCATCTTCGAGGGTATTATCGAGGACGGGTGCTGGGAGGAGCGAGCGATCGAGTCGATGACCCTCGACCATGCTGGGAGCACTGTGGCTGCGCTGCGTGCAATGCCCAGCAGTTAATGGTATAATATAAACACAAGGAGGTGCTCATGAGAGAGCCGTTCGGTATGTTTTACTTCATGCTTCCCGTTTTTGTCCCTGCCCTGATTGCGTGCGGCTGGGGACTTGCAATCACAATTCGTGAACAGATGAGGGCGGTGAGCCGATGATCGTATACATCGATGATATTACCCGTAACATGTTCACTGTGATCGATGGCGTCATGGTCTGCGGCAGGTTTCGAGAGACTGCGGAAACCAAGCCATTCCAGGTCATAGCAAGCTGGAATCCCGGCGGACGCTGCCTGTGGAGCAACTGTGAGATGGTCGAGCGCCGGCGGACATGCTGGAAGACGGGCTGGGGACGATGGCGCTCGGATGATGAGTCGAGGGCGTGGGATGCGCTGCTTGCGGCAAGCAAGTGGTTTGAGCTTGAGCCGCGTGCAAAGTGCGGCTAGGGTTGGTATAATATGGGTATGGAAACAACACCTTACTCCTTTGGCGATCTGATCATTCAGCGGCGTGTCGATATCAAGGCTTCGTGCTACGTTGGCGAAGCTGTCTTCAAAGACACACGCGGCGTCGTTATTCGAGGCTTTCGAGGTAGAAAGAGCAGGGGTGGAGACTATCTCGTCCGAGCTTTCTTTCCATTCGAGGCCAAGTTTCGCACGGTCCGTGCAAGTAAAATCGAACACATTTGATTTTTTAGATCACGTGTTATACTGCGGCAGGCATGGTATAATATATCACACCACGGCTACGGAAGGTCACACATGAACTACAAATCTTTCTCCTCCCTTCTCGAAAACAACGGCGGTCTCCAAATCGAGATCATCAAGAATTCACAAATCTGTGGTCGGACTCTCGTGAATCGAACTAATCATCCAAACTCGACCTATCCTGCCGATTTCGGAACCCCCATTCACCCTGGTCAGATTTTCAATGTTTTGTCTGTTCACCTACCAAACACGGTATTCAGTCAGACCTGCTTGAAAGTTAGTGACTCAACCAACACCTTCTACATTTGTCAAAGTGACTTCAGACGGTTTATTAAAACCGTTTAATTTTCTGACCGCGTGCTAAGTTGCTTTAGGCGTGGTATAATATAAACACGGAAGGAACGGATCCTTCCAAGGACCAAAAACCAAGGAGTCCAATCATGGCTACAGCTAGCTCTAAGTACACTTTCGAGATCACCTCCACCGAGGCTCTCGCCCCCCACCCGAAGTCCGGCCTCTCGGTCGTCGTTGTTGAGGGGATCTGCACCAATGCAGATGGCATCTCGTTCAACTTCGTTGCCCAGAACAATCTGGACCAGCGCTACCCCGACCGGTTCAAGGTGAACTGGAACGGGAATAAGGCCCGGATGCCAGAGGTCGTCGGCTTCGGCATCGGCGATGACGTCCGTGGAACACGGAAGGTCTCGGAAAACCTGTACTTCACCCGTGGTGCTCGCATCGCGATTGCTCGGAAGTGCCTCGCTCTCTGGCCAACGGCCAAGCAGACCCCGAGCTCTGCTCACCTCGAGAAGCTTAACAGCTAGGGGTCCCACCTACTCTCAGCGGTCCCCTTTCGGGGGGATCGCATTCCTGTCAACCCCTAACCAAGGAGTTTTACATGCGTCAAAGGATCCTCGCTCGGATGCGCAGCCGCCACCACCGCCTACTCGGACAGAGCTGCGTGTGGTCCATGCGCTTCTAAGCCATACCCCCTGGCCCCTCTTAGAGTCCTGGAAAGGCCCTTCGAGGGGCCTTCTTGTGTCTAAAAAAGGGCTGGAGGGGGCCCCATCTCTGGAGTAAAAAAGGGCCAGGAGGGCTCGCCCGGGGCGCGGGAGCCCCTATCTGGGGGCTGCAAACTCAGCCCACCCCAGGGCCCTGGAGGGAGGGGCTTAGGTCTCTCACGAATTTCCGGAATTTTGAAAAGCTTTTACCCTTTCTCTTGATTCATAGAGCTGATCTTGTTATTTTGTGTAACTTTACCTATCTGCTATGACCCAGGACACGTGGTCATCACTTGCCAGTGTCAACGGGTTCAGCTCTCTCTAGTCCGTAGAGGCCCATCTCGAACCTGTTCATGTCAGGAGGGTCACCCAGGTTAAACAGCTTGATCATTATGCCGATGTAGAAGAGTCCCCCGATCAGTAACCATAAAAGTGCAACTTTAAAAAGGCTCTCTTCTTGCATAAGGGGCTCCTATTAATATCTATTTGGATAACAAAGATGTAAAATCTGAATCGAGCTCAAAATCCAAAATGCTATTTTTTGTCAAAAAATTCCGGAAAAATTTTCAAAACTTTTTACTAGTTATACAATAGAGACATGGCAACTAAAGAAGATAAATTCAAAGACAACGTTCCCGGTAAGTTCTATGTGGATATGGAATGTATACTCTGCTCAGTGTGTACAGACTGTGCTCCTAATAACTTTAAGATGAGCGATGACGGTGATCACGATGTGGTCTACAAGCAACCAGAGACACCAGAAGAACTCGACCAGTGCTATGAAGCACTAGAGTCATGCCCTGTAGAGGCAATAGGGGATGATGGTGATGACTAGATTATCAGCTTTGAAGTCTCACAGTAAGAAACTTTAACGATTTGTAAGATAGTTGTAATTGTGTGTCATATTTATAGCAGTAATACCCCCCTGGAGACAACATGAAGGTCAATGCAAACCAGCTAAGAAGAATTATTAAAAGAGAAACAGACAAAGTCTTGAAAGAGCAAAGGAGCGGGTCACCCCATGACCTATACTCGCCCGAAGGATGGTGGGATGGATCAAGTGAGGATCTCGAGAAGCTTAGGTCTATTTCTAGAAGAATTGATGACTACTGGTCACCTCCCAATGCAGAGTGGCCGCTAATCTCTCTTATTATGGATCTTGATCATCATCTCCTAATACCTCATGATCTTTTAATTACATATGATGGGATCAAGCCGGGCGTCCTAGATGACCTTGTTCAGCTTTACATAGATGTTGCTCGGGAGGCTCAGCGGATGGTCGACGCGGCAGGGGAAGACGACCTCGGTGCAGAGGCAGTCAGCATCATTCAGGGACTACACGATGATAATGATCGTGCAGTACAAGCTCTATTAGGAAATGCTCCAAAAGAGCTCACGGCAGCTGGTCACAAAATCCCCAGCATTAAAACCACATCAATCGAGGTGGATGGTGAGGAAATGGTTGATCAGGGAGACGGAGAAGACGGTAGTGTTGTTATAGATCGCGAAGAAGAGGTAGAAGAAGTTGAACCTGTCAACGAAATGATAAGCCGTCATATCAAGATGCTAGAGAAAAAGTTTTCAACAAAAGGGCGATCACGTCGCAGGAGATGAACAGAGATGAGAATCACCAGTACACAGCTTAGAAGAATAATCCAAGAGGAACTCTCACGGATCGTCGAGTACAGAAAGGACTCTCTATCTAAAACACGTCGGGGCGGTCGTGGAGAAGAAGCTAACCCTTCTTTAGATTTTGATGAAGGACATGAAGGTGAACCCCATGAGGGGTCAGTTGATGCCGAGATACTTTCAACCTACGAAGGTGACGGTCTTGAGAAGTTCGACGAGGATGCTGTTGATGAAAACGCGGGACAGGAGCTACTGGACCTGCTCGGTGAGGACTCACTCGATGATGAGATGTCCCACCTTAGGAAGAATATCGGGGCTGATCGGGGACATGAGAGAGCTCTAGGTCATGACATTAAAGACGACGAAGCAGAGCTTAGAAGAGCTAGAAGGCTCAAGGGACGTCGTGGTTGAAGATAACAACCTCTCCTATAGGATATAGGAAATATCTCATAGAAATTTAAAGATAGCATACTTATAACTGGCGATTAAGAAAACTCGGCGCCGATGAACTATGCTATCTAAACTTATATTCAGGTATCTAATAATACTATCAGTTGTGCTGGTGGTCCCTTCATCGAAGGGTTCTGCTGTTGAGCCTGCTCTTGTAAACAATACAGAGATTCGTGCGCTGTATGATGATGGTGATATTCAGCCGCTAGCGTCGGACGAGGTTGATGTTATACGTTTCAGGCGCCTTCCCTTTCTCAGACACAGCTGGGTGGGCTTGCCCGTTATTCGCGTTTGTCATGATAGCGGTGTGCGTCGTTCACGTGCCGAGCAGGCTGTTCGCTTCTGGCAGCGGCTGGGCTATCCGCTTGATCAAATACGCTGGGACACGGGTAGCGAGATCTGTAGATCAGGGGGAATGTACGGCGAGGTCACCGTTATGATGGCTCGTGGCGGCGTTGACATGGGAGATAACATGGGCATAACTAAGACTTATTTTCACACTGAGTCTGGAGAGATCTTAAAAGCCCAGATATTTGTCCTGGGCGGTTACGCCAATCGGGACAGGTTGCTGGAGCACGAGATTGGACACGCGCTGGGCTGGGTTCACTACAATCGGCGGCTGCACCTCATGAATTCTCACTATCCTGACGGCGGGCATGACACAACTGGGTTGTCGTGGCGTGAATACCAGGCCGAGGTGGCTCGGCTTTGGCAGTAGCCCACGTCCTTAGGCTGCACGTGGCTCTCTAGCAGCTCTGGTTGCATCCGAGGCCCAACCATTGGTTACCTGTTGGTTCGGACATTCAAGTCTCTCTAGTGGCGACTGTCACTGTTTTCTAGCTTATTCAACAGTTATATTGTCGATTCCCGCGGAGATCACGTTGTGATCTCGTGGAGAAGAGAGAATTTATTGTTTTTTTATCTTTAGTAAAATATGTATTATTCGATATACACATCAACTGGAGATATCATGAGAGTCAAAAAGCAACAACTTCGAAACCTAATTTTGCGCGAAATGAAAACTCGTAGAGTTTTCGAGAGAGTCCGGCCCGAAACACTTGACATCCAGGGGGATGAATTTACTGTCATGGCAGATCCTACTCGTCCTGAAGAAGGTGATTCACCCGAAGAGATAAAAGGAAAGATCGTCCAATACCAGGGGCGGAACCTGCCCAAGGCTGATCCTGAAAATCTCCCGTTCGGTTACAAGTCAGCTCGCAGCGTGAGCGGTCAACTTTCGGCGCAACTGAAAGACACACTATCAGATCTCCTCGGGGCCGCTCCTAACGTTACACCTGAGCAAAGGCAGACAAAAGGCATGGTCATTGCAAATGCTCTAGCTGCACTATCAGAGAAATATCCTGATGATCAAGATGTTGTCACGGCAATTGACGCTATTCTAAGTGTTAATATGGGTTTTGATGTCCCGTACGGCGGTGAAGAAGTTGAAATGTCCGAAGAAGAAGTTGTTGCAGAAGCTCTTCGGGTTCTATCCGAAAGATAAAAATTATTTATTATATTTTTGTAAACCGGGCCAAACTTCTGTATTATTCTCTGTTAGCACAAACTAACTTAACTTGCTAAAAGGAGAATATATAGCATGAATTATTATAAGACTAAGTCAACCAAGCGCTTCAGCTTCGGAATCAACCGTAACGCCACCGCACACAAGGCAGGTGGAAATTCACTCACAATCTCGACGAATCCCGCGATTGAATCCGGTTACAGCACCAGCCAGACCTCTCTTACCATGACGGTTCGCGAAGCACAGGCACTTCGTGGATTTCTAAATGCACAACTTGAGGAAAGCTACCCTGACTCTGATGTTTCTGACTCAGTAATCTAGTCTAAATTAAGTTATATGAATTTCGGGGTTGCATTTTTTGCAACCCCGTTTTTTTATGTCCGGTTACATACATATTTGTGATTCTATCATTAGAGGAGAAATATTATGTTAGAAATACTTTCGACAATATGGAGCTTTGTTTCCGGTGTACTTGGCTCTATTTTAGATCTATGCCTTGTCACACTTGTCTTCGTGCATGACCTGCTATACAATCTTCATGTTAACGCGCCGCGGCTTGAAGGTCTTCTTGTAGGCATACTATTAGCATGGCTACTATTAAAGAGAGAAAAGCACCCGCTACTTAGAGTTCTTAGCTCGCCTTTAAAAATAGTTCTTGATATTCTTGACCTACTCTGGGATCAGGTTGTGGAGATAGTCACAGATGTCGTTGATGTTGTCATGGGCTGGATTAGAAAAGGACTGGGATGGGCAAGAGACAAAGTCGTCTCAGTCTGGAGTAAAGGTGTCAGGGTTCTTGATTCAATTCGGGCCAAATTAAAAAAATAATTTACTCATATTAAAGAGGGAGGCAGCTGAATTTTATTCTCTGCCTCCTTTTTCATTTTAAAATTGTTATAATTCATAATATTTATCAATAATAGAGAGAGAAAAAGAGTTGACCATGAAATTGACAAAAGGAAATATTAGGGACATCATTAAAGAAGAGGTCTATAGAATTATTAACGAAGAGTCAAAACTTAAGGGGGATATTGAAGTATACCACGATCAAGAATATGATGAAGACCTTGAGTATGATAACGTAAAAGACATGTCAACTGATCAGTTAAACAAGCTTCTTGGACATATCTGGAATTTTGTCAATGATAAAAATGTAAAAATATCAGACAGGGCAGAAAGAAATAGTGAGCTGATGAAAGTTACTGGGGCGGTTGCAAAAGCCAGGGATGATTCTAAGAACTCAGAAGAAGGAACTGGAACAATAGAGCTTGACGAGAGGGAGGAGATGGAAAAGCTTTCTTATCTTCTAAACTCTATTCAAAATTCAAACGATTCCGATCACTCGCTTATTAAAAAGGGAGAGATTGTAAAAATTAGTGGCATGATTCCTGAGGGCTTGTATACTTTCGATAGATTTATTAAGAGGTTTGGATATGAAGATATTTAGAGAGAGCTTTGTTTTACTTAAGCAGCTTGTAACATTGCAGGCATCTAGAGAGGTTTATTTTCTTTTTGTCGTCGCAAAAATTGTTTCATTTTCAATAGGTGTTATTGTCGGTCGAGGTCTTCTATGAAAATATCGTACGGAAAAATAAAAAAGATCATACAAGAAGAGATTGGTGATTTAGGATTTTCAGACAGGATGAAGGTCAACTTTGCTCTTCGCACCTTTGAACCAAAGGATCAAAAAAAGATTGTAAATTTCCTAAATAACACGCTTGGAATAACAGCAGATGAATTTGATGCAATTCAGGGTGATAGTCAGGCTGTCTCCGCGATTACACAGGCCTACAACCAATATAAAAATGATGGTGATATTGACAGCATGATATCAAATCTAACCAGTAGCCTTAGTGAATATGTAGATGATGCTGTTGTTATAAATGAGCAATCAGAGGATTCAGGTGAACAAGATTTAATGATGTCTGGTGTCCTGGACGGTCCGTGGAAGGGATACATGAGTACAAGGTTTGGGCAGCTCGCGTTTCTTCCTGCAGGATATGTTTTAGATCTAGATACAATAATAACAGATGATACTAGTCCTGCTAACAAGTTAAGAGATTTTGAAAATAACTGGTCCATATCAACACTTGTTCCTTATGTTGTAGAGGCCTCGGGTCCCACGGCATATGCTGCAAGTGATTCTGCATTTCCATATGAAAAACACCCAGAGTATGGCGCATATATGCTTCCACCTTCTTGGACACTTGCAGCAAAGGCTCTTGTTGACAAGGCAGACTCTATTGCTGATTATTTAAATAACTTGCACAGAAATTTAGAATCCGTGGCTCAAGAAATAGAAAATGCAAGGCTTGGTGGAAATGAAGAGGAGGAGCGAGCTCTTCAACAGGAAATGAGTAATATCGTAAGAGATCTAAAGAACCAGGCTGTAGAAGAAGGGTATTCTAGAAGTAACGAAGACGTTGCACTTCTATTTAGAAGTGTTAAAACAGCAAAAAACATCGCCTCAAACATTGAGGAGCATTTAGTTTAATAGCTAAATACCTATAAACAGGAGACATTCCAATGACAAGAAAAAGACTAAATAGAAATCAACTTAGAAATGAAATTAATTCAGCATTAAAATCTCTCAATGAAGGAGATTGTGGATGCGGATCCGCAGGTGCCGGAGAAACTTCTTATGAGGTTGAAGGTCTACCCCAAATGATTGATGACTCTCCTGCTTATCATGATGAGCATCACGGTGGTGATGAAATGTTATCAAAAGATGATGCTCTTGATCTTGTTTCAATGGTTGCAGAAAGAGTATCTTGTCCCATGACAAGAAGCGCTTTGATGGATGCAGTTGAATCTCTCCGACCTGAATCGCACATGGATCATGGAATGGATCATGGCGGGCACGGACAACCCGATTATCACATGGATATCATGGCGCTGGCTGAAGGAAGAAAACAAAGAATAGGCAGATCCCAACTAAGAAAGCTTATTCTTCGAGAAATGGTCAAAAGATAGATAATCTAACCATTCTTCTAAGACACCTAGATCTATATTTCCCATATACAGGATAGTATATATCCTCTCTTTCTTTCTTGCTGCCCCTATTGATCTAGCAATTCCCATTGATGAGGATAGGACCAGAGCT
>Ga0163179_10003884_pt1 | contig 10082 bp, 11 predicted proteins | sample AtlANTMetagenome_FD_109643 | JGI IMG/M metagenome (GOLD analysis project Ga0163179, IMG submission 109643) | Marine eukaryotic phytoplankton communities from the Atlantic Ocean - Atlantic ANT 2 Metagenome | ecosystem: Environmental > Aquatic > Marine > Oceanic | place: North Atlantic Ocean... | reverse complement strand
GCAAGCTCGCAAGCTCGCAAGCTCGCAAGCTCGCAAGCTCGCAAGCTCGCAAGCTCGCAAGCTCGCAAGCTCGCAAGCTCGCAAGCTCGCAAGCTCTTCTCCGTCTGGCGATCGCGTGGAGGCATTGGAGCAGTAATGGTTTTGGCAGAACCGTGGTCGCGCGCATCGTTAGGCGCGATCGTCACACTGGCGTCCTCGAAAAACTAAGACGGCTCGCCGCGAGGATGCCGGATGGGGCGCTCGAAAAACCATATGGGTCCCCGCGGATACCCAAGAAATGCGATCGATCGGTTTGACGACGGACTGTCGTCGGCGTCAACGGGTGTCAATAATAAAAGTTCGCGTATATAAGTGCCGTGATCGCACTTCGAAAACGATGCTGTCCACCCGTGAGCGATGCCCCCTGATCGTCGAACGGTTCGGTGAGGTGCACCACCTCTCTCATCCGGATCTCCAGGACCAATGCACATGTGGGTTCATAGGACCAAAAGAAGGGATAATAATAGCAACAGCAACTACAATATCAAGGAAAGGTGCTGCGACACGTGTCGATGGAACACATCTCACACACTACGACCTTGTCATAGCAAAACAACGCGAATCAGATCCAATAATTACGAGATATGATGGTACTACTTTTGTCAACCCATATTATTATGCGACGATTCCAGATGCGACAATTCAAAGTAAGCATAGCCAAGACGAAATATCAGCACGTGAACCACACCACCATTTTCCTTATGACGACACGGCGAAAAAAAAAACTCAAACGGTAACAACTACACCGAATACCGCGTCTGTCACACCGACGCCAGCGCCATTTTTTTCAAACATTATTAATGCACTAGACAATGCACTAGACAGGGCCTACAAGATCTACTACGAGAAAGAAAGGATGGAAAAAGAAAAGAAAAGGATGGAAACAGAAAAGAAGCGAGCAACGTCAGAAACGAATAAAGTAGTCGCCGGGAATGCCTTTGCATCATCGACGAATGCTTCGCTAACGCGGAAAACGGTATTGTCGTCTAATTCGTCAGCGCAAGAAACGGCATCGACTCCGTCTAACTCGTCCAACTCGTCTAATTTGACCGGCTCACCGATTGGCTCACCGACGACTACCTCGTCTAACTCGACCGGCTCACCGACGACTACCTCGTCTAACTCGACCGGCTCACCGACTGACTCTGGCTCACCGACTGACTCGAAAGTTGATAAAAAAGTAGTCTTCGGGAATGCCTCTGCATCATTGACTAATGCTTTGCTAACGCAGGAAACGGTATCGTCGTCTAATTCGTCAGCGAATGAAACGGCATCGACGCCGTCTAATGCCAATGCTATGAAACAAGCAAAGCGAGCAAAGCGAGCAAAGCGAGCTGACTCACCGGCTAATTCATCGACCACGGCACCGACTGCACCGACGACTGCACCGACTAACTCGTCTAACTCGACAAACTCTCCGACTAACTCACCGACCAAGTCACCGACTAACCAACTTTATGGGAAATGGATTAACGACAAATACCAACTCGACCCACGTGATTTTAATAATTATCCGTGGCTTAGTATCGATGGGACCTTTGAGATTAAAGATGCAGATAGAAATAAAGTATACTACACATACGAAACAGAAGGGAGAACGTATGCAACCAATAAATTTGATGAATATAAAAAATACGAAGGGTACAACGGTAGGGGGAGAACCGGAGGGTTCAAAAAAAAACCGCCTCCGGAAGAAGTTTTGAAAGTGGCCTTCCCGACCGGCTCTGCCGTTGGCGCTGACGAAGGTCCCATCGACGGAGCAGTCGGTGATGCCGTTGGCGCTGACAAAGGTCCCGTCGGCGGAGCAGTTGGTGACTTGGTCGAGTTAGTCAGTGATGCCGTTGGCGCTGGCGAAGGTCCCATCGGCGAGCCAGAGCCACCACCGACTAACTCGTCTAACTCGACCAAATTACTAACATTCATCGCAGCAGCTTGTGCTACCGAAGTAGGTATCACAACTGCCGCAGGAGTCCTGTCTTCTACCACTAAAAAAAAAAAACTAATCAAAATCATCAAGAAATACGTGAGCGACCAAACAAACATACAATACACTCCAAAACAACTACGTACAATCATCGAAAAATACGCGTGGAAAAATATGCCCAAATAATCAGCAGACTCGAAAACACCATATCATGATTTTTTGTCCGACGCCAACACGATTGAAACTGAATTACACATTCCATATGTGCATACATACATATCCAAAGCAAAAACAACCTCTTAGCATCGGACAGTTCATTTTCACATACAGTGCTCCTGATGCTGACACTCACTATGCTCTAGAAAAAGCTCACAACTATATACAGTGGTTGTTCCCAATAGGTGATATTTCAAAAGCCACAGGGGCAAAAGGAATTACTGCAGAGGATCTGAACAAAATAAAAGCCTCAGATACATGCAAAACAAATATCATAAAAGCACTCAAGATAATGTTAAGATTTTGGGGAGGGACATTGGAATATACTCAGGGTACTTGGAGTATCAGCAATTCAAGAGATGTTCAGGAGCGCCTTACGAATCTCAAAGAGAATCCGCATAATAATCGGAGAATTTCACGCGTAATATCATGTTTGGTATTAATTGGTAAGACCGATGTCGCGAGGGCGGTACTCGATTTTTTTACAAAGCATGTAAACGAAAACAAAATTTGGGAAAAAACAGATACAAGTGGACCTTTATGGCACTGGAAGAATGCGATGAATGCATCTTTGCCTGCCCGTGCAACGTCCGAGACCACATAGATTTTTTGGGGGGGGGAGGGTCCTGGGTCGGTTTTTTTTCCCGTCCGAGGATCCACGAAGTCCCCCGTGTTGGATTAGACAACTTTCGCGTATATAAGTTCCGTCGCGGTGTGATCAAAACGATGCTATCCACCCGTGAGCGCGACAAACCAAGATGCCCCCTGATCGTCGAACGGTTCGGTGAGGTGTACCACCTCTCTCATCCGGGAATGCAAGACCAATGCACCTGTGAACTAACCTATATTCAATGGTTAATTCGTGGGCTAGCACTAGTGGGATTGGGGGGGGCTGCTGTGGAGGGAACCAACACATATGACGCGGGGGGCGACGAGGGCAACCAATCAAAAGAATTAGAATCATTTCACCACAGAAAATACCTTCAAGATGTTCAATCTTCACATGATGGTGTTTCAACGAGAGAAAAAGCCGCAAAAATGGCGTTTAATGTGAACCCTATGGACCTTTTCGCCCCCACTATATCACCAGTAACTCTACAAAATCTGAAAACAGGTCTGAGTACTTTTCAGAAATTTTTGCCCAACGCAACAATGCAACATTATGACAATTCAGAAAAACAACTAGTACGTGGTAACCTTACCAATTCGATGATGAATACATTACGGGAACAAATAGGAAATCCGATTAAGGATTTGCTTAATCACACTACGTTAAAACAAAATACAGATCAACAAATGAGTCAACTTTTTTATCAACTTTCTGCGCAAGGATGGATACCAGTTGTTTATCTGCTTGATCCAAAGTTAAATATCCAGGTGCAAAATAAATTACAAGAAATTCAAACACGACTGAGCAAAGCAAACATTACCCTCGGGAATTACCCGGTTGATGCAAACTTATTTTTTGAAGATAGAGCAATGATAGACACATGCTACGAGATTTGTCGTGATGCATTCGTAAGATTTAACACGGTATCACTTACTGACGAATTTATCACCGACAGTTGCAAGGGGGCTTTCACCGATATTATAAAAAATTCACAAGATTATAAACAATATTATAATATAGAAAACTCTCGAGAAGATTTCATGGACTATCATAAACAGAAGATATTGAACAACGCAGATTTGATAATTTACGAATTTGAAGAAAATTGGCAATTTGCCGTAAAAACAAAATTGGCGATAGGGTTAATAGGTGTTTTTACGGAACGGGAAAGCGATTTTTTTCAAGGCAGCATAGGCGACCAGGCAATCAAAATGGAACAATTTAAACCACAACGTAACGATTATTTTGATACAGAGAAAAACAACCTTTTCTCTATAATACAACAACAAAGAGCGGATCCAACGTTGGACAAAAACGACCTGCTCGACAAATATTTAGATGTCACAAATTTTTTTCGTAGTAAAGACAAGCTTTTTCAACAAGTGTTACCACTTATCATGTTGATGGAACCCATGTTGATGAAATCATTGCAACAGCAGGAACAATATCGGTATGCAGCATCGCGTCGCGCTATTCATTTATCGGCTGCGGAAGATGCTAGACAAGCTGCGGAAGATGCTAGACAAGATGAAGAGAAAAAAAAGAAGGATAACGAGAGGAAATTGACAACTAGAATCAAAAAGTGGTTCACCACTTTTGGAAGAAACATTGGAACTACTATATATGACACAGGGACTAGCATCACTTCACTTCCTGGAGTAATCGCACAGAAAATGAATCAAACGATAACACTCATGCTATTAGGTGGTATGGGAACAATAGTTGGGGGTACAGCTGTGGCCGAATTATTGAAAAATGGAAAAAATTCTGCGACACTAAATCTGATTTACTCGTTGATACATCTATGCACCTCGTGCCAAGTACGGGTATTCCGCCAAGGACAATATATTACTAACGAGGGATTCAACACTATGCGTAATCCTTCAGAGGATCTCGGAGAAACCGAAGTGGACCCTTACGAGGGATCCGACACTATGCGTAATCCTTCAGAGGATCTCGGAGAAACCGAAGTGTACCCTTACGATGGATCCGACACTACGAGTGATCAAGATCAAGTGTACCTTAAACTTGGACAAGGAGTGTATACAATAAAAGGAAATAACGAACATTTTTGGGTCTCTCCCGACGACGACAACTTGTATAAATTAAAAAAAAAACGAGGTTTAAGTCCCTCGCAGATACTTAAACTGGCTAAACTACTAAAACAAAGTGAAATCGTATTTGTGGATAATTATAACCAAAATGGACCAGTCAGCATTCGTGGTAAGATATCGAAGGCGGATGTAACAGAAACAAAAATAGGAGAAATTAGTTCATTATATCCCGTAAAAGTAACATTGAGACCCTAACGAAAGAAGAAGAAGAAATAGAAATGTTATAATAGAAAGTAACAATCTATCTTATTATCATCGATCCCCGCGGATCCCAGCGCGTGTGCGGTTTCTTTCCTGTTCATTTTTTTCAGCGCTTCACCGCATGCCCTCGCCCATGTGACCTTGAATCGTCGATCCCCGAAAGTTTCGACGAATGCCAGGCGTCGCATCGGTCGCATGTCCCTGAGGAGCACATCGGAGAGTCTGACAAGTTCCTGAAAGGAAAGTCCGTAGAGGTCATCGGATCGCGTCGCGCTCGGTGTCGGCGTCGTGGGTGTCGTGCGTCTCGTGGAGGTGTTCCGGAGTTCCACGAAGTCTTCCGGCATGGGATTCATGTCTATGGACGAAGTCGCCCGTGGCGTATATAGCATCGCACGCGTCGATGGATTCGCGGAGTCAACGTGATCACGACCGTCTCGCGGTTCGCGTGCGTCGATGGATTCGACGGAGTCCGCGTGATCACGACCGTCTCGCGGTTCGCGCGCTTTGATGGATTCGCGGAGTCAACGTGATCACGACCGTCTCGCGGTTCGCGCGCTTTGATGGATTCGCGGAGTCGGACGCTCATAAATTTAAAAGTTCTCTCGAGTCTGCGCGATCACGACCGTCTCGCGGTTCGTGGTGGTCTCTTCACGGTCCACTCGTCGTCTCGCAGTCGCACGCAGTGGTTCATCTGCATGGTCGCGCGTAGTTTTGGTTTCCAGTCGCGCGAGGTCACGTTGCGGCATCTTCGTTTCCTCGTGTTGGATTGCGAGACGTTTTCGCGGTCCTGCACCGACATCCGCGCTTTGATCCCAGGGGCGCTTCAGGGGATTTGTTGTTTGAAGCGTACGTATTCCTCCGACATCACGACGATCGCCGCGTTGGATGTCATCGAGGCGTCCCTGGGTCGTGTGGTTAAATCTTCGAACGATGAAGTCCATGGATCGTCGGATGATCTCAGTGGGTCTCGGTGAGTTGTGGTCGCCGGGGAAAATCGTGATGTGTTTGTCCCCGGCGTATTTTCGGTGTAGGTCGATGGAATGTTCCGGCGGTATGAGTTCGTCTTGGTCGCCGTGGATGAACCAGATCGGCACGTGTGTGTCCCCGACGATCAGTGCGGGGTTCACGGCGAGGATGTCGAATCGAGCCCTGCGTCGCACCTCCGCGCGTATGACTTCGACGCAGGGCCAGAGCAGGCACCGGTGCACCCCGCTGATGTCCGATGCGAGTCGTTTGAGGTTGTAGAACGGGGAGTCGCAGATCGCGGCGACGATGTTGGTATCTTCGTGGGCGTACATCAGCGCGACGACGGCACCCATGGAGTGTCCCCATAGGGCGATTTCGGTGACCTCCGTGAAGCTGCGCATGTGGCGGATCACCGCGCGCAGGTCGTCCGTTTCGAAGTATCCCAGGGACACGTAGTCCCCCTCGGATTCTCCGCTCCCGCTGAAGTCGAATGCCAGCACGGACACGCCGCTGATCACCGCGTGGGCGAGGATCTGCGACACCGCGCCGCGCGACGAGCTGTTTCCGTGGAGGAACACGAGGCAGCGCGTCGTGGGGACGTCGGGTCTCCACCAGGTGCATCGTATGGTTTCGCCTTTTTCGTTGGTGACGTCGAAGTGTCGTGCGCCGAGGAAAGCGCTTTCGTCGACGCGCTGTCGCGGTGGTCGTATGATCGCCGTCATCGCGAGGTCGTAATAGTGCTTCACGGTGGAAACCATCACGCCCATTTGGATTCTTTCGTCAGGACGGGAAGGAATGCCAAAACAAAAACAATGCCGAGCGCGGCGAGTATGATCAGGATCAGCGTGCAGAGGATGATGCGTATTTCGGGTCGCGTCTGTTCATCTTTGATGTACCGTTCCAGCTCGGGGTCTCCCGTGGCGCCGGGTCGCGTCTGTTCATCTTCGAGGTACCGTTCCAGCGCGGGGTCTCCCGTGGCGCCGGGTCGCTCGTCGACGCTCACCGCGTAGGGTACATCCCGTTGGAAATCCGTGTGTTGTTCCGCGGCCGTGGCGATCCTCGCGATGGGGACCGTCATGCGTGACCTCACGGATATGTGCTATGTGCGTCTGCTCGACGTGTTCACTAATTACTCTAGGGGCGCGTAACGCAGGTTCACCAGTCTACTTCAATGTGTCGCTTATCCATGATATCGTAGAAACTCGATGTCGTGCTTTCGATTCGTGCGGCGAGCATCCCATCTTTGATCTCCCGTATCTCTCGACGAATCTCATGGAGCATCTTCCGGATGTCCGAGAGGTCCTCCTCGTGTCGCTTCGCCGGGGGGCAGTGGTGTCTCGTTTCGCGCGTTCGCTTTCGCTTTGACTTCACACATATCGGCGGGGACCCATGTTCTTCTTCACCCACTCGGATGTTCACGATGAAACGTTTGTTGTTGAAGTTCCGCGAGACTTTCAGGAGGCGAAAGCGGATCGTGCAGGTGGGTTTCCCCACGCTTATCTCGTAGTGCTTCTTGTCGAACTTGATGAACTCCCCCTGTCTCTCGGTGATGCAGTGTCGCAGCGGTCCCTCGTGCTCGTATGAAAGCGAAACCTCCAGGTTGATCGGGGTCGCATCGCGCGGGTTATCTCTATTCAAGGCGACGTCCGCGATTAATTCTTGCGATTTTCCCCCTTCATCCTTGTAGAACGTCGGTTCATCCTGTGCGAAGATGTTCGCACCCGTCGTGTCTCTCCATATCACGGACAGCATCGTTTCAGCTAGCACACACACACACACACACACACACACCTTTGAACTTTTTTTTGTAAATATTTAAATATTTGAATATTTGAATTTGTGACTAACGGTCGTTTGGGGGTAGGATAAGAGGTGTACGTATAAATGTGGGGATTGAACATGTATACGGCCGTGGCGGAGACCCTCCACGATATCGTCGATCTCACGCCGCGAGACAAAAAGCTCTATGAGGCGCACCGTCTGGTTTCTCACAACTGGATGACATTGGATTCAGACTATGGCATCGGCTCCGCGGAGATGAGCATCGTGTCGCACTATGTCGGTCTCTACTCCAGGGTGATCTGTGGCGAATATCATATCATCGCTTTGACGAACGACATCCTGTATAGTTTCGACACATGCCCATCGCAGACGTTTCGCAGTTTGTTGATGATCCTGAAACTCATCTTGGGCATCCGCGCCCCCCTGATCTCCACGGTGAACGGTTTGGTGTTCGTCGATCTGCTCAAGGAACGACTCGAGCTCAGTCGCACGACGCGATTCAATCGGAAACTGGATGTGAATCTGTTCGTGTATCTACTGGTTCGTCGGAACACGGTGAATGGGCTCATCGAGCGCGAAGTGTTTGACAAGTGGGTGAACGATGCGATGATCGCGTTTGGCATCGAACGGAAACTTTTTCCGCTGCTGTGTGAGCATATCCCCATGTTTGCGCCGAAGGTGCTGCGAAGTTTGATGCGTGACGCGGTGAATGCGTCGCGGGTTTTGAATTGGAGGCAGTTGCGCAAGCGTAAGCGTGATTCGTGTGAAAAGAAGAAGCAGGGTACATGCACGGTGTGTTTTGATGACACGGAGGTCGTGGTCTTAGACTGCAAGCATGAACTATGTGATTATTGTCTGACTAGATGTAGGAGTTTGTCATCGATGTGTCCCGTGTGTCGTGAGCACACGGTCGTGTAGGTCAAAGTAAAAATACAACATGTCCATATGGCCCCGCATCCACAGTCCCGGGAACTCATCATAGTCCATCATGGGGATGCGTGATCTCCTCTTCCGTCGCACCCTACGTCTCCCCCTTTTCAGTTGTTTCCGAAGTATACATGGGATCCCCTTGATCCTACAAAGTTCGCACTGGTTCCCTCGCTCGTAGACGCATTTTTGCTTTCGTCTGTAGCATTCCTCGCACGCTTTGACCATAATATAATGGGATGCTCTTCGTTCTTCGTTTTTCTCTTGATTCAAGTCGTTTTCTCTGGAATTTTCCTCTTGGTCTCCGAGGAGTTTGAACCGAGTTTAAAAAATTACGGTGATTCGTTTTACTACAGCATACAGGTTGTCTCACGCGTCGGCGACGGCCAGTTCACGCCGACCGGTCACCTCGCTCGTGCCCTGACCACCGTGGAGATACTCGTCGAGCTCCTGTGGTTCATCTGGACGATACGCGTGGCTCCTCCGTATGGGAACCCTGACTATATACACGAGCGACGCACCGCTACAAACACATGACGTGCTATATATGCCTCGAAGAGAGCAAAGAGACCGCCTGTGTCAGCGGCTGTACCGTGCACGCGAAATGCTTGGAGCAATCCCAGAGGATCGCGCCGACGAGCGTTTGTACCGTATGTAATCGCGAATGGCTGCCCCCAACGGAGGCCTCTTCGCCTTCGTCGTGCACGTGGGATTGTGTGTCGTGCGCCGTGATCACCTTCATTTTCTCGGTGATCTGTTGCGTGATCATCGTCGTGAATCTGTGGTGGTTCTTCCATTTTGGTGAGTTCGCGGTGTACGCGAACAGCACCTTTGATTTTTAGCCCACGCCGAGAATGTTTCCGATCTGATATTGGATCCGCCGCGATTCTTCCGTGTTCTCCCCGAAGAGAACAATGAGTTCATCGGCGAGCACGCGCAAGATCGATGGATCGGGGGAACACGCGGACATCTTCAATCGTCCATGAGAGATCACCACCTTGCACGTCACGTGATTTCCGTCGTACTCGACATATTTCATGTGAAACAGAGCGTTCATCTTGATCGCCGCACGGAGCACCTCATTCTCCCACATCGACACGGCGTATCCCGCGGGATGTATCACACTCGTCCTCAGGATCCAGTCGGGCATACGAAGACAATTCTTAGAAAATGCGAGAAATCAGTCGGGCATACGAAGACAATTCTTAGAAAATGCGAGAAATCAGTCGGGCATACGAAGACAATTCTTAGAAAATGCGAGAAATCAGTCGGGCATACGAAGACAATTCTTAGAAAATGCGAG
>Ga0163179_10003879_pt1 | contig 10088 bp, 12 predicted proteins | sample AtlANTMetagenome_FD_109643 | JGI IMG/M metagenome (GOLD analysis project Ga0163179, IMG submission 109643) | Marine eukaryotic phytoplankton communities from the Atlantic Ocean - Atlantic ANT 2 Metagenome | ecosystem: Environmental > Aquatic > Marine > Oceanic | place: North Atlantic Ocean... | reverse complement strand
AGTGCATTTGATGGAGACAATAATTTTAATAAAGAACAAATAGTAGAAATATTAGGTGCTATTGGATTTATTGAATCTGATGGATATAAGTATAAAAAACAAGGACTTAATGAAATTGGCGATGGAAAAGGTGTTGCTAGATCGTATTGGCAAATAGAGCCTTCTACAGCAGAAAGTATTTTAGACCAAAATCTTAATGCAATGAAAAATAATAGAAATCAATTTCTTGGTGCAAATTTTGAAAAATTATTTAAAAATAAATATGCAAATCAAATAGGTAATAAATCTGCATTAGAATACTTTGCATCATTAAATAGAAGAGAACTAAGTGATTTATTGTTAAAAGATGGTTTATTTGCAGCATCAATAGCTGCTCACAAAGTTATTACAACATTCGATCCCTTTAATTCTAAAGGAGCTTAATGGACATACAAACACTCAACGAGGAAGAGTTTGAAAAACTTCATCCCTCGATGAAGGAATATCTTCTTGCTGGTATAGATACTAATCCTTATGGTGATAAGATAGTAACAGAAAAAAACTTTTTTAATATGGATTTATTTAATAGTGATCCATATGATTTAGATCCTAACTTATTAGAAAGAACAGAAAAAGCTAGAAGAGACGTTAGTAAAACTGAGAGATTTGGTCAGGGTATTATGACTGGTTTATCTCATGGTGCAGAATTAATAGGTAGTATACCTGGTGGTTTAGATAGATTTTATGATTGGAGCAGAACTACATTAGGATTTGAACCAACAGAAGATAGTATATTTGATCATGCAGAAGATTATTTAAAAGATATTGCACATGATTTTAATCCTGAATTTAAAAAAGATTTTATTGCACCAGAAGGATTTACTGATAAATTTTGGTATGGTCTAGGTCAAGCAATGCCTACAATATTAACTTACATTCCTTTTATTAGAGGAACTGCTATGGTGGGTGGTGCATTACAGACTGCAAAAGGTGTAGGTAAAGTAGCAAGAGGACTTAGAGGAACTGGTAGATTTTTATCAGCTGGTAGTTCATTACCAGCAGGTATAGCTGTAACTGATATGATTCGTGAAATAGACGATGGTAAATTATCAGATATTGCTATGGCTGGTGCTTATGGTTATGGTACAGGTAAAGTATTAAATATTGCAAATAAATTAAACATACTTCCTAGAATGGCTGGTCTTGGATCTTTTGGGTATTTAAGTGCAGGTTGGGAAGCTAATCAAGATGATAGATTAGCAGCAGCAGCTGTATGGGGTGTGTTAGGTATACTTGGTCCAAAAGCTGAAGGTAAACCTATTAAAAGAGAACTAAGCAATTTAGAAATACAAACTAAACAATTGCTAGGTATGCAAGATAAACCTGTATTGCTTAAAGATAAAATTAATGATATAACTTTACAAATTAGAGATCAAAAAAATCAATTAGAGAAAAGTGGTGAGACAGGTAAAGCAGCAGAATCACTTAAAAAAAATATTAATGATTTAGAAAATAGATTAATATCTTTAGAAAAAACAGATGCTAAACTTAGAGAAGAACCTGTAAGAAGTGTTGTTGCAGAAAAGATGTATCAAAATGAAGTTACTATATCTCAGCACAATACTATTTTAAGAGAATCTAAAGAAGCAATTAAGTTTGAAGAAGCTAATGCTAAAAGACTTGAAGAAGGAAAAGAACCATTAACTACACCTGAAAAATTTGTAGACAAAATTAAAACTCCAGAAGAAGTACAAAAAATTGAAAAATATATAAGAGATATAGAAAAAGAAAATATAGGTTTTGGTAAAATAATGTGGACTAATCACAATTTTAATCAAGCTATATATGGTTTTGATAGACGACCTGTAGATTTATTTAAACAAGATATGTTTAAAACAGATGGCACTAAAAAATATCAAGATATGAGAAGTAATATGTTTCCTGATCTTTTAAGTATTTTTAGTACAAAAGTTAAGGGTCAAACATTTGGAGCTTCTAAACTTATCCCTGCTAAATTTTTTGAACAACCTATACCTAAATATATAAATGATTTAATAGCTACTGAAAAATTAAGAGTTGAAACTCAAGCTGAAGCTATTGCCTATGATCCTATGTTTAAAAATGACAAAGTATTTGCACCAGGTAAAAGTTCTTTAGAATCTAAAGGTGATTATTTAATAAGATTACAGGGTGCAGCTGATGCTATAAGACTCATAGGTATGAGAAAAATTAAAACAGATGGTGGTGGCATGACACCATTTAGTATCATGAGACAGAAAGATCCAAATAGAGCAAAGCAAGTTGTTGATACTTTGATAAAAGTAGAAAAAGATAAACTTGCAGAAGCTAAAAAAAATAAAGAAAGTTATACTACTAGAATAGATTTAAACGAAAACCTTAGAAGAACATCTAAAAAAGATTTAACAGAAGCAGATATTAAAAGAATTGAAGAATTAGCACAATCTAGAACAAATGAAAATAAAACTGAAATAGATGCTGAAATAAATAATATAAGAGGGACAGATCCATTTATACCTGTAAAAGAAGGTGGATTTAAATATGAAGTAACTGATAGAGAATTAAGAGTTAAATACAAACTTGACGCAGATCAAATTATAGCTTTTAGAGGTATTCGTGGAATTGGAGATAAAACTGTAGATATATATAATAAAGCTGTAAAAGAAAATAAAGCTGATGGTGCAGTTATAATAGAAAAAATACCAAACTATATACCTCACATATTTAAGGGTGATTTTGTAGTATTTGTAAAAAAATGGAAAGGTAAAAAACAAGGATACCAACCAATAGCAGCACCTGGAGTTGGTAATAAAGCATCTGTAAATTCATTAAGAAAAGCATTAAAAGAAGACTTTGACGCAATAGATGTATCAGGATTAAAATTTAATAACAAAGAAAGATTGTCATCTGATTATGTAGTGCAAGCTATTAAAAGAGAGAGAATAAAAGAAGGCTCTGAAAGTTTACACGACTTTAATAACCTACTTAATAGATTTGAATTAGGTGATGAAGTAACTTTAAAAGTTCAAGCAAGATTAGATAAAATGAGACAGCAATCTGGTTTTAAAAGATTTGCATTAAAACGTCAAGGTGTAGATGGATTTTTAGGTAGTGAATTAAATGCAATAGAAAATTTTGCAGGAATAATACCAGGTTTAAAAACTTTATCAAAATCAAATATAGCAACAAGACAAACTGCAGAGTTTGAAACTGCAATGCTGACATATTTACAAGGTGGTCTTGAATCAGCATCCCGTATTAGTTTTAATAATAAACTAGGTTTAATATTAAATAAACCTGTATCAATATCAGATGGTAAAGGTGGTATTAGAAAAACAACTATAGCAACAGAATATCCAAATGCATCTAAGGTAGCAGAAACAATAAAAGGAAATGCATATGGTGAATTAAGTCCTGCTGTATTTATAGAAAAATTATCACAACTAGGTTCAGATTACATTGGTAATTCTGGATTAACTAGAGCTTTAGGTGGTGCAAACCAAGTAACTCTTAATGCTAAACTATTATTTGGTAATATGAGATTTTTATTATCTCAAGTATTTCAACCATATCATATGATAGCACCTAGATTATTTGATTTACAATATTCTGGATTTGATAAAGGTAAAGTAGCTAAAGCTCAAATACAAGCATTTAAAGATTTGCTAATGCCAAATAAAGAAAAACTTGAAGTCATGGAGTTTATGTATAAAAATGGTGTTGTTGATCAAAAGTTTTTAAATGAAGCTGTAGGAGATCTTAGAGGTATATCACCTAAATTAAAATTACCTGGAAAAATAAAAGACCCTGCAGGTAGAAGAGTATTTGATTTTGGTAAGATAATAAAAATAATTACATTACAGGATTTAGCAGGTAAAGCAGAACAAGTAAGTAGGTTAAATGCTTCTTTTATGTTTTATAATTTTTTTAAAGAAGCTGGTGTACCAAAACAAAAAGCTATGGAATTTGCTGCATATCAAACAAATAGATATATGGTAGAATACAATTATTTAGAAAGACCTCAAATTTATGGTGAAGGTGGTTTAGGTGCATTAGGTAAACCTTTTGGTTTATTTAAAACATTCCAACATAATTACCTAGCACAACTTTCAAATTATATTGCTAAAGCTAGAGAAACAAAAGGCGAAAATGTTGCAGGTCTAGTTGGATTTATGACACAAATGATATTTTCTGCAGGTGTATTTGGTTTAATAGGTTATGAATCAGCAGAAAGACTTTTAAGAATACTATCACCTACTGTAGAAAAATTTACTGGTAAACCATTACCTTCATTTACAGAAACAATATTAACTAGTAGCTTACCTAATGTAGTTAAATATGGTGCACCATCATCTGCTTTAGGTATAGATTTAACAGCTACATTAGCTGCACCAGGAGTTAATTTTGGTGATTTGGTTAGTGTACCTGCATTAGATTATTTAGGATTAAACCCATTAAATGGTTTTGCAGAGGGTAAAGGTAGAGGAATTATACCTTCAGGATTTAAAGCATTAGTAACAGCTATGGCTAGTGATAGTGCTGAAGAAAAACGAGAAGCCGCTGTTAAATTTTATTCTGCTATAGCACCTAGTTCTATGCAAGGTTATATAGAGCAATATTACAATGAATTACCTACAGGTTATTGGAAGTATTGGTCACCATCTAAAGAATTTAAAGATGCACATAAAAATGGAATCTATGAAAATAAAATTACGCAAGATCCATTTAAAAGAGGTAGAGGTGAAATAAAAAGAACATTCCAAGATTGGAGAGCAAGAACATTTGCATCTTACTCATTAGAAGAAAAAGAAGCACTTAAAGTTGTATACATTACTACAAGGTTAAAAAGAAATCTTAGAGATGATATAAGTGGTTATTTAACTGCAGGTTCACAGCATTTAATGAAAGAAGGATTTATACCTTTATATATCATTGATAGATTAAAAAATTATGGATTAAGTTTTGATCAAATATATGAAAGAATTACAAACAGAGCAGAATTAATGAACACAACTATTTTAGATAGATTAATTAAAAAAACAAATGCTATGAAACATAATGATAGAATAAATAAATTAAGAAATAAAGCTATTAGCAGAGGTTTTAATTTTGACGAATAATGGCTAAACAACCTAAAACAACCAGTGAACATCTTATATCTATATATGGATATATAACAGGATTAAGAAGAGAAGTTAGCCAAATAAAAAATAACCATCTTAAACATTTGCATGAAGATGTAGATAAATTACACACTAAAATAGATAAATTATTATACATAATTTTAGCTGGTTTAGGTGGAACTATACTAACATTAATAGGATTATTTTACCAATAGGAGTTAATATGATTGAAGAGTTAAGAGATAAAGTAAAAGAAATATGGCAACAACATAGCCACTGCGTCATTTGGGCAGTTGCAGGTTTTGTTGTAGGTGCTATAATATTATAATAAATAGGATTTAAATATGCCTTTTGAAATGATAACAATGCTTGGATCCACTGTACTTGGTGGAGTCATGAGCATATGGTCTCAGAGCATAAAAGCAAAACAAGCCGAACAAAAAATGCTTTTACAAAGAGCTGAAGTACAAACTAAAGCTTTTAAAGAAGCTAGAGAATATGACAATGTAGGATTTCAATGGACTAGAAGAATTATAGCATTACTTGCAGTATTTGCAATAGTGTTATTACCAAAATTAATGCCTGTATTATCACCAGAAACAAGTGTGATTGTAGGTTATTTAGAATTTAAACCTGGATTTTTATTCTTACCAGAAAAAGAAATAATGAAATGGGTAACACTATCTTCAAATAGTTTAGTTATTACACCATTAGATACTAACTTAGTATCAGCTATTATTGGTTTATATTTTGGTGGTTCATTAGTTAAAAAATAAATGTCTAAACCTGAATATCAGGATATTATAAGCGAGTATAAAGAGTCTGTCAGAATCCTTAAGCAAGAAGTTGCTGAGTTACAGGACGCTGGTAAGTCTAAAGATAGTGCTAACAAACGAACATTACAAAAATTAGAACATGTTACACGGGATTTAGATGAAGCAAATAAAAAAATAAAACAATTGGAGGAGAACCATGGTAAAGAAGATAAAAAATCTTTGGAATAAATTTGTTGGATGGCTCTTTGCTTGGCAAAAGTGAAGTTTGGTTTAGCATTTTTATTATGTTCCTATATAGCAGAAACATGTCTACCTCCACATATTTATGAAATAGAATTTGATAGTGAGTATGATTGTTTAGTTGTAGGCTACGAAGAATCATTAAATAAGATAATAGAAATAGGTGAGGAAGATATTAATACGCACAGAATGTATATTAAATTTGGATGTTACGAATTAGTATTGGGTAATCCAGGAGAATTAAAATTATGAAAAAATTAATATTACTTATATTAACATTATTTTTAATGTCAGCATGTGTAGCTACTACTGTAGCTTTGGCAGGGTCTACACAAACAAATACATCTGGATCTAACACAGCAATCGAAGGTGGATATACCTCAAGTGCTACAACTACATATGAGTCTGGATCTAGTTCTACTAGTACTACAAGTAATACAACTAATTCCAACATAAGATCAGCACCGCCATCAGCTTCAGCACCATCTTATAATAGTATGACACAAGATGTTTGTGCTGTAGGTGTATCAGCGGGTATACAAACATTTGGTATTGGTGTTAGCGGTGGTAAACATACAATAGATAAGAATTGTGAAAGATTAAAACTAGCAAGAATACTTAATGATTTTGGTATGAAAGTTGCAGCAGTTGCAATATTATGTCAAGATGAAAGAGTATTTGAGTCTATGATACAAGCAGGAACACCTTGTCCCATTGATGGTAAGATTGGTAAAGAGGCAGAAGCTTTATGGTCTAAGTATGATCACGAAAGACCAGATTATAAAACATATGTAAAGCGTATGGATGACAGAAAAAAAGCTGATGAAGCTGAACAATTAGCTATGACTAAGGAATTTGAAAAAATAGAAATTGAAAGAAAATTAGAAGAAGATGAAAATAATAGAAACAAAGCAATACAAAATTTTGTTAAACCTAAATAATGCCTAGACCTGTTATAAAATGGATTGTAAGATTAAGAATGTGGTACGCAGATATTAGAGGTCATCATGGTAAGAAATGGGATTATGAGCCTAGTGACTACTATATGGGTCGTAAAAAAAGAAAATGAGTAATAAACCATTAAAAATATCAGAGCAAGCTGCTGTGCAGATGCCTATGAAAACTGTTGCCTCTTTGATCGTGCTCGTAGCAGCTGGCGTGTTCGCATACACAGAATTAACGGCAAGGTTAGTATCCCTAGAGACATCAAGAGAATTATTTGAAAATGATTTACTCAAAAAATCTGAGCAAGTACCCGTAGATCAGGAGCAACATTTTTTATTGGAAGATTTGTATAAATCTGTAGAAAAAATGGAAGAAACTCAAGAGATGAATATGACTAACAAAGTCAATATAGAATTTTTAAGAGAACAATTAGACAAAGCACTAGCTGATATTGAAGATTTAAAAGATAAAGTTAGAGCAAACGGAACCGCAGCACATTAATGACAGAGTTAGTAGTAGCTTTACTTATGATAATTAACGGAGAAATTAAGGAAGCACGTATACAGACTTCAATGTCCGAGTGTCTCAAAGGATCTCGTGTAGCTAAAAGACAACTAAAATCAGATAGTAATGTTAAATACCAGTGCATAAAATCTATGGCAGAATTAGAATCAAATATTGATGGATCAAAATCAATTAAAAAATTAATATTAGAATGATTTGGTTAGTAAGTTATATTATAGGAATATCATATGCGTATTATATTATTAACAATTTTGCTGACAATATTAACCCTTACAACTTCAGCAGAAGAAATAACAACAGGTAACTTAGTTACTAATGGTAACTTTGAAACTGGCAATACTAATAGCTGGACTACATCAGGTGATGTACAAGTATTAAATGATTGCTGCGAACTAAACAATGTTCCTAGCAGTTATGATTTAGAATTTGGTGATAACGGATCTGTAACACAAGATTTTAATTTATCATCTAATAGTATAACTCAAAATATGTTGGATAATGGTATTACATTAAATTCAACAATTGAAGCACAGAATGGTGAGTGCAGTGTCACTGGGTGTTGGGGTGGGCAAGGTCAGGCAGATACATTTACTAATGTATTAACAATAGAAGATACAAATGGTAATGTTCTTGCAACAACTACTACTATAAGAACAGATGTAACAGGTATTGATGGTGCAAATTTTACAGATACATTAATATATAATGGTACAGGTTCTAGTGTAGGTAATATAACAATATCAGGATCAGATGCAAATGCTCCTGCATATTTAGGTGGACCAAATGTAGATAATATTTCTGTTACTATGACTTATGATGATACAGTTATAGCTACACAAATTGTAGAAGAGATACAAGAAATATTTGAAAACTTAGAAGAAGAAATATTTGAAGAATTTACATTTGAACAAATAGAAGAAGTCTTTGAAGAAATGATTACTTTTTTTGAAGAGCCACCTATGGAAGAAATGTTTCCAGAAGAAGAATTATCTTTTGCTCCTATGTTAATGGTTATAGAAGAAATGCCAATAGAAGAAGAGATAATGGAAGAGGAAATGGTAATGGAAATAGAGGAAGAAATGTTTGAAGAAAAACAAATGGTAACTTTATTACCTGTACCTACAGAGGAAGAAGAGATATATGAGGAGTCAGAAGAAATCATTGCTAGTTTCTTACCTATGGTTCCTGAAGAAGAGGAAACATTTACAGAAGAAGAGATTGCAGAAACTGGATCCTTACGAATGGAATCAACCGAGGAAGAATTTAAAGAAGAAGAATCAATAGAGGAAGAAGCTATAGAAGAAGAAACTGTAGAAGAGGAGCCAAAACAACTAGCAGAAAAATCAAATGAAAGAGAAGAAATTAAAGAAGAGAAACCCTCTAGTGAAAATACTAAGAAGTCCAATGTTCAGGCAAAAAAAATTACAAAACAAAACAAAGTACAGTCGAAAACAAATAAAACAACAAATGTTAAGTCACAGTCAAGACTTATAAATTTAGAAAAAGTTATGGATAAAGTAGATAAAGATATAAAAGATATATCAAAAAATTTACAAATAAAAAATATAATTAAGTTAGATGCTATGACAAATGATCAAGCATCACTTGATCTTTACAACGTACCCTTCTATAAAAGTGAAAATATTTATTTGGACCAACTGCAAATACAAGATTTAAGACAAGTATATGCAGATAATAATTTAGATAATTATATAAAAGATGATCCTATAATTATAATAAAAGAAAAACTAAATAAAATAAGAATAAAAAAACAAAAAATATTAATAGAACTGGAGCAATTAAAAAATGGATAAAATAAAAAATCAACTAGCAGGTGTAGCAGCTTTACTTGGAGTTATTGCCGCAATAGGTGGTGGCTTTGTAAAGTATGGAGAAATTACTACTAAATTAAATGCATTAGAAAATGCAGGTGGGACAGACTGGTCAGCACAAATAGCTGTACTAGAAGAAAAAGTTACAGCATTAGAAAATGCAGATACTTCTCATAGTCATGACTTTGATCATACACATGATAATTCAGCTATAAAAATAGTTGAAAAGGAAATAGAATTATTAAAAGTACAGATAGAAGAAATTAAAGTTAAATCTTCTAATCCTTTAGCAAACTAATGTATCTTAACGCTAATATCCCACCAATAGAGTGCTATGTTCGTGGTAATTATTTACGTGATCAAAAAGATTCACATGATAAATACTTTGAATGTGTAGTATTTGGCTTTACATCTATACCTAAACAAGTACCTTTGTTTCATTATATGATGACAGATGGTGGTATATGGTGGAGAGCACCTATATCAGCATTTTGTAAAAAACCTGGAGTAAAAGAATTACCTTTAAATGAATTAATGTTATGGGATTCTTTTAGTTACAATGTAAGTGTTACAAAATTTTATCAATTAGATGGTTGTAAAATGATATACACATCAAGAAGAAAGAAACAAATTGAAGGTAAATATTTATT
>Ga0163179_10003877_pt1 | contig 10089 bp, 9 predicted proteins | sample AtlANTMetagenome_FD_109643 | JGI IMG/M metagenome (GOLD analysis project Ga0163179, IMG submission 109643) | Marine eukaryotic phytoplankton communities from the Atlantic Ocean - Atlantic ANT 2 Metagenome | ecosystem: Environmental > Aquatic > Marine > Oceanic | place: North Atlantic Ocean... | reverse complement strand
TAATAATATTATCTTTAAATAAATTATCTTATTTTTTTCTTGTTTTCTTATTCCTTTTTTTCTTCCTCCTTTTAGTCTTCCTCCTTTTTGACCTCTTTTTATATAATTTAAAATCACCACCACCAAATGATTTAATTTTCCTCAATTTTCCTTTAATAATATCTGTTCCAAAAAGTTTTTCTATTTCGAGTAATATTATTTTTTTCAATTTATTTAAATATTTTTCTTTATCCATTTTCCCATTATAAAAAACATCTATCCATATTTTCTCTCTATCCGCTTGCTTTATATCATATGTTTTTCTATAAGGTATAACTTTTTTATTTAATTTTTTAGCATAATCTTCATGATTTTTAGAACCGGTTTGTCCTAAGACAAAATATATTCTGTAAAGATATTTGGAATACTTTATAATTGTATTTTTTAAATTACCTTTTTCATGACTCATGTGATTTAACATATCACCCAAATTTTCAATTGCTGCAACCAAATAAACTTTCTTCTTTATATCATTACTTCGAGCACCATAGTTTAATGTTGATTTTAATTGATTTTCAACCACAATAGCATTTACTGCTGAAGATGTATAATAAGCTTCTGATGAAAAATAGTTTGCTTTATTGCTATAAAAAAATATATTCTTTTTATCTACTCCTCCTATTTTTTCTATTGGGTGTATTTCTCTATTATTATATACGTAATCCTGACAAACTTTTTGTGATTTCCACTGTAAATAATAATTTTTTACTATTTTTTTAGATTCATCTGTTTTCAAAGCTTTCAGAAACCTTTCTAGTTCAGTATCTTCTCCTCCTGCTTTTGGTGTTTCATTGCATATTTTTTTTAAATAGAATTGTAATTGCTCACTATCTTTTAATATTTCTTTTAAATGTTTAAGATTAAGATCAAATATTGTTTGTTTGTATGGTAACAATTTTAAACCAGCCCAAGCTAACTCTTCTTTAATTTCTTCCGATGTTTGTGGAACTAAAGTAAAATTTCTTTTACTATAATCTACTCTAGGAAATTTCGAACTTGCTCTTCTAACACTCGCCAAAGGCTTACCTTTATGCGTTGTATGAATATACAAGGGACTAGAATATAAATTAGAATCAAGAGCATACGGTAAAGCTTCTCCATATTGGTGAATAAATTTTTTAAACATACCCCACATTATATTATTAGCATCGGGTCCTGTTATAGCTACATCATAATCTGAAGTTATATTTGTGCTACCAGCAGCAAAATATTCATTTTTCCCCGATTTTCCTTGACAATTAAATATTTGCTCCACTAAATATTTTCTAACAGAACCAAGTATTTCCAAAGCTAATTTTTTTTGTTCCGGATTTAATTTATTAAAATGTTTTGAATCTGTTGTCATTGGTCTTTCTTTACCAGGTGAAATAGGTAAATTTATTTCTTTATAATTTTTTGTTATTGCTCCCCATCCTTCTTTTAAATAATCATCTAATAAAGTAGGTGAAACAATATCATTCATATTTAGTTTAGGACAAAACGTATTTTTCATATTTCCCCATCTTTTCTTTGCTTTATTTTCTGATGGTCCTGCGGTCGACATATTATATATATATATATAAATACAAAATATATGTGGTTTCCTGAAGCTTTATGGGAAATTATTAAAAGTTATCAATTGAATTATCAAATTTCTTGGCATAAAAAAATAAAAAATATTATAAAAGATATACCAATACCAGATAGCCCAAAAAATGGACCAAGAATTGTTTTTTATAATCTTGATGAAAAATTTCGTTTTGTAAAATATTTATATCATATTCCTATGTTTAAGAATTCTATATATGCAAAAAATAAATACGATACATATACTATTATTGTTTATGCGCCATATTTTCATCAATATGGAGTTAGTATGGGTTTAAATGACAAGATTATCATTGATGAATATTGGTCATATATTAATAAAGTAACTCCGTCGTATTAATATAATTAACTTATTTAAAAAGTTAATTGTATTAATTATTATTATGCCTTTTAGTGAAGTTGTAAAAAATAATTGTAATTTATTATGCAGTCATATTTCTGCTAAATTTAGAGATGACCTTTTAATTGGGACAGAACATTCTTATAAAGTTATTCCGAAGTGTGATACGCCACAACAACAATTTTTAAGAAGAGAATCTGAAGCAAAAGAAAGTGGTATTAATTTTAATTTAACAAGCGATGAGAAAAAAGCAATTGTTCTTGCGGATCCAAAGTTTGGAATGTTTTCTTTATTTAAATATCATGTTACTCGTGGTTATAAAAATGAAATGCTTATCAAAAAAAATGCTGTATATTGTAGTCATATTTTTTCTTTGTTAGGATTTTTACCTATTATAATATTTTTAGCACAATGGTCTATTTATATCGCGTTGATTGCTGACCAAACTACCAATATAGAAAATTTTGAACTTTGTGCTAATATTGCTAACTGGAGACAAAAATTAATAATGTTCGGAGCTTGTGCTTTATATTTTGTAAAATCTTTTTTTCTATGGGATAATTTGACTGATAGAACCAGATTAAATAAAATGATTCCTTCTACTGATACTTGGACTATGATTGATACTTTCCAAGAATTTGGATTTAATCTTTTTGTTTATGCAGCAAATATATGGATTATATATAATGGTCATAGTGTAGCTGAAATGGTTATGGATTGTGTTGCTATGGAATTTCTAATGAATCTTGATAATGAATTCGAAGAATTATATTTTGAATATTTACCTGAAGCAGCAGATGATATATACGATAATGTTTTTATCACTTACACTGAAAATTATAAATTATTGGAAAAAAAAGATAAAAAGTGTAGTTTCTATTGTCTCCATTGTTTAACTTTCATACCATTTAAAGCATTGCTCGCTTCTCTATTGGTTTTCCCTATATTTTGTTTATTCATGATGGTTTATGCTCCAATATGTAAATGAATTTTAATATATTATTAAATTGATTTAGATAAATAACTATTATATATAGTATAATGGCTAACGTTGTATTCCATAATAATACTGTATCTATTAATGATGTTTGGTATGAATCTCATGCTCAATTACTAAGAATGGTCGCCCTTGACCTAGGCGCATCACCAGATAAAATTGAAGAACTTTTAGAAAAATTTGTAGGTTCTAAAAAAAAAATGAAACCTCAAAAAAATCCATACGCACCTAGAAAACCAAAATCTTCTTACTTTTATTTTTGTGACCAATATAGACCTTCTTTAATCGAAACTTTTAAAAAAAAGAACCCTGGGAAAAAAGTTCAAATTGCAAACATTGCGAAACAACTTGGTGAAAAATGGAAAAAATTATCTGATAATGGAAAAAAATCTTATCAAAAAGCAGCAGAGAAAGATAAAGAAAGATATGCCGAAGAAATGAATGTTTTTAATGAAAAATATGGTTAAATATATATTATTATTATTGTTTAATAATATATATGAGCGATCAAAAATTAAGTCAATTACAAAGAACCTTTTCTAAAATACAAGATTCTGAGGCAAATCATATGTCACAATTTATTCCTAATTCTAATTTTTCTATCCCCCCTTCTAATTCAGTACAATGGAATACACAATTTTTAAACCCTAAAAATCTTAACCCACTTATAAAAAACAATGGTAAAATTAATAATACAAATAAAAATATTATTCAATATCAACAACCTTTAAAAACTGAAGACCCACAAGATTCTCGAATGCAAAATGCTTTAATCGATCTCGCCGCCGAAAGAACAAATGATACTCCTCAAGTTAATGAATTAAAAAATCGTATTATAGTTACCCAACTTAGTATTGATTCTAAATTCCGTAAAAATTATTTTTCTACTTCTTCTTCTGATTTTAATATTAACCTTACTACTCCTTTAAAAAATGTTATATCAATGAGACTTGCTTCATTAGAAATTGCTAATGTTACTCATTCTATTTCCGCTAATAACGGAACAAATGGATTCAAAATTACAAAAAATGCTACCACTACTGAAATTAAAGTTCCATCTGGTAATTATGAAGGATGGCTTTTATCTACAAGTCTTAATGATATTAGCGGAGGACAACTTGATTATCTAGGATTCAATTGTTATATCGATGAAAAAAGTCTTAGAACTACTATTAAAACTAACGATTATAGTGATTTTAAAATAGATTTTTCTAATTTAAATGACCCCAATATGCCTCCTATGAAAACTCTTGGATGGATTCTAGGTTTCCGTAACAAAATTTATGAAGGTGGTAATTGTTATACTAGTGAATCAACTATTGACCTTGCTGGATCTAAATATTTTTTCCTCAGTATTAATGATTTTCAAAGTAGCGTCCATGATGTCGTTACTGTTTTATATGAAAATTCTTTCATGCAAAGTAATATATTGGCTAGAATCCCTATGCGTGAAGGTAAAGGTGTTGTACTTTTTGACGATTGTACTGATAAAATTACAAAAAAAAGACATTATTTTGGACCTGTTGATATTAATAAACTCGATATCAAATTAATTGATGAATATGGAGAACCTATCGATATGCTTAATAATGATTTTTCTTTCGCATTAGAATTCCAAATATTATATGAAAAATAATTATATATGTCTGACTCTTCTGATATTTCTGATAATATTATTTATTCTTCTTTATTTGATATTAAATATAATAATAAAATCTCAAATAACCATTTTTTTTTAGAATCTATCAATGTTTCTGATATTGAATTATGGAAAAAATCTTTCCATTACGATTCTTCTAATAATTTAATAATTGATAATAAATTTCTTTCGAAATTATTATTTAATTTAAAAAAATGTATTACATGCAATCTTCATTTTGCTGGTAAGTCTTTTTCAAATAAAAAACTTATTTTAGGAAACATATATTTATATTATATTCAATTCATTAGTAATTATATTTTTAAAGTTCCAACTGCTTTTCAACCTTTCATGCTTAATAAAAAATTAAAAACTTCTATATTCAAGTTTGTAGATAATCTTATTGATTCCTTTTATGATATTCAAAATTTAGACAGTTTTATTAAAAACAAATTCAATTTTGATTCATCTAATAATATTATTTTCGATGTTTCTTGTATCGAATTTCTTCTCACTATTCCTTCTAATACCATCAATTTCGGTAACAAAAAATTTAATATACCTCAAACTATTTGGTCTATTAATATTATTATTGGTAATATAAATTAATTATTATCTAAGTTTATTTTATAAATATGGCTTACAATGCTGTGATTCAATTGCCTGCTCTTTTTGATGTTGATGGTGGTTCAGCCGCTCTATTCGGCGAACAACAAGTCGTTGATGTCATGAATAGTCATTTACTTTTTACTCTTGATAGACAAACTAATCTAGGTAATGGTAAAATCGGATTTAGAGCGCCTGCTTCTGATACTGATTTACAAAGTTTAGTTGAAGCATTCCAAGATACATTCTTAGTTGGTGATACTGACACTATTAATAATGACAGTAATTCATCTAGTTCTGATAGTGGTTTGCTTGGTTCTGGACTTTTAACTGACCTTGGTGATGCTGGAACAGCCTCACACCCTTCTCCTACATCTAATGTACTCACTGGAACTTTCCCTGGTGTTAAAATTTTATATCAAAATAATGCCCTATATAGTGGTGGTGCTCACTATTTATCTGATAATTCCCCCGCTGATGGTACAGATGCTGCCGCAGCTGCTCATTATTATTATAATGATACCGACGGTCAAACTAAAGGTGGTGCTATCGCAACTCTTCATTATGTTAATGGTGCTTTAACTGAAATTCAAATTACTAGTGGTGGTAATGGTTATGTTGTTGGTGATTTACTTCAAATACCACTTGACGCTAATATTATTTCCGGTGGTGCTGGTCTCCTCACAATAACAGTAACTGCTGCTTCTATTAATTCTGATGCTGGTAAAATGAAATTCTATGTTAATATGCTTGGAAATAAATCTGGTTCATATCTTCCAAAATATTCTGAAGGAACTGGACAAATCGCTGGACCAAATGATGTCGTTGATGATTTCTGTAACAAATTTGCTGATTCTTTAATTAAAGCTCATAATTCTGGATATGTTAATATACCACATCCTGATAAAGCTATTCCTATGGGAGGAAGAACTGTAACAGATGGCAAAGCACCTTTATACGGTAATTCAATTTGCCCTGAGCCTGCTGAAAAATGTAGTCTTGGAACTTCTATGGCACGCGCTGCTGCTGTTCATTTAGTTGGACATCCTTTAGCACAAGCTTTATTTTCAAACGAAGATAGTATTGTTAACGAATTATCTGCTATGATACAACAACCAAATACTGGTAATTTCGTAGCTGGAACTTGGACTGCTGATAAAAAATACGACGGTGATGCAGCAGCAGATGATGCAGGTGCTTATGGTGAAACAGGTTATGGTTCTGGCCTTGGTGGATTTTCTGTTGCTAGAGTTGGAAAACAAGGTTTCCGTTTCAAATCTAAATTAGCAAAAATTCTTTCTAAAATATTAGGAGGTTCTCAAGCTGATGAACGAACATATGCAAATGGCGGTAATGCTCTTGAAAATAATTCTGGAACAGATACTTCATTAAAAGCTGGTAACGGTGCTGGTCAAACGTATCAACAAATGAAAGTTACAAGAAATGCTAATGACGATGGTTATGATTATTCTTCTTCTGATGTTACGGCTCCTGATTGCTTAGATTTCGGCGTAAAAGATGATATTAATGCAACTGCTGGTAATTTTACCAATGGTTTAAAAGCAGTAATTGATGATGAAGGTAATTATTATGATCATAAACAAGCTATCAGTTCTACCACTGCTACTATGACCCAGGCCGACTTCGCAAAAGGTGGTTTCGGCACTGGATTAACACAAGAACTTGTTGTTGTTGCTGCTAGTGCTACTGCTACTAGAGGTGGTGTAGCTGCTCCAGCTACAGCTAAAAATGTCGCATTTAAAGTAACTGTCGAAAGAAGTGCTGTTGCCGATGCTTATACTGTTGCTTGGAAAAGTATTGTCGCTACCGCTTCTGGAGAAGGTTACCAAAGTGGTGATGTTATCACATTAGCTTTGCCAGCAGCTGGGAATAGCAAAAATATTCTTTTAACTATTAATGGAGACAATCTTATCCAATCTCATATTGGTAATATTGAACCTAATAAAATTGGCGATGACCACGTTGCTAATTCAACTATGGCTGCTTATAATTTTGCTGGTGTTCTAAAAACCGACGGTGTTCATAATGAAGTTCTTCAATCTATTTACGAACAATGTATGAATGTCCCTGGACGTGCTACCGAATTAGCCAATGGTAGAAATGCTGTTATTACTCCTATTGCTAGTGGTGAATTAGCTGCAACTGGTGCTGGAGTCCCTGCCATATATGATATCACTGATGCTAATGCTAATAACCATATTGGTGTTGGTAATGTTAAACTAACCGATGGTGAAGTTTATGGAACAACCGCTAGTGTTGAAATAGCCCTTTCTGCATTAGAAATGAAATCTCAATTTACTAGTGGTGCTGATTTGACCCATGGTGCTGGTAAAATTAAATTAACTATTGCTAGTAAAAAAATTACCAAAATTGAAGTGTCAACAAAAGGAGGTGACAAATTTCAAGCTGGCGATGTTATTTATGTTCAATCTAGCGATATTGGTGGTGATGCTACTGGTGATATTGAAATCACTTTAGTTGCTGGTAATATTACCCCTGACCCAGACCAAACTGGCACACACGATAAACCATACAAAAATAATGTTATGCTTACTAGAAATCTAGCAGCAAAAAAGTGTATTCCAACTAACTTCCCAATGAAAGCAGGTGATAGACTCATTTGTTATTTAAGACCTTCTTTATTACTTAAATTCGACCAAACATTACTTGATAGTGATGTTAATGTTCAATATATGAAGTCTGATGGAACTTTAGAAACTTTAAATGTCAATGGTATTGTTAATGCTGCTGCTGATGGTGAACACGGAACTGTTGCCGCAACTTTCCCTGGTTTGGCTTTCGATGCTAATGATTCAGGTAATACTCTTCAAGAATGGGAAGATGCTAGTATGCTTAATACGGCATTAAATTTCGTTGGTAAAAAGGTTGCTAATCCTACTCATGCCCAATCCAATAAATTCTGCTGGATGGGAAGTAGTATTAATGGACGTAGTGACACTTCCACTGCTGCAAATACTGCTCTTGCTAATGTCAATGCTGCTGCTACACCTGCTCATACTTTATTAGCAAGACAAGATGCTGTCACCAAACCTGTCAGAATTTCACAACAATTAACTGACCAAACTACCGAAAATAAACTTGATTTACACGTATGGAAAGTAACAATGAGTTTATAATTTTTTTCATATAATTATATATATCTATATTAATATGAAATTTAATATGTTTTCAAAAAATAAAGAATCGATTTCATCAAGCGACCATATTGCTAATAAAAAAAATCTTGCTATCTATGTTAATAGAAATAACTCAAGAAATGCTATTGTTGAAAATGATATGATTAAAAAATCTTTAAATTATACTGAAAGATATAATATGTATAAAGGATTTGTTCATTGTAAAAAAATAAACCATACCGGCAATGAAAATTGCTTTAATATTTCTTATACTAGTAATATCGACCCTATTAAAAAAAAACATATGGAAGATTATCATTTATCTAGAGTTGATTATTTCGATTTAGCTGACAATTCTGATTTAACTCAAGAAGATTTCCCTTTTGGCCCTAACGACCACTTTTGTTCCAACTCAACCCCTATACCTCAAAAACATACATATTTTAATAATAATAATTCAATTAATACGCCCATTCTTATCAAAAGTTTTAAATACGGGCATTCTATGTCTAATTTAAAATAATATTATTTAGCATTTTTAATATTATTTTATATTTATATATGGTTAAATTCGCTTTACTTATTGGATTAAATTATATTGATGATGAAAAATATAAACTTAATTCTTCTTATAATGATATTTTATTAATCAAAAAATATTTAGAAACTGGTGAAGATTTTGATTCTAGTAAAATTTTCGTTATTACTGATGAAGATGAAAAAAAAAACACTGATTTTTATGGAACCTTTTTTAATATTGTTAAAAAAATCAAAGAACTTATTGCTATTGCAACCTCCAATGATGTTTTATTTATTTATTTCACTGGACACGGAACACAAATCAAAGATAATAATAATGATGAAATTGATGGAAAGGATGAAGTTTTTATTCCTGTTAATCATAAAAATAATTTGATTTCTGACGATTTAATTAAAGATTTATTAAAAGATACAAAAGCACAAACTACTCTTCTATTTGATACTTGTAATTCCGGCACTATGTCTGATTTAAAATATAATTATTCACTTACACCTCATATTCTTACCACTAAACTCAATAAAGATATTTTAGATTCCAAAAATATTATTGCTATTTCTTCTTGTAATGATGACCAAGAATCTTTCTCTGGTCCTTTACATTCCGGAAATGGTATTATAAAATATTACAGTATATTTACTTATAATTTCGTAAAACATTTAGCTTCTAAAAAACAAACTATTCAAGAGCATATGAATGATTTCAAAGAAGATATCAAACTTTCTAATACTAATTTATCTTTCTCTAATAATAAACTTATCGATACATTCTTTTTAGAAAGAGAAGATAATACTAAAAAAGAATTAATGAATATCACTAAAAATAATATGAATGCTAATAGTGATTACGACCGTATGAATCAATTAGTAAAAATAAATAAAAAACTTAAAAGACATCTTAAAAATAAAAATAATATTATTGATAGATATAAATCCGCTTTACAACTTAGAAATGTATCTACTATGAATACATTTTCTAATTTACTTTATGATATAAAATAATAATTCTTTTATTATAATTTATATATAATAAATGCCTAGAAAACACTCATCTTTAAGTATTAATTTACCACATAAATCTACATTCACCAGTACTAGATTATATAGAAATAATTTAGACCAAGAAAAACATCTTATTCGCCGAATGGAAGATTATATTAATATTTGGGTTTACCCACAATATGTT
>Ga0163179_10003876_pt1 | contig 10089 bp, 6 predicted proteins | sample AtlANTMetagenome_FD_109643 | JGI IMG/M metagenome (GOLD analysis project Ga0163179, IMG submission 109643) | Marine eukaryotic phytoplankton communities from the Atlantic Ocean - Atlantic ANT 2 Metagenome | ecosystem: Environmental > Aquatic > Marine > Oceanic | place: North Atlantic Ocean... | reverse complement strand
GGGCCGCTGATGTGCCCACGCGGCTGCCTTGCCGAAGAGGGAATTGAGTCGAGCCTTGATTTATCGAGTCTATCACTACATCCGGGCGGGCCACGATGACGTCGGCGACCGCCGCACGGCTAGGGATCGCACCAATCATCAACTCGGATGTAGACTCTGTGGGCAAGTCTTTTAGAGAATGAACCACGACATCGACATCACCAGAGATCAACGCGACTTCCAACTCGGTGGTAAAAAACCCCTTGTCCAGATGATCTTGAAGACGCATTTGTTGCAGGGTGTCCCCTCGAGTCTGAATGGTCTTGATGTGAACTGTACCGTCGTGGCTCAATGCATCGCAGATTTGCTGGGCTTGTCTGAGAGCGAGCCGACTACCTCGTGTTCCGATCGTAATCTCACTCATATGGTCTCCTCGGTGTCGGGTTCCATAGCTGCCAGCAAGGTTTGTCCATATCCGTGAATTAGACCTCGAAGTTCGGCCTCAAGCACGGTTCGTTGTCGACGAGGCAGTGCTTGAGCATGTCGATCGATGCAGTCTGGCAGCTCGTTGCGATACAGTGTCTCCAATGCGTTTTGGGAGATTTGCCGGATCGGCGCCATGGATTGACGACAGAGGCGTTCCTTGAATTCATGTTTGGCGTCCGTCACCAGGTATTCAACTGCGGTGATGACGCCGGCGTCGATGGGTGGCCGGCTTCCAGTCAACACGGCGTCAAGATCGATTAGGTTTACTCCAGGAGTCGCGGTAATGTTCGTTTGAGCAGGACTCCCGACGTCGATGACGAGCAATTGACGGTCGCCGCCGCGCACGGATTCACACAAGTCATCATCTCCCCAGACTGGCGTGGGGCTCCCGGTGGCGACCACGACAGCAGCCACGTCGAGATGTTGTCCACGGACGCTCGCCAGACTCAGATCAGCGGATTCTCGAGGGGTTCGATTGGCCACGATCACATCGAATTGTAAATACTTGAGTCGGTTTGCAATGGCCTGACCGATTTCACCGGTGCCGATGACCAAGACCCGAGCACCTGAGTCGATCTGTCGACTTAAGATCTGACCGATCACCGTGTGAATTCCTTCGGCGTCCACACCATAGCCTTCAATGCGTCCCACCCGAGCCACAAGGCGTCCAACAGTGGTTTGGAGCATGTTTAAAAAACCCGAGCTGTGTCCGTCGTTTCGGGCCAGCAGGAATGCTTTGTGGAGCTGGCCCGCTACTTGTCTTTCTCCCACGACAAATGACTCCAAACCCACGCCCACCCGAAACAGGTGATCCAGGGCGTCGCCTCCAATCCAAGTCTGGGGTTTGACTTGTTTTGCGATGCCATCTTCGGCTAACGCATCCCAGCGCTGTTGAAGCTGTGCTTGCAACAACTGAGCAGCCCAATCAGGTGATTGAGCGTGGATGATCCAATCGGTTCGGTTGCACGTGGATAATTGCACGAAGCCGATACCGCTTTGACCTCTCAAAGACACCATGAGGTGTTCGCGTTGTTGTGCGTCCAACTGCGCTGCAGCACGCCATCGAGTGCTCGTGTTGCGGTAGTCGCAGCCAACGATCGCCAATGGAAGTGGGGTGGTCATGATGTTCTAGAAAACCGATTGGTGCTGGTGCCTGTAAGGTACTGATCGAAGGCCATACACACATTACGCACGAAGGGTTTTCCCAGATCGGTCACGGTCAGCGCGCTGTCGGTGATGTTGATTAGCCCATCGTTGACCATGGGCGTCAGCCCAGCCAACTCTTCTGCGAAATGGTGTTTCAATGAAACGCCATCGACAGATTGGTCCAAAGACAACTCGAAATTACAAGACAGAGCAGTGATGACATCTCTGCGCAAGTCGTCTTCATCACTCAAGGCTAGGCCTCGGTACCATGTCGGTTTTGATGCGTCGATTTGACCCATCCAATCACTGATACCCTTGATGTTTTGAGTGTATGTGGAATTGACAGCGCTGATCCCCGACACACCACAGGCCACCATGTCGAGTCCACGGCGGGTGGTGTACCCCATGAAATTGCGATGAAGGGTCTTGGTGTTGATGGCGGTGACCAGTTCATCATGCGGCAGAGCGTAATGGTCAAAGCCGATAGCGATGTACCCAGCCGCTGTAAATGCATCTCGTGCCATCTGATTCAATCGTCCGCGCAAGGTGTCGGTGGGGATCTCGAATCGAGTCAGGCTCTTTTGGTGAGGCTTCATCCATGGGACGTGAGCGTACCCGTATACAGCGAGTCGGGTGGGCTGAATGGCGAGCACGGATTTGAGGGTCGCAGCCCATGAGGATTCAGTTTGTTTGGGCAGCCCGTAGATGAGGTCAAAGTTGATGGGTAAGGGTGCACGGTCTCGAATGGCGTTTACCACTTCTGTGACCGTTGCTTCAGACTGGGGACGATTGACCGCGGCCATGACGTCTTCATCCAGGTCTTGAACGCCCATGCTGAATCGATTGAAACCAAGATCGACCAAAGCATCGACATACTCTGGGGTGATCGCCCGAGGATCGACCTCAATGGAACGCTCCGCATCATTGGCGAAGTTCAGGTGGGTGTTGAGGGCATCAACCAAACGCCTCATTTGTGAGATCTCAAGGAAGTTGGGTGTCCCACCGCCGAGCGCGAGCTGTCGAGTGGGTCGTGACAGATTGGTTAGTGTGCCCACTTGTGCGATCTCTTTGAGCAGGTAATCGACGTAGTGAGCACCTTTGTCACGTTTTTTTGTGATTATTGTATGGCAGCCACAAAACAGGCATCGCACCGCGCAGTAAGGCACGTGAACATAGAAGCTGAGATCCGCATTTGCATCACGCCAACGGCGTTTGATCTCATCCCAGTCGGTCGTCTCGGTAAAGTGTGGTGCGGTGGGGTAGCTGGTGTAGCGGGGTCCACGAACGCTGTAGCGGGCTCGGACTTCAGCGGTCAGCTGATTGTTCATTGCGCTCACCCCAACCCTTGAACAGCCGTGACAAACGCTTCGATCCCGCTCAGCGGTGTGTCTGGGGGCAAACCGTGGCCAAGATTGAAGATGTGGCCGGGTCTCCCACGCATCGCGGTGTGTAATTCAGTCACTTGTTGGGTGATTTGTGAGGTGGGTCCAAACAACTCAAGGGGGTCGATATTGCCTTGAAGAGCACAGGATGGTGGACCAGACGTATCGATGCGTCTGGCCAGATCCGGTAAATCTGTACGCCAGTCCACACTGAGCCCATCAGCGCCCAGCTGTGTTGCTGTGTCCATGAGATGCGCGCCGTTTCGAAGGTAATAAATGACTTTCCCTCCGGCGTTTTGAACATCTGTGATGATCGACTTGACGGCGGGAGCGACGTGTTTGGCGTAGGCTGGTGCTGAGAGCTCTCCGGCCCACGTATCAAACAATTGAACGGCATCAGCACCATTTTCGAGTTGGTAAACCAGCGTTTTGGCTATCTGGGTCGCCAGCAATTTCATCAAGGAGTCGAAAGCATTTGGGTCGGTGATTCGCCACTTACCAATACCAGGAAACCCTCGTTTTCCACCACGATTGACCATGTAGCAGGCGATGGTAAACGGCGCGCCAGCAAACCCCAACAACGCGTGTCCATCACCAAGGGCATCTCGAACTCGCCGCAATGTTTCACCGAGATGAGCGAAGTCCGTGGCTGGATCCACATCGCGCAACGTGACCTCGGCAGGCAACGCTGGGGAGAGGACGGGGCCGGCTGGCCCAAACGCCAACGTCTGCCCCATGGCTTCGGGGATGATTAGGATGTCTGAAAACACGACGGCGGCATCCATGCCGAAGCGTCGAATCGGTTGAAGGGTGACTTCAGCAGCCAGATCTGGGTTGCGCATTACGGTCAAAAAATCGTGTTTCGCGCGCAGCGCTCGATACTCTGGCAGCGTGCGGCCAGCTTGACGCATGATCCACACGGGTGGTCTGTCCACAGGTGTGCACTGAAGCGTTTGGCAAAAGCGGCGGCGGCCGTTTCCATTTGGGTCTAAACCTGACATGAGTCTCATCCTCAAGGCGGTGTAGTCTATCTCGCCCGAAGTGTTGTTTAGTCATGTCAGTGTCATGAGTCTTGAAGTCATGAGTTTTGACACTGGTAAGGATAGCCATCTTCTCATATTGTTTAGAGTTCGATTTTGGCGGTCAGGCAGGATTTGTCTGTCACTTCTTTGGCTGGTCACGCTAAGATGCAAGCGATGTCTGCGTTAAGGAGGACAAAAAGGCTGAACCCATGTCTGAAAAACACCCACTCCAGCTTCAGGAATCGCCTGCGCAACCGCCCAATGAACTCAATGCACCCAGGCTGAAAAACCCCGCGCAAGTCGCAGGTGGCTTGCCTGCCATTCAGATGAGCATGAGACATGCGTTGGGTGAAATGGGGGTTGCTCGTAGCTTGTCAACGTTGCTTGCCGTCAACCAGGAGGGAGGATTTGATTGCCCTGGGTGTGCATGGCCCGACCCCTCCGATCGTAGTGCCTTTGAGTTTTGTGAAAATGGGGCGAAAGCAGTGGCGGAAGAGGCCACTCGTGCCCGTGTTGGCCCAGAGTTCTTTGCTGCAAACAGCATAGAGGAATTGTCAGGGTGGTCGGACTATGATTTGGGTAAAGCGGGCCGATTGACTCACCCGATGATTCGATTGCCGGGTGCTACCCATTACATCCCGATCGACTGGGCAGATGCCATCCATCGAGTTTCTGTTGCACTTAATGAGATCAGTCATCCAAATGCTGCTGCGTTTTATACCTCGGGACGCACCAGCAATGAGGCGGCGTTTTTATATCAGTTGTTTGTAAGGAAGTTTGGAACAAACAATTTGCCGGATTGTTCGAACATGTGTCATGAGTCGAGTGGAAAGGGACTCTCGGCAGTGATTGGGATCGGTAAGGGAACGGTGAGTCTGGAGGACTTTGAACGCACATCCGCTATTTTTGTCTTTGGTCAGAACCCTGGGACCAACCATCCTAGGATGTTGACAGCACTGCAGAAAGCCAAGAAGTCGGGTGCGACTATCGTGACAGTCAACCCATTGGCTGAAGCGGGCCTTATGCGGTTTAAGCATCCTCAAAAGCCGCAGGATCTTTTGGGTTCAGGCACAGCGTTGACCGATTTGTTCTTGCAAGTACGACTCAATGGCGATGTGGCTGTGATGAAAGGGATAGCCAAGTGGCTGTTGGAATTCGAGAGTGAGTCAGGTTCGAATAGAAGCGGTATAGACCACGAATTTATTGCCGCCAAAACCACGGGTTTTTCTGAGTTTGTCTCAGACATACAATCCACAACATGGTCTGAGATTGAGGCCAGCAGTGGTCTCACATCAGATCAGTTGCGGCAGGCAGCTCATGTTTTTGCAACCTCACCTAGTGTCATTGTGTGTTGGGCGATGGGCTTGACGCAGCATGAAAATGGAGTCGCCAATATTCAGAGTGCGGTCAATCTTCTGCTTTTGGGTGGGCACTTTGGGCGAGCTGGGGCTGGTGCCTGCCCGGTTCGTGGCCACAGCAATGTTCAGGGCGATCGAACCATGGGTATTTGGGAAGCGCCCAGTCAAACTTTTCTAGATGCGTTGGGTCGAGAGTTTGATTTTCAGCCACCCCAAGAACATGGGTTGGCCGTTGTGCCAGCTATTCAAGCCATGCATTCAGGTGACGTCGAGGTTTTCTTCTGTTTGGGGGGCAACTTTTTAAGTGCCGCGCCGGATACAGAAACTACTGCACAAGCTCTTCGTCGATGTTCCATGACCGTACAGGTGTCCACCAAACTCAACCGATCCCATTTGGTAACGGGCGAGACAGCAATCATTTTGCCTTGCCTGGGGCGCACCGAGTTGGATGAGCAATCCAGCGGCCCACAATTTGTGACCGTAGAGAATTCTATGGGGATAGTGCATTCGTCAAGAGGCCGCCTGAAGCCTGCGTCTGAATTGCTCAAGAGCGAACCTGAGATTGTGGCTAGGCTAGCGCGGGGTACGTTGGGAGATCACGATGAGATTAATTGGGAAGAGATGGTTGATAATTACGACGTGATTCGAGATCGAATTGCTAGAGTTGTGGGGGGGCATCACGACTACAATGTTCGGGTACGGCAGCCCAATGGTTTTGTGTTGCCCAATGTTGTCCGTGAAGGAGGCTTTGGGACACCAGATGGCTTGGCACGGTTCACCGTTCATCCGATTCCCGCGCATCGGCTGGAATCTGGACAGTTGTTAATGATGACGATTCGCAGTCATGATCAGTACAACACCACCATTTACGGAAAGGATGACAGGTATCGAGGGGTATATGGTGGAAGGCGTGTGGTGTTGATGTCTCGTCAAGACATCCAAGAGCGAGGGTTGAGTCCATTGGCGATGGTTCGGATTAATAGTCATCACGAAGGGGTGACACGCACAGTGAGTGGTTTTCGGGTTGTTGAATACGACATCCCAACAGGTTGTGTGGCGACGTATTTCCCGGAGGCAAATCCGTTGGTTCCCATTAATCAGTATGCGGCTATTAGTTTAACTCCTGCCAGCAAGTCTGTTGTGGTGACAGTTGAACATCAAGTTTGACACATACGAGTTTGATTTCATGTAAGTGAGACATCTTGTCGCCAATCCATTTGAGTTATGTCTCGGATCGTGGAGATACCATGGCAAGAATTACACCTCTCAGCGGTTTTCCAGAGTGGCTTCCCGAACAGAATCTGCTCCAGCAGCGCATTTTCGAACACCTCAAAGGTCAGTTTGAGTTGCATGGGTACGAGCCGTTGACTACGCGCGCGGTGGAGCCACTGGATGTATTATTGTCTAAGGGCGCTGACACCGACAAAGAGATTTACGTCCTGCGTCGACTAAACGCAGAAGACGACCAATCCGACAGTGGAATGGGTCTTCACTTCGATCTGACGGTGCCCTTTGCCAGATACGTTCAAGAGCATCGGGGAGATCTGTTTTTTCCGTGGCGGCGATACCAAATACAGAGTGTGTGGCGCGGGGAACGACCCCAGCAAGGTCGCTATCGAGAATTTGTTCAAGCCGACATTGACGTCATCGGTCAGGACACATTGCCGATTCGTTGTGACGCCGAAGTGGTCGCTTTGGTTCGAGACGTCATGGTGAGCATGCCCATTCCACCAGTCCGTTTAATGGTCAACAACCGAAAGCTGCTCGAAGGATTGTACCGCGGATTGGGTGTCACGGAGGTTTCTGCAGTGCTGCAAGCGGTGGACAAGCGCGCCAAGATTGGGGTGGCTGGTGTCAGTAAACTTCTGAGTGAACAGGGACTCAGCGATCAGGTGGTCGAGACCATTGTGGCTGTTGGAGAGATCGAGACTAGCGACGTGGACGAACTGCGCGAGGCGGTGAGTCAGTTGGGCGTTTGTCATCCATTGGTTGATGAAGGACTTGATGAGCTCAGCATGGTCTTGGCTCACTGTACTCGGAGTGCACAAGATGACATCGTAGTGGCGGCGCTGCACATTGCCCGAGGTCTGGACTACTACACGGGTACGGTCATGGAGGGCTTTTTAGTCGGTCATGAACACATCGGATCAGTGTGCGCGGGTGGTCGATATGACAACCTGTCCAGCAGCATGGCTGGGGGCCCAAAGTTGCCAGGCGTCGGGGCATCGATTGGGTTAACTCGAATTCTTGGCTACTTGTTTGGCGAGGGTCTGTTGGTGTGCAAGACACGATCGCCGAGCCAGGTTTTGATCATGTTGCCTTCCGAGGATGATCGCGGTCAGTGTGAGTCTATTGCCGAGACTTTGCGCAGCCGGGGAATATGTTGTGAGGTGTACCATCGACGTGCTGGATGGGGAAAACAGATGAAGCAGGCGGCGCGTAAGGGGATTCGGTATGTCTGGTTCCCAGCGACGGACGGCCCCCATGTGGTCAAGGATTTACAGACAGGTTCCCAAAGCGAAGTCAGCCCATCTGAGTGGCAACCAGAGACGATGGGCGATCAATTACCGCTCGAGGTCAGTGGCGAGGCGATGATGTGGCCTTGACATAGACAAGGTGTCTACATCATGGCGGTCAGCACGGCCACGCTGAATACAGCCAGGATGGCGGCTGCGGCTACCGCAACAACGCGTCGAGAGTTGAAGACATGGCGGTGCGGTGATGTTGGCAGTGTGGCGGCAGCGCCCAACGTTTCGGTGATCGGCGGCGCGCTGGACACGACTGGGATCTCGTCGGTGGCCAGAGCATCTCGGACAATACGTGCGGATTCTTCGCCAAGCAGAGCGCGAATTTTGTCTTCGATCTCGTTTGGATCCAGTGGTGTGGGCATAGGACCAGTCGGTGTGTCGTTTAGTCCCAACTTATCTCGCAGGATGGGTTCTGAAATCCCATGGGTGGGATAACCAACAACTGGATTGGAATCGGGAGTTTGCACTACCCCCTCGGGAATATTGATCCGATAGTCGCATTTCTCGCAGCCCAGATATTGTGGGCGTACGCTTCCACCACCGTGAACCGTGAGGGCGGAACTGCATTTGGGACAGGAGGCCTCTGGCATCGACATCTCCAGGCCGAATGCTAACAGAATCCAATCGGGAATTGGGCAAGAAGTTTAACTTTGCCAAAGTATCGTTGTTTTACGCCAGTTTTGGCCGTTTGCTTGTGGCGTTATTTGTACAACAGCCCGTAATAATCGTTGAGCATTCGTGACGCAGAGAATCGTGTCACAGCGGTGTTGATCGCTGCCCTCATCATGGTGATCCATTGGGCCTTGTCTTGGTAATAAGTGGGAATCACCACATTGGTGAGGATGGTTTGAAGGGCTGCAAGATCGTGATCGGCGGCATCATCACCCATATAGCCATCACCAAATTGCCACCCATTCTCACCGTGTTGGCATCCTTCATCCCACCAACCATCCAAAATGCTCAAATTGAGGATGCCATTGGCAGCAGCCTTCATGCCACTGGTTCCTGAAGCCTCTCTGGGTCGCGCTGGAGTATTGAGCCAGACATCACACCCTCTTGTGAGTCGGCCACCCCATCCCATCCCATAATTTTCGATGAAGACAATGTTTTTGGGAAAACGCTTGGCGAGCTTGACGATGTGCCGGATGTGGTCTTTTCCACCGTCATCGTTCGGATGCGCTTTGCCAGAGAAAACAAGCTGTATCTGGTCTGCTTCTATCAGAGGGGCCAGCCATTCAAGGTCACGCAAGACGAGCGTGGCTCGTTTGTATGTTGCGGCTCGACGAGCGAACCCAATCAACATGGTGTCTTGCCTAAGCGAAACGCCGTTTTCGCGTTCAATGGCATCAATCAGGTCAGACTTGAGGTGCTGGTGTCGTTGCCAGACTTCATCATCTGTGGTTGCAGACGCGAGGGTGTCGTCTTGCCAGGTAGGCAGGTGTATGCCATTGGTGATGGCGTGAATTTCTGCGGCATCTTGAACATGCGCCCACATTTTTTTGGCGGTTTCACCGTGAAGTTGTGCAACACCATTGGCGGCGCGGCACAGGCGAAGCGCGGCCGGTGTCATTTCGAACGGGTCACCGCCGAGCAGGCGGAGCTGCTCGGCTGTCAAGACTCCGCAGCCGGCTCCTTGTGTGATGAGGCGCTCGACGGGGTGCTCTTCGTTGCCAGCAGGGACTGGTGTGTGGGTGGTGAAAACGATGTGTTTTCGGATGTGCGCGCAGGCCTCGTTAAAGTCCATGCCATCTGTGAGGAGTGGTGCCAACAAGGCGAAAGCGGCGAACAAAGCGTGCCCTTCATTGAAATGGTACACATCCACTGCCAAACCAAGCGCCTCCAACAACTTGATGCCGCCGACACCCAGCAAAACCTCTTGCGCCACCCGATCGTCGTCGTCGCCAATGTACAAACGTTTGGTCAACCAACGGTCTTCGGGGTTGAGCGGCTCGAGTAAGTACAACGGTGCGTTACCGAATGCGGTCACTTTGTGAGCTGTGATGGGAACAGTCTTGCCACGGATAGTGACAGGAAAAGAGATGTTTGTGGGCGTCAAGCTCGCGCGCGATGTGGGAACGAAAGCATCAACGGGGTTTCCATTTTCTACAGTTTGGATGGTGTAGCCTTCATTCCAGAAGATGCCTATCCCGATGAATGCGCGGTTCTGATCGGCGGCAGCCTTGAGGGT
>Ga0163179_10003875_pt1 | contig 10092 bp, 12 predicted proteins | sample AtlANTMetagenome_FD_109643 | JGI IMG/M metagenome (GOLD analysis project Ga0163179, IMG submission 109643) | Marine eukaryotic phytoplankton communities from the Atlantic Ocean - Atlantic ANT 2 Metagenome | ecosystem: Environmental > Aquatic > Marine > Oceanic | place: North Atlantic Ocean... | reverse complement strand
CTAAGAAACTTTGATGGTTCTGAAGATGACAGAACAGTAGTGATTGAATTCCCATGTGCTTTCCCTGAAGGAACAATTTTAGCAGAACAGATGTCTGCAATTGATCAGATGGATTTGGTGCGTGGACTTCAAAAAGTTTGGGCGGATAACGCTATATCTGTAACTGTGTATTACCAAGCAGAAGAACTTGAAGAAATTCAAGAGTACCTTGCGCAATATTGGCATGAAATGAAATCAGTGTCATTTTTGTTACATTCTGAGCATGGTTTTGATCAAGCGCCAATGGGTGAATTATCATTACAAGAATATAAAGAGATGCTTGAAGCAACTACTCCTCTTGGAGAAAAACTTTCTGGATCTACTTTTATGACAGACGAAGAATTTGAAGCAGAGTGTGCTACTGGGGCTTGCCCTATTCGATAACTAATTATATTATTAATAAGAGTTGCACGTTGGTGCAAGTTGGACTATTAATGTAATTGTTGTACCGGAATAAGGCTAACCCCAAAGGAGGAGATTGTTTTTATCGGTGAAACCGGTAGCCGACTGACAATCACATCATCTACAGAACGGGGTCTGGCTTGAACTGGGCCTCGTTTTGTCGTTACAATAAGAAGATGACACGTCTTAATGAATTGAAGAAAAATAAGGTAAACCTTTATCTTTGGCATGTGGCTGGATTAATTGAGTTTGCTGGGCTTTCAAGAACATCACCAAAAGACGCAAAAGGACGAGTTTCTTTGCCTTTCGCATTGGCTATGCTTTGTGGGGCAGATCAAAATGGATATAGTGACGACTTTGAGCATTTACTGGACGAAGTACCGAGCATGTATGTCCCCATGTTCATATATTGCTGGGAATCTATTGAATTAGAAGTTGAAGAAGATATTGTCTATTGGTCGGAAGCCGTAGGAGCGAAAGAGACTGTTAGGCGAATAAGGAATTTAGCAAAAGTAATAGAACACAGTTAATTTTTTCTAAATGTCCATTTGACACACTTCAACAATTGCAGTATTATAGAACTATGAATCATAATACACGCTGGAAAAAACACTACGATGCATTAGTGACATATTCAGAGCGATATGGAGACGCACTTGTCCCAAGCGGTCATGTTGAGTTTGTTGGTTCTGGAGAAGAGATTAATCTAGGAAACTGGGTTAGTTACATGAGAACCAGATACAGACAAGACGCTTTGTCGAGTGAGCGAATAAGTCTTTTAGAGGGCATAGCCACTTGGGATTGGGGACCAGTTAGACCTGGTCCAAAATCTAGAGATATCGTGATTGAGCGAAATTCTACCATTGTAGCAAGACACAAACAGGGAGACTCCTTGTCTAACATTGCTAAAGAGTATGGTTTGTCACGGCAACGTATTCATCAAATAGTTAAAGGGGCAAAATGAACAATAGACACAGAAACACTGACGTTGCTTGGAATGCCTTAATGGAAAACCTCTCAAAAGAGACAAAACAGAATGGAGTTAATATGTCTAAGGCGAGTCAAATATTTAGTGGGGTGCTATCACTAGCCGCCTTAAACGGCGTAACTGCGGTTGCGCTAATGCTTTTAAACACAGTAGTAAACAAGGCTTGGCCGGCACTTGAACTATTCACGCCAGCAATTGGATATTTTCATGCCTTTTACATCACTTTAATCCTATGGGTTATTTGGATTATCAAAACATCAATCAAGAATGCACAGCAAAGGCAACAACAATGACAGACACCTTATGTGAAAGTTGGGAAGATATTGCCGAAAAGCATGTCTTGCGAATCTGGGACAGAACGGCACACGTCCATTTCCATGATCCCGTTGGAGAAATACGAAGAACAATAGATAACATGATTGATCAGTTTTTTGATGGGAACAAAGAAATAAATTCTGAAGTGTACTGGTTAAATTTAGGGGCGCTAGCCTTAATATGTAATGGTGAGTTTGATCCTTATGAAGTTTCTGAAGTGCTTGCTAATAAGCAAAGAGACTACGGTCCTAACAACATTGCTCGATTTGGAGAAAAGGGATTAATTATCAGACTCCACGATAAAGTTGCTCGCCTTGAAAACCTTTTGGAAAGCCAAGCCTCTGCTAGGAATGAATCAATTGTTGATACGTATTTAGATATAATAGGTTATTCTGTTATTGGCTTAATGTGGATGAACGATGAGTTCCTAACCCCTCTTCGCTCTAAGTAAAGCGAGTAAAAACGAGAGGCAACTTAGTTGCGGTATCATATATTAAGAGTCGTCTTTAAGAGGAGATATACGATGCCAGATCCATTTTTGTTTAGAGATAGGGAACGCCGTCGTGGTCGTGGTCGAAGAGGTAGAGCGGACGCTAGAGGAAGACGTCCAGGCTTGCTAAACAGGCTAAGAAATCGAATTGCTGATGCATTAGACCGAGGTGCGGATAACCTAGGTGAACGTGCGCAAGCAAATCGTGCCCGTAATCGGTAAACTATTACTTAGGTTGGACTATGGCGTTGATAACAGTTTCAAATGTAGAAACATATATGGACATTTCGTTCACCAACACGCAGAAAGATGCTGTAGAAATGGTGATAGAGGGGTTGCAATCAGAACTGGAAGCGTATTTACGCAGACCAGTTGAGCAAGCCACCTTTACGGAAACATATAGGGTTCCAGAAACAGGTCGTGGAGTAGTTAATCAACAGTATTACTACAATTATCCCACTAACCCAGAGACAACGTTAACCTCTCCAGGAATTATTTATGCACCAACGTATACCCTGTATTTAGAGAACAGTCCAGTTGTGTCTGTGACTTCTGTTTCAATTAAAACGGCAAGTGCCTCTGCAACTGCTACAACACAAGAAGCAGAAAGAGATTATGTAACAAGGAAGTATGGGATTGATCTTTTTAATGCGTATGCAAATGATAGGGTTACGGTTACATACGTTGCTGGTTTAAATGGGGGCGGAATTAAGTCTTTCCAATCATTAATGCTTAGAGCAACGGCAAGAGAAGTACAAAATATGTACGATGACACAGTTGGACTAAAAGATTTAACCACAAGAAACATAGCCCCATTAGAGACAGGCTTCACTGAAAGAGAGTTGGCAAGTATTAAGAGGTATCGCAGAGTAAGGGTGTCCTAACATGGCGTATGGAGTTAGGATTAAAAGTGTTGATACCAGCAGGTTGCGTCGTAGATTTAAAGCGATGTCGAGAAGATCGCAGAACTTTAAACCTGTTTTTAGATGGATGATGCAACAACTGCAAGAAGCCCACAGAGAAAATTTTCGGACCCAAGGAGGGACATCTGGATTCAGGTGGCAACCTTTAGATCCGCAGTATGCTTCATGGAAGTTAGATAACTATGGGCTAAAAGGAATATTAGTTAGGACAGGAGACTTAAGAGACAGTTTAACTATGAATAGTGGTAGGGGTGCTGTTAGGGACATTGGTTTACGAACAGCCGAATTTGGTACAACAATTGGTTACGCCAAGTTCCACCAAGCAGGCACAGCAAACATGGCACAAAGAAAGCCACTATTCTTACCAAGGTTAATGGCGAACAGGACTGGGCACGCTGTTGGAGAGTACATATTACATGGCTCTATTGGAGAAGTTAAATCAATTCTTAGTAGGGGGTTTTTGAGATAAAATGATGTCAGGACCTAGATTGGCAAAAAGTTATGTAAGTAATTACCTTGCAAACGACCTGCCACCTCGTTTAATTACATACAGGAATCACTGGAATCTGAGTGAGTCACAACTACCAGATCCACGAAAAATATTAACATATGAGCCTTTTGCGCTCGATACGTGGCCAACCCTTATTTCCCTAGTTATAAATACTCGCTCGGTTGAGCGAGAGGGATACGAATATGATTACGATCCCAACTTTAGGGTTACATACGAAATGCGAACATACGTGTGGGCAAGAGCAAATGGTGCAGAGACAGTTACAGAACAACGAGATAACCTTACAACTGTGGTGCGTGAGTCCTTAATGGACGGATCTTCTCTATCCTCTTATGACAGCGCAGTTCCGTGCTATCCAAAAATAAATGAATCAACAATTAGGGAAGAATTTTCTGATTTAACCTTAATTAAAGGTGAAAGGCTTTTGGCTGGTGCATATGTAGCATACGACTTGTCTCTTGAAGAAATAATCGATCATACTCCGGTAGGCATTATGCAAACGCATGAGAATACCGTCTCAAAACTTGCAGTGACTGCCAACGCCCCCACGAATGTTATTGCGGTGGCCGGCAATGCTCAAGTTACACTAGGTTGGACTACTTCAACATGGAATGGTGGAGTTTATAATATAACTGGGTATCAGATTCAACAAAGCACAGATGGTGGCTCTACATGGAGCACGGCTGTCGCTGATACGGGATCTACTGATACCGCAAAGGTTATCACTAGTTTGTCTAACGGAAGTAAATATTTATTTAGGGTTGGCGCTATAAATGCGGCAGGTACTGGTGCTTATTCAGCAAATAGTATATCTGTTACACCATCTGCGTGATGATATTTATAGTTTCAACGATTTCTAGACAGTCAGTGGTAGTATAATAAAGAATAGGCAGACGCTTAGGCGTTTGCCATTTGAAATCGATACTGGTATTGTATACATCTAATAAGGAATATGGAGGCTTAAAATGCCGGGAGTAAACGTAACAACTGCGGTACGTAGTGGTCCAGTAGGGACTAACGACGTTGTTGCAGGCCAGTTGTTTGTTGTTGGAGAAGCCGAGCGTGGGCCTACAGATGAACCCACACTTTTAAGATCCTTCAGTGACTATACAACCTACTACGGAAATTATCAGTCAGGTAGCCTTTACGCACATGTAAAGACCTACTTTGACGAGGGAGGCGCACGTTGTTATGTTATGCGTGTTGCTGGAGGTAGTTCTGCCGCAGGTAGCATTACCTTAAACAATTCAAGTGGTTCTGCCACAATGGATATCGCTGCCAAAAACGTTGGCGCATGGGCTGACAACTTGAAAGTTCAAGTTCTTGCCGCAGATGTTTCTGGCTTTAGACTACAAATTGTTCTAGATGGAGACACCCTATTAACAACTCGTGACCTCACGAGTGTTACAGACGGCGTTAATGTTATTAACACTTCTGAGGTTGCCCACCTTATCACTGCAAGTGACAACGCTACAGCAACTGGCAACCCTGCCACTGCTGCTTCCACCGCACTATCCGGTGGATCGAACGGCAGTGCTGTCGCAGATGCAGACATTGTTGCAGCGCTTGCTACAGATACAACGAAATTAAGCCCTAACTTTAAGTCTGGTGCCATTGCTGCCCCAGGTCGAGGTAAGGGAGCATCAGCAGATGCCATATGGACTGCTTTGAGAGATCACGCTGCAGCAAACAATCGTGTTGCTCTTCTTGGTTTCAACAGCGGAACCGCTGCAGGTACCGCTAAGACAGAAGCGTCCGCATATTATGCTGATGCAAAAGCATCATACATGGCTTTCTATTGGCCAGAGATTAAAGTTCCAGTTCCAAACTCTTCAGAGTTAGCAACCGGAACCGCTTCACTTGCTGGAGCAACTCTTACAATTGATCCTGTATGTTATGCTGCTGGCGCTCGTGCTAAAGCAATTGCTGAAGTTGGTGGCCCATGGCGTGCAGGCGCTGGGCAAATTTCTTCTGCGATGACTATTAAAGACTTGGCTTCAGATGTTACCCCAGCAACGGGAGACGCACTTGACAATGCTAGAGTTAATGCCATACGTAAGATTGGTGATCAAATCCGTGTTTACGGTGCGAGATCAGTTTCTAACGATGAAGCAAACTGGCGCTATATAACAATGCGTGACACAATGAATTACATTACTCTTGGAATTGAAGATCGTATGGAACAATACGTATTTGAAACCATTGATGGTAGTGGTAACTTGTTTGGACGTATTCGTGGATCAGTTAAGGCATTCCTTGAGCCAATCCGAATCGCAGGTGGCTTGTACGAAGCATACGATGTAAACGGACAATTGATAGATCCGGGTTATAACGTCATTGTTGATGGAACAATTAATCCTGCTACCCAACTTGCTACTGGTCTAGTTAAGGCTCAGGTCGGAGTAAGGGTTTCTGGAGTCGCAGACTTAATTGATATAGTAATTACTAAGAGCAATCTATCAGCCCCACTGATATAAGGAGTAAGGTAAATGGCTAAAGCAACACAGAGACAAATCGTTGGAGAGATACATGCTGTTGAACTTCCAGGGCATACCAAAGGCCCAGATTTTAACAAGTACTTTGCAACTGTAAGCGGTGGCGAGATTAGTGCATCTGTGGAAAAAGTGTATGATGGAAACAGCACTTTTCCAGAGGTTCTATGTGCGCCTTCAGAAATTGGCGACATAACTGTAAGCAAATTCTACGATCCAGATGAGGATGCAACTAAGTTGAATCAACTTCGACAAATAGTTGGAATGGCTTACTACGATGTTGTTATTATGACTTTAAACTGCGACCTTAAAGAGCCAGGCTCTGAGCGTACTTACGCTAAGTGTCTACTTGTTGGTCTTTCGGAGCCTGATGGTGATGCATCATCTGGTGCTCCTTCAGCATACTCACTGACATTCTCAGTAAGTTCAGTTGCAGCAGTATAAAAGTTAAATAAACTTTTCTTTTAGAATCGGCACCACCTTGAGTGGTGTCTTTTCTTTTTATATCTACTTGACCACCTTAGCAAATTTTACTATTATATTTATGAAGTTGACCGCACATAAATATAAGGAAAAACTATGGCAATCCCAACAGTATCAAGCAGTGTAAACATCAAAGACTTACATCCTAAATTCAAACAGAGACTTGAAGCGTTCTTTGCAGATCCACGAATCAAAGGAAAAGTATCCGTTGTTTCTGGGGTACGCACGTATCAACAGCAGAAGTACCTGTATGATGGGTATAAGAGTCGCCGTCCAGGGTTCAACCTGGCGGCCAACCCAGATCGAGTAAATAGCGCAGGGTTCCAAGGGTCTTACCACATGAGCCAACCTAAATTTCAAGGCTATGGTTACGCAGTAGACTTTAGAATCGTGGGTAAAGGGCTTACCACCACGCAGGTAAATGCTATCGCTAAAGAATATGGTATTCAAAAAACCGTACCTTCGGAGTGGTGGCACCATCAGCCTTGCCGTGTCAGTGGGTCAAAAATGGATTGGTTCCCTGTAGGCAAGGAAAAGAAACTACCTAAGGCTGCTTCTGTTAAGAAAGAGCAACAAGATGTGTTTGCGTTTATTGGTGAAGCAATTAAAACAACGCTTCGTAAAGGCGCAAAGGGTCCAGTTGTAGAGTTCTTACAAAAACTTTTAGATAAGAATGGATACAAACTTTCAAATCGTCCTAAAAAATATTCTGGTGTAGACGGTGATTTCGGTAGAATTACTGATCGTGCTGTTCGTCAGTTCCAAAAAGACGAAGGTATAGTTGTTGATGGTATAGTTGGTCCCAATACTTGGGGCAGACTCATCGACTAGTTGACACACCTATTGGAAAGAGGTAACATAGTTACATGAGTACTGATAAAAATACTGAAGAAGTTGAAGTTGCATCTGCTGAGTCTGATGCACCTACTGCTAAGAAAAAAACTGCTCGTTTGACAGTTTTGGATCAATTGAAGGAAGAAATCTCTAAAGAGGTTACTCGCCCTGACATTGAGATTCCTGTTCCAGAGCGCAAAGGCGTTACTGTAAGGTTTTCTCCAAACATTACAAATGATCAACTAAAATCTTGGCGACGAAATGCTACAAACCGTAAAACAGAAGAACTTGATTCTATTAAGTTTTCTTGCTACGTTGTAGGTCAAACTGTTAGTGGAATTTACTTCAACGATGAAATTGTTTTGGACGACGAGGGTAACGAGATTACCTTTGCTTCTCCTGTAATTATGGAGATGACTGACACTGATCGTCCATTACCTGACGCAATTCGTGCATTTTATGCCGTTGACCCTCACTTAGAATCTGTAGCACTCAAGATACTTGATTATGCAGGTTACGGTGATGATATCGACGCAGAGGACCCTACTCTGGGCTAGTTGACGAATTAGCCGGGGATATTAGGATCAGATCAGCGGCACGACTAGCCGAAGCATTTCATACTGATCCTATTCAGATTTTGAATTCTGACTACGATGAGTGGTTAATACGCTTGGCTGTTGCTACAGCCCTTTCTAGAGATCAAGCGGAGAGGGATCGCAAACGCAACAATACTACAGGTGGTTACGGATAATGGACTGGGAATTTTTGTAGAATATCTACAGAGGTTCCCAGTTTTTCTGTTTTGAGGTAGCAATGGCTGTTGAAGAAAAAGTAGTAATTAAGGTTGAGATTGATGCTGACATCACAAATGACCTTGCTGCTATTGAACGACGTATACGAAACCTAGATGCTACCACGAAAAAGTTTAATAATACTAACCGTGATCTAGATAAAACAACCAATAAACTTACAAGACGCTTTGGTGGAATGACTAGAGCAGTGACTGGTTTTATGAAAGTATTTACCAAGTTCATGACCATGATGGGAAAGTTTTCTTTTATTGCCCTTGCTGGACACATTGCTATAGTTACGGCTGGATTGTTGGCGGCTAAAGCAGCCTTAATAACTGGTCGAGCAGCGGTTAAACTGTATGATGTTGCATTAAAGGGTTTGACTGTCACAGCGGCTGGGCTTGCAACAACTTTAGCGGTTGCTGCCGCAGCCATGCGAGAATTTAATGAAGCACAATTGGCACCCTTTTTGGGTGGCGGAAACCTAGGCATGAATAAGGCTAGGACGTTCACTCAAGGACTGAGCAGTAGAAACCTTGGTTTGCTTGGCGGTGAAGCAAGTGGTGCTGTTATAAACTCTCTTGCTAGGTCTGGAATTCAAGGCGCACGAGCCAACCAGTTAGTAACTAATTTGTTTAACATTGCGGGCGGTGACGCTAGGGCAGTGACGACATTGGCGTCTGCTATTGGTTCTAGAAACTTTGGTGATGCTCGAACAGCAGTTCAGGGCGCACAAGGTTTTAAAAAAGGATCTTTAGGCGGAGTCTCTACTATGGCTGGCCTTACTGGAGTAATTAGCGCTGGTGGAGCAACCAAAGCAGGATTTCAAGGGCTATCTCAAAACATGGGTGGCACACTAATAGGAACTGCAAAAACTGAGTTTGCTGGACAAAAAGGACTTTTTGCTGATTTAGGTGAGCCTTTGCTTGGACCATTCCGAGACACATTCTTAGAAATATCTAACATTATTAAAAACGACATTATTTCAATGGCTGCCATAATTCAAAAGTTTGGTGAAGGTTCATTTGCCCCTACACTGGTTACCACTATTAGGGCTATTTCTGGATGGGTTCGAGAAAATGTTTTGGAAGACATTGATCGAATTGAAGAAATGGGAAAAAGTTTTGTTGGGTTCTTTGTAGGAGTTAGAGACTTCTTTGACGCCATGGGCGCATGGTTTAACAAGTTTGAACCCGCAGCCAACTTGTTGCTAGATATGTTTAGGGCAATGGGTAGCGCTGCTGGTGGTAGAGGTCTTTTCGCAGAGTTCAGGCAACTTATGATGAGTAATGCTGATAACTTTATTGCGTTTGGTGAATCTATTGGTAACGTTATAGGTTCTTTGTTTGATCGGTTATCCAATGGACAGACAGGGTTCTTTGATAAACTTCCTTTGATTAATGACGTTTTAGATAAATTGGCTGATGAAGTAATTCCCGCCATGTTTAATTTATTCAATACAATATTCCCTATTCTTGAGCAACTGCCAGAGGCGCTTCATACTTTGGCTAGCGTACTAAACTTTCTAGCCCCAATAGTTCAGACTCTTGTAAATGCTATTACAAGTATATCTGGAGGGATCAATAGTTTGGGTGGTGGCAATACGGTTGGTACGGCTATCATGGCGGGCGCCATGTATATGGGCGGTAGAAAGTTAGGGATTTTTGGAAGGGCTGCTAGAACAGCCCGTACAGCATCAGGCATGGGCCGTGTCGCAATGGCTGGGTCAAACATGGCCGCTGGTGCCAGAAGCCTAGCAGGAAGTCGAGCGATTGCAGGTAGACAACTTACGTCTGGGTATCAAGCATTCAGGCATGGACAAGG
>Ga0163179_10003874_pt1 | contig 10093 bp, 4 predicted proteins | sample AtlANTMetagenome_FD_109643 | JGI IMG/M metagenome (GOLD analysis project Ga0163179, IMG submission 109643) | Marine eukaryotic phytoplankton communities from the Atlantic Ocean - Atlantic ANT 2 Metagenome | ecosystem: Environmental > Aquatic > Marine > Oceanic | place: North Atlantic Ocean... | reverse complement strand
GATCTATGGCGATGGTAAGGAGCCGTTCCTTTTCGAAGGCAGTGAGGAAGAGACGGTCACCAGCGAGAACGGGGGAGGAAAGGCCGGAAGGAACAGGAGTTTTCCATGCCAGTTTGGAAGGGTCGATCTCGATGGGAGGTTTGCAGCTCTCCACGACCCCGGAACCACCCGGACCGCGAAACTGGTTCCAGTCCGTTGATGAAGGAGAGGCAGTGGCTGGGTGAGAACCAAGCAGGAGGCCGAGAGCGGCAGGGACAAGGATACTTTTCATGACAGTCGGGACGCTGGTGAGCATGATCCTACGATAGCAGAAGGGTGCTTTCAATCCCGACGTATGAGGCCTCGGGAAAAGGAAAAGAAGGTCCCGCTGTAATCTAACAATAACCATGTTCGAAATGCAAAAAAGAGAATTTTCTGCCGAGTGCAGGGATGGCAGATTAATCTAACAGAATCTAACAGACAGGGTTGATTTGTGGGGGGACCCAAACGATGGGAACGGGCAGGAAAGCCGGTTCTTTCGCCTGCCAGGCATGTTTCCACTGATTATTTCCAAAGGTTTTCCGGAAGGTCTGGAAGAAAAAGGGATTGTAACTCCCTCATTCTGAGAAGGCGCCTGAAGCTGTCCTCACTGTATTCACAACATGCTCTCTTTTAGTGCTTTATGACTATTATTGGTTGACCGTATTTCCCGCCATGCTTAGATAAGGGCGTTCCTGAAAGGGGACTTGCTCTTTGACAGAACAAGGGCGCGAGTGAGGCGCAAGCCAAGCTCAAGGCGCTCCGGGATAAACCCAGGTGAAAACCTGGACAATGGTCGGGAGGAACTGGCGTTCCTGGCCCCTGTGAAATCGGGATTCTTCAGTAATGATGATGATCTTACTTCGCAGGCCACATGTCACCGGCTTCCTCGGAAAGGGTCGTTCCTTTCCGCGTTCAACGACCAGGAAGTCAGGCGGTAAGCGGTCCCGGGTTGTCACACGAATCAAAGTGGGGCAGAACGGGGAAACCAGCTGCAAGCCGAGTTATACTTCAACCGGTCCGTGGATTCGGGCCCTGAGGTGAACACAGTCAGTCGACCTTAGACTGTCAGTTGCTACTGTGAGCCAGTGTGGTGATCCACCACCCGACGGTGTCGAACGAACTAAATGCCGTTGTATCTATCCGGTGTCGCAACCGGATCGAGAAAAGAGGGATGGAACACCGCGGATTGAACACTTTTCTGTGAACGCGCCGGGAGGCCGGCGGGAAACAGAAGGGCGTGATAAGATCCGAATACTGGGAGGCTCCCCCCCAAAGGAGTGGAGTCGTCCAGAAGAGAAGGTAAAGGCAACTTGAGGGGTAAGAGACAAGACCCGTGGCGCGAGGCCAACGATCCGTGGCTTACAGCTGTTTACAGCCTGCCGCAGATGCCGACCTCGTGCAAATGGCAGGAGAGGTACTCATTCTCAGAGTGCATCCCAAGCCAGGTCCGGTGGACGTTCGCTTGCAAGGCGATCAAAGACCGGGCCAAGAAGTCTCATCCGATAAGTTGACGGTGCGAGCACCGTCAGCCGGTTCCGCTGCGGGACCGAAACGGGATGCAATCGTTCATGCAGACCAGCGCAGCGTCGGGAAACTGACAGCCAGCAACACTCGACGGGTGAAGCTGGGCGCCAAATGTCAGTGTTCGGGGAAAGAGAGCGTGGCGAGCTCCCAAGCCCCATCCTTCGGCCAGGCCTCGGCCCGGCTTAAAGGATTAACCAAAGATCGAATTCGAAGAATTGGCCCGCGGACATTTGTCGGCGGGCCTTTTCATGTACCCCTTTTCATGTGCCGGGGGCCAGGCATGGTTCCCGGAGCTGATTATTTGTGGTGTTTCCTGCGGGAATCCGGTCAGAATCACGCACCCTTTCCACCGGAGCCGAAAGTAAGACTGTTCCGAAGTCGTTTGAATTTAACCTGATTCGATTCAAGATCATGAATTCCACTTTCCTTATCGTCCCCGGGCTGCTGGCCCTGGGAATTCTTGTTTGTCCGGCAGTCCCATGGGCTGAGTGGGGAGGGGGCCCGGGCAAGAACATGGTCTCTTCCGAGAAGGGGTTGCCGGTTGATATTTCCGGGGGAGAAGAATCCGAGGAGCAGGAGGGGCAGATTGACTTAGCCAGTGCCAAGGGGTGCAAGTGGGTAGTCAACCTGGGTTCGGAATCGTACGGGACCCCCACGATCGGCAGGGAACTGGTGCTGGTGGGTACTAATAATGAGAACCCCAGGAATTCATCCATTGTCGGCGATCGCGGGGTGGTCATGGCCTTCCGGGAGAAGGATGGGGCCTTTCAGTGGCAATTGACCGTGCCGAAGTTGCCCGGTGGAGACGAGGTGGACTGGGAATATCTCGGGATCTGTTCGTCCACCCTCATTGAAGGAGACCGGGGATATGTCATGACCAACCGGGGGGAGGTGGCCTGCTTCGACCTCAAGGGCATGGCGGATGGAAACCAGGGTTTTGCGGATGAGGGCCGCTACATGGCCGGTCCGGGTAAGAAACCGCATGATCCGGGGGAGACCGATGCCGATATCCTCTGGACTTATGACATGATGAAGAATCTGGGGGTGAGGCCGCACAATATCACCAGCAGTTCGGTAGCCCTTGTCGAAGGCATGATTGTTGCCACTACTTCGAACGGTTTCGATGAAGAGCACGATCATCTTCCGGCCCCGGAGGCTCCCTCTCTCATCACTCTTGATGCGATCACTGGGAAGCTCAAGGGCGTGGAGCAGGCTGGGATTTCCAAGGCTACCATGCACTGTAACTGGTCATCCCCCTGTATTGGCAGATACAAGGGTCAGCCAGCAGTTCTCTTCGGGGGCGGTGATGGATTCCTGTATGCCTTTGATCTGAAGGGACCTGAATCGAAGCAAGGTCTGCCGACCCTGAAAGAACACTGGCGTATTGACGCCAATGCACGTGATTACCGGGTGGATGCGGAGGGGAAGCCTCGCGAGTATCCTACCTACAAGGGGCCCAGCGAGATTGTGGGGACACCCGTTTATCACGAGGGCAAGGCCTATGTCGCCATCGGGCAGGATCCGGAGCACGGAGATGGAGTGGGAATGCTCAGCTGTGTGGACGTGGAGACTGGAAAGGCTGATTGGACCTACCGGAAGATCAACCGTTCGCTGTCTACCCCTTCAGTCAAGGATGGGCTGGTCTATATAGCGGACTTCACCGGGCAGGTTCACTGCGTAGATGCCAAGTCCGGAAAACCCGTGTGGGTACATGATACCCTGAGCCGAATCTGGGGTTCGACGCTGGTGGCTGACGGGCGGATTTATATTGGGACTGAGGATGGGGAAGTAGTGATCCTGAAGGAAGGCCGGACCCTGGAGGAAATTGGGACCGCGGAGTTTCTCGGGCCGATTTATTCCAGCCTGGTGGCGGCCAATGGGACTCTCTACGTGCAGACCCAGAACCATCTCTATGCCTTCAGCAGGTAGGAGGAAAGGTCCTGACCTTCACTCCCGGATACCATAGAGGGCTTTCTTGGTTCGCACGATGAGCAGGTCGCCCGAGATAGCCGGGGAACCCATGCACCCGGACTCCAGTTCGTTTGTGGAGATGACCTTGAAGTTTTTTTCGGCGGCGATGACCGTTCCCTTCCCGCTTTCGTCGAAGAGGTAGATCCTGCCATCGACCAGGATGGGGGAGGCCGAGAAGTTTCCTCCAATACGCTCCTTCCAGATTTCCTCGCCAGTCCTGGCATCAAGACAGGCAGCGACTCCTCCGTCGTCGATCATGAAGAGGAGGTCCCCATGCAGCAGGACGGACGGTTTCTTTGGAGCGGCCTTGTTGTATTGCCACTCGACATGGCTTTTGGTGACATGACCTTTCCCGTCGGGACGTACTGCGAGCAGGATTCCCTTGCTGAAGCCCATGGTGGCATAGACGAGTCCGTGGCCAGCAACAGGTCTGCAGGAAGTTGAGTGGATTCCGATTGTTTCCACCCGCCAGAGTTCCCTGCCAGTCCCGGGGTCGTAACCGTAGAGAGCCATCGCTCCGGCGCTTATGAGAATATCCCTGCCATCGGGGCCCTTGATGATGAGAGGGGTTCCATAGGCTTTTCGCATGTCGCCACCCCTCTTTGGCTTTCCATTGGCATCGAGATCGCGGTAGTCCACGCTGCGGGGTGTCTTCCAGATGGTCTTTCCGGATTTCTTGTCCAAGGCGACCACGAACTGATGGTCTGCTCCGTCAAAATTGAGAATGAGGGAGTTCCCATGGAGAATGGGTGAGGAGCCCGCGCCACGGAAGTGATCGCAGATGAAGTCGGTTCGTTTCCAGACCACCTCTCCATTCTCCGCCTTGATGCAGGCGGTGTAAGGAGAACCGAAAGTGAGATAGACCAGGCCGTCCTCCAGCACAGGCGTTGGCGAGGCGTAAGAGTTGAAGGCGTGGCAGAACTGGGGTTTCTCCACTTTCCACAGGAGCTTGTCGTAGAGGACATTCCCGTTGACCTTATTCACGCAGATGATGGACAACTCGGTTCCCTTGGCATTTGCGTTGGTAATCCAGATCCGGTCCCCCCAGATAACAGGAGAAGACCAGGCCTTGCCTTCCAAGGGCGTTTTCCAGGCCACGTTCTTTTGTTCTGCCCATTCGGTGGCAATTCCCTTGGCTTCCACCTGACCGTGTTCTCCAGGCCCCCGGAATTGATCCCAGTTTTCGACTGCATGAGACGGGACAGTGAGGCCGAGAGTTCCAGCAAAGGCTAGATGGATCGAGCGAATGAACATGGTAGAACTCTCCCCTGCGGCTCCCCTGCGGTCAAAGGAGAAATCCCATTGTTCTGGAAGCATGGGAATCCAAGGTTTCACGTTGTTTCCCGCGTCAAGGAGTGGGTTGGCCCGGGGTAATGGAAAGCGCGTTTCCCGCCTGAAAAAGCGTCAACCGCTTGCGGTGCCTCTCCGCCTCAGGGCTTGCCTGTCGGCTCTCCAGAATTCCAATTATCTTGATTGTGGTTTCAATCGCCGCGGGAAAGTTGCCTGCGGCGGCCTGAGCGGCTGCGAGGGTGCCCAGGAGGCTGGGATTCTCTGCTATACCCGGAGCTTGCATCATGAAGGTTGCGTAACCTAGAGCACCAGGTCCATCCCGCACCGTCGGGTCGGGTGAAGTTGCCAGAAGCCAGGCGAGTCTGTTGAGAACTGGAATCTGCCTTTTGTTGTAGCGGAGACTTGTCAGATACGAACTCCTTGCCTCGGCCTGCTGGTTCTCAAGGCGAGCTATTTCGCCGAGCTGGAAGTAGACTTGGCCGAGTTGCATATTGCGCTTTCTCTCGTTCGGGACCTCCGGATTGCCGGGGTCCGCTTGATTTTTGTTGAGATACTCAAGCAGGGTGGTCTGAGCCTCCTTCCGGTATCCCCCCTCCAGGGAGGCAGCCGAGATTGTAATGGGGTCTCCGGGAAAGTGAGGGCGGACCCAGGTCCCCCGGAAGGGAACTGCAGCCTCAAGTGCAGCCTCGGGGCTTTTTCCCAGTTGCCTGCGATCTGCCAGGATCTGCCCCACCTCCACCGGCCCCTTGTAAATGGCACTGAGCCATCCTCCGCGGTCGATAAGGAAACTGACCGGAACGGGCATGCGGTGATGACGGTAGACGTTGGCCAGGATTGATTGTTCCAGCCTCGAGATAAGCTCCTCTTCTGCCAGTCCCCCAGCTCCGCGGAACCCGAACTTCCGCAGGGCTGCAGCGGCCTGTGACGGGGTAACCTGGCTGTCGGGGCCAAGTTGGTCGACGTTGAGAGCGACTATTTCGATGCCGGCCTCGGTGAACTCGCTCCTGGCCTTGTCGAGTTCTGCCAGCTCGGCAGCACAAGGTGCGCACCAGGTTGCCCAGAGGTTGAGAAACACGACGTTCCGGTCAGCCAATTGGTTGATGCTGCGTTCCTTCCCGTTGAAGTCGAGGTAGCTGAGGTCGGGAATCTTGCGGGGCTCCGAAAGCCGGATGCGGGCGACCTCGGTTGGTGCTGCAAGGGGCAGTTTCCCGGGTGAGAGGGAGAGCTTCTCCCGCGCAGGAGTGGGCAGGGCCTGGCCGCTTCCCTGGACCAGTTGCCAGCGATGACCCTCCGCAATTCCCTTGAATTCCTCACTCATTCCCCCGGCCCAGCGCACCCTGACGGTGGAGAGGTTCTCTTCGCTGGAACCGAGGCCGAAGTGGAGCCACTTGCTGGACTGGCTCATCAGGCCATTGCCAGCGTGGAGGGTCTTGACCCGGCGCTTGCCGGTATCGGGCAGTACCAATTCCACCTGCGAGCCGATGCCATCCCGGGGACAGTTACGCGAGGGGTCGCCCTGCAACCGGAAGGAAATCCAACCGGACTTCGGGGGAGGAATTCTGTTCTGGAGAAATTGGAGCCGCGGGGCGGAGCGGTTTGAAAGCCAGAGATCGAGGTCCCCATCATGATCCCAGTCCGTGACTGCAAGGCCTCTTCCATCGGAGGGCATTCCGAATCCACTCAGGGCGGATATGTCAGCGAAGCTTCCCTGTCCCGTATTGAGAAAAGCACAGTGCCGTTCCCGGCCGCTGAAGGAAGCCCCGTCGCGAATACGCTGGGCCAGTTCAGCAAAGGCACTGAGGTAGTTGTCGCGTCCCTCATCCTTTCTGCTGGTTTCCGGTGCCTGCGACACGACCTGTCGCCAGTAGAAACTTCACAAGTCTCCAGTATCTTCCTGGGTGATGAAGCCATTGGCGACAAGGACATCCTCCCAGCCGTTATTATCCAGATCGACGAAGAGAGAGCTCCAGGCCCAGCGCCCCATGGTCGTGCCAGAGGAGACGCTGACGTCGCTGAAGCTACCCTGGCCGTTGTTCTTGAAAAGGGAGTTTCCCCGGGCGTGCCGCTGGTAGAGGGCCCTGGTCTCGAGATTACCTCCTGGTTTGAACTGGTCCTGAAAAGCAATTCGGTTTCCGGCAGAGGAAAACATATTGCCGACGTAAAGGTCGACCAGTCCGTCGTTATCGAAGTCCCCCCAGCAGGTCGACATGCCTGCGGCAATGTCTCGAACACCTGCCTCAAGAGCCACATCGCGAAAGACCGCTTTGCCGGACTCGCGCAGTTGGCTCTGGTAAAGGTTGTTGCTGCCAAAGTCATTGGCCACGTAGAGATCGAGATCTCCATCACCATCGTAATCGTCCCAGCTTGCAGAGTAGGAGAACCTGCTGTTGCCCGGGTGCATGCCAGCGGCCCGGGTTGCAGAACGAAAGCGAAGCTGTCCCTCGTTTCGCAGGAGTTCATTGCGGCCCCCGTTGAGCGCATCGTGATAAGGAAGCGGGCGAGCTACGAAGGAGTGGCGGTTAACCCCGGCCCGTTGAACGTAGCAGCTGGCGAAAAGGTCGAGGTCGCCATCTTCGTCGTAGTCTGCCGCAGAGAGAGAGTAGGGAACTGATGCTGGAAAGCTCTTGGCACTGGCGACGGAGAAGGACCCGCTGCCGTCATTCCTCATGATCAGGACCCCGGAAACGAGGGCGATGGCCGCGTCCTGGTCCCCGTCGTTGTCAAAATCGGCGAAGAGGGAGCCAAAACTGTGGTCGAGAATTCCAAGTCCTGAAGCAAGAGAATGGTCGACGGCCGTTCCATTCGCCTGCTGGACCAGAAGCCGGTTGGTAAGCCCTCCTCCGTCGCAGAGGTAGACATCATCAAGCCCGTCGTTGTTGACATCGGCAGTCGCGATTCCGTGCCATCCTCCCATCTCAATTCCGAAAAGGGTTTCGATCCGGCTCATCCAGTGGCCCATGCTGTAGGCGATCTGGTTTCTCTCGCCGAAGGAGGAAAGGACCGACCCCGTGGAGTCTACCAGGGAGCCTGCAAGGTCTCGCTCGCATTCCTCGTAATCTATTGTTTTGAGGCGGAGAAGGGTGGGAGGGTCGTCCCGGGTCCACTCGGCACTCCAATGCGCGTTGATCTGGATCTTCTGATCGGCGAGGTGCACATTGAGCTGAGTGGTGGCGGTGTCTTCCGAGAGTTGGACGCGGACGACCTTGATTTCCACGAGAGAAGCGGTTTCCCCCTCAAACTTCCGGCGCAGGGCCCGGAGGGAGGTGGCAAGCTCGGAGGGTGGCAGGGAAACTGATTGGGCCCGCTTGACCCTGAAGGCTCCGCTTGCTGTTACTTCGTCCATTGGGAATTCCGTCAAGCCCTCTGAGACCGCGGGAGGAAGAGTAGTATTTTTCCCCTTGAGATAACTTTTCAGGGGCTCCAGTTGCTCGAGCGCAGCGGCGGAGAACACCTCGGTTTCCCAGTGGGAAAGAGAGGGGTCGGAAGAGGGAAGGACCTCGGGTTGGGTAAGGGGAAGAGACGGATCTGGATTCTGAGGCGAAGAACCGGTCTCCCTGTTCTCCTGGCAGGCAGCGAGGAAAAGCAGGATGGCAAGAAGGCCGGATTGGCAGAAAAACGAACGCATTACAGCGGCGAGAGCTTTCCGCAAGTGTCGGTCGGCGTCAACAGTGGTCCGACGTCAGCCGGAAGAAGAGAGCTTTATTCCCCTTTCCTGCGGGGGGTGATCATGCGGGGTGGGGGTGCCTTTGTGCCCTAGAGACCGACGGTCACCCTGATCCGAATATACCGCTCCTGCCGGGTCAGGATCGCTTCGCGGTCACGTATGGTCACGGTTTCCGTGCCATCTCCGTTGTCAACCGTAGCCCCAACCTGGGTGGATACGGTCGACCAGGTGGCAAGGTTGTCCGAGACCTCTACCTGGTAGTCCAGGTCGAGGGCGCTTGTGCGTCTTCTGAAGGTCAGGGCCAGGTAGTCCCTGCCAGCCTCGGTGACCCGCGAGGCCCGGTAGCTCTCATGGGAATCGTGCAATTCCGGATCATGCCCGAATGCATATTCGAGAACCGTGTCCAGGGTATCCGTATCAAGGTCAATTCCCGGGCCAGTGACGAGGGGGTCAGAAACGGCATCCTCAGCGAAATTCTGGTATTTCCAGGTCGTAAAAGTCATGGCCGTGCTCTCGGTGCGTTCTCCAGGGTCTCCGCCCGGTGACTGGCTGACACCCCATCTGGCCGGCCGGTCGAAATCAGTGACCGCTGTTCCGGCTGGATCGAGGGCAATGAGGGAATAGCCGTGATCGTCGGCTGCATCATACCATGCGTCGTTGAAGGTAAACTCGAGGATGTTTTCGCCGGAGACATCCAGGATCTGGAGTTGCTCCCCGTCATTGTCGAGTTGTCCGGTATACTCTCCGGCGACGTTTGGTACTCCCGGGTGACGCATGTTGAAGGCGGCCAGGTTGGCCACGACCAGAATGTGTCCGCCCGATTCGAGGACGGTGTTGGGGGGGAAGGTGAAGACGATTCCCTCCATGAATTGTGCTCCGCTGATATCGAGGGGGGAGGGACCGGTATTTGTCAGCTCTACGAACTCGAAGTCGGAGGATTCGAGAGAGGGGTCGAGGGCCCGCTCCTCGTCCGTAGGAGAGGTGGGATCAAAAAGGATCTCACTGATACGGAGAAACTCCTGGGTGGGAGTGGGATCACCGGGGTAGGTCCGGCTGTCGATGAGGTTTCCGGTATCATCCTTGAGGACAATTGTTTCTCCCCGGGCTGAAAGCTGACCTCGGTAGCCACTGATAAGGTAACGTTTTTCGCCGGCCTTGGGGCTGATACTACGTGCCCGGAACCCTTTCGCCTCGCGGGCAATGTAAAGCCGTCCCCGGGTGGGAATGACGGTTCCAGGAGGAAGGGTGTATGAGATTCCACCCGAAATTTCCCAGTTGGAGCAGTCGATTGCGGTCCGGTTGGAATTCACAAGCAGGAGGTATTCACCGCTCTGGTCAGGCGAAGCCCCGGTTTTCGCCGGGTTGTAATCAACGGAGCCTATCCTGATCACCGGGCTCTCGGGCTGGGAAGGCGGTATTTCCCCCAGACCGTAGAGCTGGGCCCGTCGCGAGGGGATATGCTCGAACTTGATGCGATCTGCGGCGGCCCGCATGGCGTTGCGGTTCCCCCAGGATCCCCACTTCCGATAGTCCAGATCGGCATCGTCGTTGCCGCGCTGAGGGTTGTTATTGTTCGGGTCGATTAGATTGACGAGATCGTCAACCCGGTCACTGAGGTAGGAG